>JADEYI010000536.1_pt1 | contig 49826 bp, 33 predicted proteins | sample 8542331 | NCBI WGS metagenome assembly JADEYI01 (sample SAMN16510988, study PRJNA670497) | mine drainage metagenome | isolation source: biofilm near Copperflume 1 | place: Germany: Marsberg coppermine Kilianstollen | collected 2018-02 | reverse complement strand
TAAAGAAAAAGGGTGAGAAGAAGCAGTTCAGCCTCGGCCTCGGCGAAAGCCAGCTTGCGGTCAGGGTTGATAAAGCCGCCAGCCAAAAGACGGCGGGTCGCTCCATACAGCGTAAGCTCGCGCAGGCGGACCTCAAGCTGACCCTCTTTGAGTTCTTCCTTGTGAAAGGGGCAGGCCTCTTCGTAGGCTTCGCTCTCGGCTTCTATCTTGGTCGTGGCGCGGCAGTACAACAGATGCTCTTCAGCCTGGGCGGTATGGCAGTAGGCTTCTTTGCCCCTGAGTGGTATATAAAGTTCCGCATTTCAAAGCGCCTCAAGGCCTTCAACGAGCAGTTAGGCGATACAATTGGGCTCCTTGCCAACTCGCTGCGCTCCGGCTACTCGATGCTCCAGTCAATGGAGCTGGTCTCCAAAGAATCGCCCGACCCAATCGGAGCCGAGTTCAAGCGCGTGGTTCGCGAAGTTGGCCTCGGCCTCACAGTGCAGGACGCGCTGAACAACCTCTATCGTCGCATGCCTTCCGACGACCTTGACCTGTTGATCACAGCTATAAACATCCAGTACGAAGTCGGTGGCAACCTGGCGCAGATCCTCGATACGATTTCACACACTATACGTGAGCGTGTGCGTATCAAAGGCGAGATTGGCGTGCTAACAGCGCAAGGCCGCATTTCAGGCTACATCATAACTGCACTACCGATCTTCATTGGCCTCGTAGTCACCATAATCAACCCTGCCTACATGTCAACATTATGGGCGTTTCCCTGGATTGTCCTACCGATTTGCGGTGGCGTAATGGTTTTTGCTGGTTTCATGGTAATACGGAAGATAGTCAATATAGAAGTCTAGCCGCCTTGGACGAAGTTGCGAACTACAGCTTACTTGACTTTGATTCGCGATTCCGAAGTCGGAGAGGGAAAAAGCAGTGAACCCTATCTTTATTCTTATACCGGCTATTCTGGCTGTTGGCGTATTCGCCCTCTTTGCGAAGATGGCTATGCCTCGCCGCAATGCTGTGTCAATCGAATCACGCCTGACACAATTTGCCGAGCGTACGCGTACCCTTGAAGAAATAGAGCTGGAGCAGCCTTTTACTGAGCGCGTTGTCAAGCCGATCATCGCAGGCGTAACCCGTACTTTTGGTAAGCTCACCCCCTCCGCAGGCCTGGAGAAGATGCAGCAGCAAATGGTGCTGGCAGGCAACCCTTATAACATGGGTGTTGCCGAGTTCACAGGGGTGCGCATCGTCGGTGCTCTACTTCTAGGTGGTGTCGCGCTTGGGATCTGCCTGTTGACGGGCGCGGCGCTTATGAGCCTCGTACTCTACAGCGCGATCTCGGCACTCGCCGGATATCTTCTGCCTGTCTTCTGGCTGCGGGGCCGCATTAAGAAGCGCGCCAGTATTATCCTCAAGACCCTTCCTGACGCAATTGACCTTATGACGATCAGCGTGGAGGCGGGCCTTGCCTTCGATGGCGCGATGCAGCGTGTGGCAGATAAGTGGGACAATGCGCTTGCCAACGAGTTCCAGCGTGCGATCTCTGAGATGCGTGTCGGCAAAGCAAAGCGTGATGCCTTGCGGGAGATGGTGGTGCGAACTGGTGTTTCTGACCTGAGCACCTTCGTGGCTTCTATCATCCAGGCCGACCAACTTGGCGTGTCAATCTCCAAAGTGCTGCGGATTCAGAGCGAGCAGATGCGTATACGCCGCCGCCAGCGTGCCGAGGAGAAAGCTCACAAGGCTCCTATTTTGATGATGATACCAATGGTATTCCTCATTTTCCCCGCCACCTACATCGTCATCCTCGGCCCGGCAGTTCCCAAGATCATGAATGGCTTCGGAGGTTAGCAGGCCAGGTCACTACGGGCGCCATCTAGCGTCGCCGCTGCCCACGACGGGATAGCCCTACCACTCTATGCTCATATATAACACAACACGCGGAACTTCGCTGGCTGCCGATGCCGTCAGAGCCTCTACCTTTGTAGCAAGAGGGCGTGGACTGATGTTCACTTCGCCCCTGGCGAGCGGCGGCGGACTTGTCATTGAGCCATGTAACTCAATCCATATGTTTTTCATGCGCTACCCCCTCGATATCCTCTTTCTTGACAAAGAGGGGAAAGTGCTCTTTATGTACAAGGGTATAAAGCCCTGGCGCGTAGGGCGCATCGTGAAAGGCGCACGCATGGCAGTTGAGCTGCCCGAAGGCGCTATCGGAGGGAGTGGCACAGCAGTGGGGGATACGGTGGCACTTTCGTAGGCGCGCCAGGCATGGACAGTAAGGGGTAGTGCGCTCTGTTAGTCCGCGCTTACTCTGAACAGTCAATCATGAGGCTGCGCCTCACCAGTCAGGATGAAAATTTGTTTTCAGGTCAGCTACATAAGTTTCACCTTCTACCGGAGTGGCTGAATGTAACACATTTACTCTATCACCGGCTATAGCAGCCGGTGCCTTACGATGCGAAATCTTCGGGAGTAGCCAACTGCTTTCAACCGCAGAACAAAATGAAGCTGAACCTGCTAGCTAAATTCTCCCTGGTGAGCCTGCTCCTGGTCGCAACCATAGGGGGCGTTTTGGGTTGGGGCATCGAAGCCGAGTTGGAGCAGAATGCCATACAGCAAGAAGCTGATAATGCCGCGAGCGATGTGGCTAACATCCTCGATCCCTATCTCACCCCAGCAGACCTTGCAGCGCCCCTCAGCGCATTCCGGCTCAATCAAATTGATACGCTCGTCAAGCGTGACCTGTTGCGCGCGCATATTGTCCGTATCAAGATATGGAAGCCCGACGGCTTCTTGCAATACTCCGACGACAAGAAGCTCGTAGGGCAACGCTTCCCCGTAGAGGGCGATTTGCTATCTGTGCTTCAGGGCAAAATGGTGGTGGGCATATCAGACCTCCAAGCGGCAGAAAACGTTGAGGAACGTGGCAAATTCGACAAGCTCCTAGAGATGTACATCCCACTCAGGCTTCAGGGTAGTCAACAAGTTCAGGGGGCCTATGAAGTCTACAACGATCTATCGGCTCTTCAGCCGCGCATTGACAGCATGCGGCGCTTCGTCTGGCTGACGCTGTTGGTGGGCTTCCTTGCCCTTTATGCTTCCCTCTTTACAATTGTGCGCGATGCCTCCAGGCGGTTAGCGCATAACGCTGTAGAAAATGCCCGGCTCTTTATGGCCGCGCAGCAAGAGATTGAGGAGCGCAAGCAGGCTGAAGAGCATGCCCAACGCCAGCTACACAGGCTGGCTGCGCTACGTCGTATAGATGTAGCGATCACTTCCAGCCCGGACCTGCATGGCACGCTCGAAACGATTCTCGATCAAGTAATTACTCAACTTCAGGTGGATGCGGCCTCTGTTTTGCTGCTGAGCTTGGGAAGCGAAATGCTGGAGTATGTGGTGGGTCGGGGTTTTCGCAGCAACGAAATTACCTCTTCGCGCTTCTTTTTGGGTGAAGGGCTGGCGGGGAGAGCGGCGCTTGAGCACCGCATGTTGCACCTTGATGACTTACGCACCTCGGATGAGTTTATGCGCTCTGAACTGCTTGCCGCCGAGGGCTTCACCTCTTACTATGCCGTTCCCCTGCTTGCCAAAGGTCAGGTCAAAGGTGTGCTCGAAATCTTCAGCCGCGAGCCTTTACAGCCGGATCAGGAATGGCGTAATTTCCTTGAGGCGCTGGCGGGGCAAACTGCAATCGCCCTGGATAATGCTACCCTCTTCGAGGAGCTTGAGCGTCTCGGCCTTGACCTTGCCGTGGCTTATGACACAACCCTTGAGGGGTGGTCACGCGCGCTCGACTTGCGCGATAAAGAGACCGAGGGGCACAGCCGCCGTGTCACTGGGCTGACTTTGCAGCTGGCGCGTATCATGGGCGTCTCTGAGGAAGACCTTGTGCATTTACGCTGGGGTTCTCTGCTACACGATATAGGCAAGATGGGCATACCCGACTCGATTTTGCTGAAGCCGGGACCTCTAACTGACGAAGAGCGCGAGATTATGCGGCGGCACCCTTCGTACGCGCACAAGTTGCTGGCTCCAATCGAGTTTCTGAATCCCGCGCTCGATATACCTTACTGTCATCATGAGTGGTGGGACGGCAGTGGCTACCCTCGCGGGCTGCGTGGGAGGGAGATACCACTGGCCGCGCGTATATTTGCTGTGGTTGACGTGTGGGATGCCCTCTGCTCAGACCGGCCTTATCGCCCCGCATGGCCGGAAGCAAAAGTGCGCGAGCACATCCGCTCCCTGGCAGGCACGCACTTCGACCCGGAGGTCGTTGAAGCATTCCTGGCAATGGACGCTAGCGCCGTCGCTGAATCCGATACAGTTGAGCTTGTTGAGGCATGTAACTGTTCAGATTCAGGGTGGAGGGGCGTCCCTCCCCTCACCCCCAAACCCCCTCTCCCATGAAGGGGGAGGGGGTTTGCTCCTGCTGAGTGCACAGGGGCCTGCCCCTGACGGGGTTACAAGGGTGATTAAAGCCCCCTCTCCCATGAAGGGAGAGGGGCATGGGGTGAGGGTGTGTGAGGGTACGCTTCCACAGCTACTCTAAGAAGATTGCTCCACCCCTACTCTGAACATTTACTGAGGCATAGTCGCTTGACAGTGGCGCTGTTGCGTGCTAAACTTGTTTAGCATAGAGAAAAGGCTGAGATGGAAAGAGTACGCGTGCTGTAAGGTACAGAGAGGCCGGGTCTGGTGGAACCGGCTCCGGCAGGCCCGCTGAAAATCGTTCCTGAGCCACCTGCTGAACACCCTGGTTCATTTGATCAGCGCAAGTAAGTACGGTCGGAGTCGCTCCACGTTACAGGGGCCGGGGCTGATAGGCCCATGAGTGGGCGCAACGCGCCAACGAAGGTGGTACCGCGGGTGTACACCCCGTCCTTCTCTATGAGGACGGGGTTTTTGTTTATGGATAGCCTTTGGTCGTAGGGCAAGGTTGAATCGCCCGCGCTAGATGCGCAGCCAGCATTGAGTACGCTACGATGTTGGGCTCTATGCGCCATTGACAGTGTGAGGAGTTATGGAGATATGGAGATAAGGAACGTATCTACGATAAGAGCTACTGGTGGCGATGGGCAGGGCGCTTCGACGAGGCAACTATACCCTGCGGGTGATGCTGCTCAAAGCTTGCTGGCGGTTGACCTGCTAGAGGTTGAAACCGGTGGGCAGGTCAAGCTCCACAGCTACGGGGAGGAGCATATCCTCTTTGTAATCGCGGGTTCGGGGGAGCTTTCGGCGGCTGATGGCGGAGCAGTAGCGCTGGTCAGAGCCGACTCCGTCGTCTATATCGCACCCCACGAGGCCTGTGCTCTCAAGAACACAGGCGAAGAGCAACTGCGGGTGCTCGTCTCTACTCCACTGTTGGTTCGTTCCGCGAGAGCGCTTGGCATAGAGCCTGCGCCCGCGCAAAAAGCTCAGGAGAAGGTCATACCCCCGCCGCGAGGGGCTTCACATGCTGCGCCCGTGCCTGCTCCACCGGTGGAGGCGGAGTCTACATCTGAAGCGAACGTAGTTCGTGAGGAGCGCCGCACACCCGGTCGGGACGCTCCGGCTGATGACGCGTCTGCTGATGCTCCTGACGATAGCGCCTCTCCCATCGACATTTCCACATTGATGAAGCGTGCTTCTGAATTACCGAAGACCCCACGAGCAGAGAAGCGCATGCCTGCTCCGGCTGCGGAGGCTGAGCCTGAGGTGGAGGCATCTGATGCCGAGGACGAAACTGAGGATAACCAGCGGGAGTTGATGGAGCTGAATGTGGTCTTCGATGGTGGCAGCAGAGGCAATCCGGGCCAGGGTTACGGCTCATATCTGGTGCAGTCGCCTGGCAGGAGGCCGGTGGTCAAGAGGGTCGAGTTTGGGGACAACTACACGAACAACCAGGCGGAATATGAGGCGCTTATTTCATGTCTTCAGTACATCATTGAGCGGTTGACAGTGACTAACAGAAGCCCAGGCCAGGTGGTGCTTGACATAAAGAGTGACAGCGACCTGGTTGTGAACCAGCTACTTGGCACTTTCAAGGTCAAAGACTCAGGGCTAAAAAAGCGGCACGACCAGGCTATGAGCCTGCTAGGGCAGTTCGGTGAATGGATGCTCGCCTGGCACCCCAGGGAAGAGAGCGTACGGCTACTTGGGCACTAGCTGTTAGTAGCCCCTGGTTGGGTAGGAGTAATGAGGTGAACTATGTTCAAAGCTGTAGATAACAAACCCGACTTTCCTCAGTTGGAGAACGCCACTCTTGCCTTCTGGCGCGAGACCGGCGCTTTTAAGAAGCTGCAAGCAAAGAATAAAGGCAACAAAACCTGGTCTTTCATAGATGGGCCAATCACCGCCAACAACCCAATGGGCGTGCATCACGGCTGGGGAAGGACCTACAAGGACATATACCAGCGCTATCACGCCATGCTCGGCTACGACCAGAGATACCAGAACGGCTTTGACTGCCAGGGACTATGGGTGGAAGTGGAAGTAGAGAAGGACCTCGGCTTCAACTCGAAGCGTGAGATCGAAGCCTTTGGCCTGGACCGTTTTGCCTTGGCATGTCGCGAGCGCGTGCTAAAGTACGCCGCTGAAATCACTCGCCAGTCGGAGAGGCTGGGCCAGTGGATGGACTGGGATAATTCCTATTACACTATGTCCGACACAAACATCGAGTACATCTGGTACTTCCTGCGCAAGTGCCAGGAGAACGGCTGGCTTTATCGTGGCACGCGCTCTATGCCCTGGTGCTGGCGTTGCGGCACGTCGCTGTCGCAGCACGAGATGTTGGATAGCTACGAGGAAGTGACCCACCGCTCGGTCTTCGTCAACTTTCCCATAACTACGCCTGGGCACGAAGGCGAAAGCCTGCTAGTCTGGACTACCACGCCGTGGACCCTCACTGCTAATGTCGCGGCGGCGGTTCATCCCGATCTGGAATACGCTCGCGTGCGCCAGGGGGGTGACGTTTATTATCTCTCGCGTGGCACCCTTGGCAGGTTAGTCGGCGACTATCAAGAGCTTGGCAATGTGAAAGGCTCCGAGCTTGTTGGCCTCACCTATTCAGGGCCTTTCGACGACCTGCCCGCCGCCGCCGGCATGGAGCACCAGGTCATCGGTTGGGGTGAGGTTAGCGACGAAGAAGGCACAGGCATCGTGCATATCGCACCTGGTTGTGGCGCTGAGGACTTCGAGCTGGGCAAAGTAAATGCCCTTCCTGTGCTGACGCCTATAGATGAGGCGGGCAATTACGGGCCAAAGTACGGAGACTTTGCCAATCACCACGTAACAGAGGTTGCCCCTATCGTCTTTGATAAACTGAAGGAAAAAGGCATACTCTATAACCTGCTTGATTACACCCATCGCTATCCTGTTTGTTGGCGTTGCCATACAGAACTGGTTTTCCGCGTAGCTACCGAGTGGTATATCAGCGCCGACGAAATCCGCCCGCGTATGATCAAGGCTAACTCTGAGGTGGCGTGGATCCCGGAGTACGCAAGCAAGCGGATGGATAACTGGCTCGCCAACATGGGCGATTGGAACATCTCACGCAAGCGTTTCTGGGGTCTTGTTCTCCCTTTTTACCTTTGCGACGCTTGCGGCGAAGTTACCGTTGTAGGCTCGCGGCGACAACTGCGCGAACTCTCCATCAACCCGGAAGTGGTAGACGCGCTGCCTGAGCTGCACCGGCCCTGGGTGGACGAAGTAAAGATCAAATGCCCTCACTGCGGTGAGGTAGTAGAGCGCATCCCGGAGGTGGGAGACGCCTGGCTCGACGCTGGCATTGTGGCCTACTCGACGTTGGGATACCTTGAAAATAGGGAGTACTGGGAGAAGTGGTTCCCCGCAGATTTTGTTACTGAGATGCGAGAGCAGATACGCCTCTGGTTCTACTCGATGCTCTTCATGTCGGTGACCTTTGAGGACACAACGCCTTACCGGGAGGTGCTCACATACGAGAAGGTTCACGACGAGAGTGGGCGGCCAATGCACAAATCATGGGGCAACGCCATCTGGTTCGATGATGCAGTAGAAAAGATGGGCGCTGACGTAATGCGCTGGATGTATGCGGGCGCGAGCATTACGCAGAACATGAACTTTGGCTACGGTGTAGCCGAGGAGATCAGGCGCAATCTGCTGACGCTGTGGAATACCTACAGCTTCTTTGTGATATATGCCAACCTCGATGGCTATAACCCAGGGGCGGAAAGCGTACCTGTAGCCGAGCGCGCTGAGCTTGACAGGTGGATAGTGGCGCGGCTGCACGAGCTCATCAAGCTGGCCCGCACCGAGATGGACAGCTACGACGTAGGCTCGCTCACCAGGCAGATTGATACTTTCGTGGACGACCTCTCCAACTGGTATGTGCGCCGCTCGCGCCGCCGCTTCTGGAAGAGCGAGTCGGACGGCGACAAGCTGGCGGCTTACTCCACCCTCTATGAAGTGCTCGTGACGCTATCCAAGCTGATCGCGCCGATAATGCCCTTCATGGCAGAGGAAATCTACCAGAACCTTGTCAGGTCTGACGCGGATTCAGCAGCGCAGAACCCTGAGAGCGTGCATCACTGCGCTTACCCGCAGGCCGATGAATCGCTCATAGACCACCGCCTGCTCGCTGATACCTCGCTCGCCCAGCGAGTTATCAGCCTGGGCCGTGCGGCGCGCAACAAAGCAGGGATCAAAGTGCGCCAACCGCTACGCGAGATAATGGTGCGCGCCCCCTCCAAAGTTGATGACGAGGCGCTGCGGCGACTTGAAGGGCAGGTACTGGAAGAGCTGAATGTCAAGAGGATGGTAATCACCTCGCAGGTAGGAGACCTGATCACCTATGTGATAAAGCCTAACTTGCCGTTGCTGGGTCCAAAGTATGGCAAGCGTCTGGGGGCGATACGTTCTGCCCTCTCTATGGGTGAGCCTGCGGGGATAGCCGCCCAGGTGGAAGCTGAGGAGCTTGTGAAGCTTTACCTGGACGGCGAAGAGGAGCCTGTTGAGCTGCTTCCGGGGGAGCTGCTTGTGGAGACACGCGAGCGCGAGGGTTTCGCTGTCGCCCAGGAAGGCGGGCTGGTGGTCGCCCTTGACACCGAGCTTGACGACGCGCTACTGCAAGAGGGGGTGGCCCGTGACCTGGTGCGCGTGATCAACGATATGCGCAAATCGGCGGACTTCGATGTAAGCGACCGCATCTATACTTACTACAAGCTGAACAATAGCGATGGGGATGAAGCCTCCGGAATCGTGCGCGGTGCGCTGGCAGGCTTTGGCAGCTACATCCAGAGTGAGACTCTCTCCACAGAGTTGACCGAGGGTGAGGCCCCTGAAGAGGCGTACAGGCAAGAGGAGAAGTTCGGCTCAGTTGTGCTCAGTTTGGGCGTGCAAAGGATCGACACCGGCGCTGAAAAGTAAGATGTGGGCGTGGTGTGCCTGAGAGATGCCGGGGCAGAGTGGAGGTTCGTGTAGAAGGTGCAGGATGGAGGGGTTGGTGTTAGCGTGAGAGTGTAGCGAGGAAGCCACCTATGATCACACTTACAACCGAAAGGGCCAACAGAGCCGTGTTTAGCTTGCCAACACTCTGGTCATCAGCCGCCTGAGCGCAGGTGCACGCATCGGAGTTTACTTGCATGGCTAACCTCTTTGCGCCTCTGAGAGGGATACGCCCTCCCTGAGGCCGAGATGACCTCAGGGAATGCCGTTGCGGTAAGGCCTCGTAAGAAGCTATGCCTGCATCGGCCGTGGGCCTTGGCGGAAAGACGAGGGGCGCACTCATCAAGCCGTCTCACAGTTAATAACGCCGCTGAGCGAGAAAAGATAGGAGTAGCCAGGGATTGGGGATCAAGGCTCGGTCTAAAAACTCCTAACTCCTGATCCTCAATCATGTTACAATAGCGGCATGAAGATATGTATGGTCACTTCATCTTATCCCAAGTATGAGGGCGATGTGACGGCGCCTTTCGTCGAGTCCATAGCTATGAGCGTCGCAGCGGCGGGCAACGAGGTTCACGTGCTCGCGCCTTACCACCCTGACGTGAAGCGCGCACCCGTAGAGAAGGGCGTACACCTGCACTTCTTCAAGTACATACCATTCCGCCATCTAAACATATGGGGCTACGCCGAATCTATGGAGGCCGACGTCCGCGTGAGAGGGGCTATTTACCCGCTTACGCCTGTAGTCTTCCTCAGCAGCTTGTGGGCGCTCTGGCGGCTCACAGGCAGAATTAAGTTCGACGTTATGCACGGCCACTGGGTAATTCCAAACGGGCCGGTGGCGGCGATTGTTGCGCGTATGAGACGCTTGCCTTTAGTGATAAGTATGCATGGCTCTGATGTCTTTGTGGCCGAGCAGAGCAAGCCTGTATCAGCAGTGGCGCGCTGGTGCTTCCGCGCCGCCAGCGCTATTACCGCCCCTAGCGCCGACCTTTTGCATAGAGCGATCCGCATAGGCGCGCCAGCCTCCCGCTCGCATCTCGTGCCTTACGGGGTAGATCCCGGCACGTTCACCCGCATCGAAGGTGCAGGACCTTTACTGCGCGAAGAACTGGGCCTGCCTGCCGACTCATTGGTTGTTTTCGCGGTCGGGCGCATGGTCTACAAGAAAGGCTTCGAATACCTTATCAGGGCGGTGCCCGCGATCCTACGTGAGCGCCCGAACGCCAAAATTGTCCTTGCAGGAGGAGGCGACCTGATGCCCAGGTTAAAGTCTCTGGTGCAACAGCTTGGCGTTGAGAAGTCGGTGATCATGCCTGGATGGGTTACGCGAGATAAGATGCCGCTCTTCTTCAGTGGGTGCGACCTCTTCGTGCTTCCCTCTGTAGTTGACCGGCAGGGAAACGTGGATGGACTGCCCAACACTTTGTTGGAGGCTATGGCCTCAGGGCGGCCCGTGGTGGCGACGTCAGTGGCTGGCGTGCCTTTAGCTGTGAAAGACGGCGAGAACGGACTGTTGGTGCCTGAGAAGCAGCCTGGCGAGCTTTCCTCGGCTATAAACTTACTCCTCCGAGCGCCTGAACTACGCCTCCAATATGGGCAGGCGGGCCGCCGTAGGGTGGAAAACGACCTGAACTGGCAGACAACGGCCCGCACCTTCGTGCAGCTTTACGCCGCCGCCCTCGCCCGCCGCAGGAGAGGCCGCACCAAGAAGGAGAAGCCCGGACAGCCGGTTGATACCATCTAGCCCTCAAAGTTTCGCAGCTTCGCTGGAGGAGCCTGAGCGACACGATGCCGCTTTCTGGCGCGACCCCCTAATCTGGGTCCTCATCGTCGCTGCGCTGGTCTTCCGCGTCGCGTACAACCTCGCACTTCACCCCGGCGGCCACACCCCGACCGATTTCGTTATTGACGAGCGCGAATACTTCGGTGCGGCACATATGCTGGCTGAAGGGCGCGGCTTCTCTTTCTTCGACACCGCGCTGTGGATTCGCCCGCCGCTCTATGTAGTATTTCTTGCCGCCATAATAAAGTTGCTGGGCACAGATTACCTGCCTGTGCTCATATCGCAGTCGGTGATCAGCGCAGCCACCCTTCTGCCGCTCGGTTGGCTCGGCAATTGTCTGCGCGGCGCAACGGCTGCCCGCTTGACCGTAGCCCTTGGCCTGCTCTATTTACCCCTCACCCTCTTTGCGGGCTTACTCTTGTCGGAAACCCTCTTTCTTTTTGTTTTTGCCTGGGCGCTTGTGGCGCTGGTTCTTGCCTATGACGCGCTCTCGGCGGGGAGGAAGAGGCGCAGCTATCTACTGCTCTGCGCTTCCGGTATCTTGATCGGGGTAGGCGCGCTCACCCGCGCCACTGCTCTCGCCTTTGCGCCTCTGGCCGCGCTCTGGCTCTTCTTTGCTCTAAGGCATAACGTACGGTCTGCTAGCAAAAGAGCGCTGGCCGCTTTAGGGCTGCTGGCAGTTTGTGGGGTGGCTATATTGCCCTGGACCATTCGCAACTACATCGCATACAGAGCCTTCGTGCCTGTGGATACTACGAGCGGCTACAATCTCTGGTTGGCGAGCGTGGGCGTAAAGGACGAGGCACGCCTACGCGCCGACCTTGAGCCTCTTTCCGGCCCCATCGCCCGCCAGAACTTTGCCTATGATGCGGCCTTCAAGAAGATAACGAGCGATCCCGCAGCGTTCATAGACAAAGGGCTGAAGGAAAGCCTTGATCTGTGGCGTCCGCTCTTCAGCGCTGAGGAGCGCCAGGTGCCCGGCTTCGCCCTGGGTCGCGTGCCGGCCTGGCATCTCCTTTCGCTTCTCTTTTTCGACGACCTCCTGTATATGGCTGTCCTTGTGCTTGCCATTGTGGGTCTGCTTTTTGCGCCTCCACACCCGCTCAAGCTGTTGATTGGCCTGTGGGTGCTCCTCTGGGTAGGGATGTCCTTTGTTTTCTTCGCGGTAACGCGCTTCACGTTGCCTGTCGTGGCGGCACTCCTTCCGGTGGCGGGCGCGGGCCTCACCTTCTTCCGGCCGGGCCGTGACCTCAGGCTCCGGCTGAGGCGCGCAACTCTGGCGGGCAAAGTGGCATCGGCATTGGCCCTCATGGGTATCGCAACGGTGGTCCTCCCCCCGATTTTGCTGCCGGGCGTCGCCGGTGGCGTCGTCGCTGCCGATAGCAATCTTTCGCTGACCGAGCTTGGCATTCAACGCTGGGGCGAGCAGGAGCCTTACCGTGAGGCTGAGAGGCTGCTAAAGGTGGGCAAAGTAGATGAAGCTATCGTGCAGTACAGGAGAGCAAGCTCGGCTATCCCCGACACACGCTATGGCCTCGCGGCTGCCCTGCTGCAGAAGGGCGAGACAACTCAGGCTCTTGCTCAGCTAACGAGTAATGAGCCGCAGGACAGAGTGGAACCGTTTATAATCAAGGGAGAGGCCGCTCGCCGCGCCGGAAACCTGCAAGCCGCTCGCTCGTTCTTCAATGCGAGAACTGTGAAAGTAAGCAACGACGAGGCTCTCAATTGGGCGTGGAACCACCTGGACCCGCCGCTCACTACTAACGTAGAAATCGGGAGCGGGCTTGATCTAGGTTATTTGCGCGGCTTTTACGCCCCCGAAGTAGATGAGCGTGGCGTCGCCTACCGTTGGAGTAGTGACCGCAGCGAGATACGCAGGTTATCTCTATCACCTTCTACCCAGCTAAAGTGGAGCGGTTGGCGTCCCAGTGGAGTGCCGGTCACGCAAGTCGTTGTCTATGCTGCAAGCGACGCAAGCAGGCTCGTTCAGTTAGCGCATTTCTCATTGATCAACAGAGTTGATTGGCAGCAATCGCCGTTGCCGGCAGGGGCAAGCGTGAGCACCACGCAGGACAGCGATTTTCTTCTTGATGTAAACGCCTTCATCGGTGGCGGAAGCGACCCACGCTTGCTTGGCGTAAGGCTGTCGGCTGTGGCTATTGGAAAATAATGTTGAACGAAACAGTGGCACAGAATAACCAGCCTGAAACTCCTGCAAGCTCGCGCAGAATGCGCCTTGCAAGCACTTTGCTGCTCGTTGTGCTGGCGGCGCTCCTGGCGATTCTCCTTGCCAGGTCGGTTTCATCGGCGCTAACCTCAGCCTCCATCTTCTCTTATCCATTTCAATTTGACGAGTCGGAGGGGATGATTGTCGCCGAGACAGGCCTGCTGGATCGCGGCGTTGGCATCTACGGCCTGCCCACCCCCGATCTCTTCATCGCCGCCCCTTATCCTCCTCTATACTACCTACTCAACTGGCCGTTGCAGCACCTTGCAGGGTCTGAACCAACCTTCAAGACAGGGCGTGCTATCTCGATAGCGGCTACTCTCTTTGTGGGGATAGCTATCTTTGGTATATCTGTGGCCGTGATGGGCGACCGCCTGGCCGGGGCTATCGGCGCGGCGGCCTGGTGGTCGCTCAGTTTGGTTACATTCTGGGGCAGCCTGGTCAAGCCCGACATGCTGGCAGTGGCGCTGGGACTGGCCGGGCTGTGGTGGTTGCTTGCGCGCCCACCTTCGCAGTTGTGGGTTGCTCTCGCTTTCTTCCTGGGCGCATTTTACACCAAACAGACGGCAATCGCGGCGGCTGTGACTGCCATTGTGTGGCTGCTTCTCACGCGCTTTCGTACTGGTTTGCTCTTTGGGGCGATATACGCTGCCGGAGCGGTGGTGCCCACTCTCATCTTCAATTGGCTTACCGGTGGCGGCTATTTCTACCACATGTTCACTATCCACGACCTGCCCTGGTTTCCGGCGAGATTCGTAGAGTTCACCGGTAACTTGTTTGGCGCATACTGGCCTTTGTTCGCGCCTGGCGTTGTGGCGATCTTACTTGGTGGGCTGCTGTGGGTAGAGGCACGCTTTGGCAGGCACCCCGAGGTCTTAGGGCAGCATGCAGGGCCGTTGCTTGTGGTCTACCTCGCTATGAGCGTGGTCGTGGCCTCGGCCACTGGCACGCTGGGCGGGAATCACAACCATCTTCTTGATCTGAGTGCGGCCTCGTGTATTGGTCTGGCCCTCGGCGTCGCCTTTGCCGGGCGCTCTCGCACGTGGCAAGTGCGTTCGGCGTCGGCTGTGCTGGCCTTATTACTTATAACGCAGCTACCGCCGCTCTTCAGTACACCTTCATGGTTGCAAACAGAGTTCAATATACTTTCCGCCGACAAGCAGCATGGTATGATGGACGTCTTCCAGTATGTGACCAACAACAGTGGTGAAGCTTATTCAGACAATGTGGGCCTGCTCGTAACCGCTCGCAAGCGCCTCTGGTCTACCGATCCTTTCACGCAAACCCACGCCACCAGGTATGGCCGCTGGGATGAGAGCAAGCTTGTGGCGGCGATCAACGCCCGGCAGTTCGCTCAAATAATCCTGCGGATAGACATAAAGCAGACCGACGCAGGCGCGGGCGATGTTTCGCCCGGAATATTGCAAGCAGTGCGCGATAATTATAAACTTGACCAACGCAATGTGGAGAATATATACATACCGCGCTAGCAGGGATGCACAGTTATCTGCGCGTTGCCCTGGTTGGTGACGGGCGCAAAGGAGATAGCAATGGCAGGCAAACAAGCCTCGGTTCCTAAAGAGTTGCTCGATATACTGGTGTGCCCTGTGGACAAGGCGAAAGTCAACCTGGAAGGTGATAAGCTGGTTTGCGAGCAGTGCGGCCGCGCTTACCCAGTGCGCGATGGCATTCCTATCATGCTGGAAGAAGAAGCCGAGAGAAGACGATAATTCCGCCGCAGGCGAATACTGTGCTGGTATTCTTCTACCCACAATTCAAGAAGCTCACGGGGGCCGAGCGCCTGATCCTCAAGCTGGCCGACTACACGGCGCAGAGGCTTGGCGCAGGCAAGGTGGTCCTGCTGACCCACCGCTTTGCGCGGCAGTGCCGCCCCGCCTTGGGTGCAGGCGTTCGCCTGATTGAGACGGGCTGGCGCGTAGAAGTGACGGGTAATCATTATCTCGATGCGGCTATCGAGTACGCTGTAGGCCCTGCGCTCACTCTACTTATACCCACTCGCGCTTTGCGTGGTATTATCTTCTTCGGGCCGCCAAGCGTGCCCGCTATGTGGTTCGCCAGGCGTTTTCTCTTTCGACGTTGCCGTAAAGGCAAGGCAGTTCCGATTCTCTACTTTTGCTTTGAGCCGCCGAGGTTTATATACAGTGACACTGCTGCTATCGTGGCGCGACTCGGCGCAGCCGGTAAGGCGCTGCGCCCGGTGTTCAGCCTCTATCGCCTGCTCGACAGCCACATGGTTGGCGCTGCGGACAATATATTGTCTAATAGCCTGTACGGCTCGCGCCGCATCTGGAGGGCTTACAGGCGACGTTCCGTTGTAATCGAGCATGGGGTGGATTTTCCCACCCCAACTGATGAGCAGATAGCGGCCTTGCGCGCTCGCTACGCTCTGGAAGGCAAGAAGGTGGTTGTCACCGTCAATCACCTTCACCCCCGCAAGAGGATTGACCTCTTCTTGAGGTCGGTGCATCTTGCTGCGCGAAGGCTGGAGCGTGTCACCGCCCTGGTGGTGGGCGATGGCCCTGAAAGGCATGCCCTGGAAGAATTGGCGCATGAGCTTGGCATGCAGCAAGGCCGCGACCTGATCTTCGCAGGGGCTGTGCCGGAGGAGGAGCTACCTGCTCACTATGCCCTCGGTAGTGTGTACGTCCATACCGGCCTTGAGGAGAGCTTTGGCCTGTCAGTGATAGAGGCGCTGAAGCTGGCGCTGCCTGTGGTATCGGTTGACGAAGGTGGGCCGCGTGACACGGTGCTGTCCGGAATCAGCGGCTATCTTGTGCCTGCTACGCCGGAGGCAGTAGGGGAGGCAGTTGCATCATTGTTGTCCGATCCTGCGCAGGCTCGCAGGATGGGTCAGGCGGGGGCGAGCTTCGTCGCCGAGCATTTCAGTTGGGAGCGTGGCGTTGACACATTGCTCAGGCTCTTGCAGAGGGCTCGCTAGTTGGGGGTAAATAAGGTGATTGTTGGGACGGAGGTCGCAAATGAGCCTCAGGAGGTAGACTCGCCAGAAACCGCAACCGTAGCTCAACGCTCGGCGGAGGCTGTGGGCAAGACAAGCCTGCGTTCCCGCCTTCTGCCGCACATCCTGGTGCTGCTCACCTTCACCCTGCTCACCATTATCGCCACCTGGCCGATGTTCCCCAACCTGGGTGGCTACTTGATGGACAAGGGAGACCCACTTTTCACCACCTGGGGTATGGCATGGCAAGCGCACGCTATCGCTACCAACCCGCTCACGTTGTTCGATGCTAATGTCAACTATCCCTTCAAGGGCACTCTAACCTTTGACGAGCTTAGCTTCACAGAGGCTATGCTTGGCGCACCCTTCTACTGGCTTACCGGCAATCCTGTGCTCAGCCACAATATAATTGTTTTTACAGCTTTTATCTTGTCGGGCTACGGCCTGTGGCTCCTCGTGCGAGAGCTAACCGGAAGCGCCTGGGCGGGGCTGCTGGGGGGCACTGCCTACGCCTTTAGCTTCTACATGATGACTCATCTGCCACACACCACGCTGTTGAGCGCGCAGTGGCTCCCTTTTATATTGCTGGCCGCCTACAAGCTCTTCTGGACGCGGCAGTGGCGCTGGGCCTGGGCTTTTGCCATATTCTTCGCTCTGCAAGCTCTCTCCGGCCACTATCTCGCCTACTATGCGGCGATATTGCTCGCGATCTTTGTGATTTACTACTCACTGGCACAGCGCCATCGCTTCACCTGGCAGTTCATCGGTAAGCTGGCGGTGGGGAGCATCGTTTCCGTGCTCCTTATATTGCCTATTGCTCTTCCATTCTCCACGTTGCAGGCAGGCTATGGCTTCAAGCGCGATCTCTTCCAGGTAGAGCGATTCTCTAATACTTTGCCCAGCTTCCTGGCTGTCTTCCGGGGCAACCCCTTGTATCGCAAGCTCCTCTCACCTTTCTTTGACCCTGGACCGTGGGCTATTGAGCGTTCGGCCTTCCCTGGCTTCGGTATTCTCTTGCTTTCTTTGATCGGGGTTGCAGGCTCCTGGCGCTATTCTCGTGCGCGCCGCGCAGTCTCAACTGTGGCAAATGCCGCAGGCAGCGCTCCATCAGCGTTGGGCACGCATGCTACTTTCTACCTGATTGTGGCTCTATTCTCCGCGATACTATCTCTGGGCCCGACTTTGCAGCTCAATTATCCGCCCACTGAATACGACCCGAACGCGATTAATGGGGTGCTTCCCCTGCCTTACGTCTTACTTTTCGACTGGGTACCAGGCTTCCAGAGTATGCGCGTGGCTGCGCGGATAGATGTGCTGACGGCGCTGTCGTTGGCTGTGCTCGCGGGGCTGGGGGCTTTCTTTATGCTGCGGTGGCTGAGAGAGCGAATGAGCTGGCGAACTGCGCGCACAGCCCTCCCTGTGGCGGCAGCTTTGATCGCGCTGGTGCCTCTATTTGAGACCTGGAGCGTGCCCCTCAACATGACCGCGATCCCTACGCGCGGCGCGGTGCCCCCTGTTTATGGCTGGCTCGCACAGCAGCCCCACACTGTTTATGCTGAGTATCCGATGACTTATTACAAGCGTGGTGACGCTAACGCGGAGCTGGGCAATATGTACCAGTACTTCAGCAGCTACAGTTGGGACGACACGATCAATGGCAGCCTTACTATACGGCCTTTCTCCTATTCAGCGGTGGTGCATGAAACCGAAGATTGCTTTCCATGCGTGAGGAGTGTTGATACGCTTTGGGCGCTCGACACCCGCTATGTTGTGGCTCATCTCGAATATCTGAGCGCGCCGCAGCGCACCGACTTTCTCTGGAGAACCAGCCATGTGGAAGGGGGCGTGCTCGATAGCTTTACTCCGGTTAAAGAGTTCGGCGACGACCGGGTCTATACAATTAAAAAAAGCCCCTCGCCCCTTGAGGAGTTGAAAGGCTTGATCCCACCAGGCGCATCACTGCTACTCGCGGAGCCGCAGAACGACCCGATTCGTGTGGGTAAGATCGGTGGCGGCTATGTGGCTGCGCTTGGCTACTTCTTGCGAGATGGACGCCGGCAGTATGGCGACCCCAGCCTCAGCTTCGGCCAGTCGATCCTGCCATTCGACCCCAATAATCGCCCCGATTACGCAATTCTCTGGGCGCAGCAAGACTCGGCAACGGCGGGATATTTACCTGGATACAAAATGTGGTCGAACGGTATAGTCACTCTTTATGCTCGCGGGCCGGGGGTCGCCTCAAGAGGCACCGCTCCTTGAGGTCTGCTCGATTACTCTACCCCCTAGCCAACCCTGGCGTTTATCTTGGGTTGCTGCTGGCGGCTATTCTGGTAGTGCTGGCATACCAGGCTCGCCCTTCCTACGATATTCAGATGGGGACGGGAGTAGATACGCCGCTGTTGCAGGGCTTCAACGGCCCTGAGCAGCCGCCAAAAGGCTCCGGTCTTACCTACCGGACCTTTCGCTGGAGCACCGGCGCTGCGCGGATTGTTTTGCAGGACGTTGGGCGGCAGAGCTTCGATGTGACGCTCACGGTCAACGGCTCCCGCCCACAAGGTCAACTTCCGCCTACCTTGCGGGTGAGTTCACAGGGCAAAGTCCTCCTGACTGTGCAGCCAACTCCGGGTCTGGCGGATTACCGTTTTACTGTGCCACGCGAAGCGGTAGCGTCCAGCACGCTCGCCCTCGATCTTTCTACTAACGCCTTCAAGGTGCCGGGAGACAAGCGCGAGCTTGGTTTGATTGTCACGCGGCTCCGAATATCTACGTCATCAACTCCTGACCGTTTTGTTGAGCCGCCTGTGGGTCCGCTCTTCGGCGTGGTGAGTGCTGTGGCGATAGTGGCGGTGGCGCTGGCGGCTCTTGGGTGGGGCACAGGAGGGGTGGCGCTCGGTTCATCGTTGCTCGCGCTTTTGGCTGCCTGGCTCCTTGTCTTTGACCGCTTGTGGCTGACGAGCAAGGGGTGGTACTTGGTGTGGCCTGAGGTGCTGATGCTGGGGGTGGCATTTCTACTCCTCTCCGGGCCGATCGGGGGTTGGCTGCTGAGGCTTGGAGGGGTAAGCTGGACCTCCTGGCAGCGTCGTTTCCTCCTTACTCTCTTGCTGGCGGTTTTTTGTCTGCGCCTCGCCGGGGAGCTGCACCCGGAGATGTTTGTTTACGACCTCGGTTACCACGCCAACTTACTGCACATCGTAGAGCGCGGCCAGCTTCTTTTCACCACGCAGCCCGCAGAGTTTGGGGGCTTTGGGCATAGCACCTTTTATCTGCCAACTCCTTACCTCTTTATCCTGCCGTTGAAATGGCTATTTGGCGACGAGTTGCTGGCGATCAGGGTGCTTACTGTAACGCTCGGTACATGGGGTGCGCTGGCTATTTTCTACATTTCAAGCAAGGCGCTGGGCGACACTCGCGCCGGGCTTTTTGGGGCTTTGCTTTATCTGACCTTCCCAATGGCGGTGCTGCCTTATTCATGGGGGATAATGCCTAATGTTTTCGGTGAGTTCTTCGCCTTGTGCAGCCTGGCTATCGCGGTGGGAGCTTACCCAGGTCTGCGGCCTAATCGTCCTGCTTTCTATATGCTTGTAGGGGTGCTGTGCATCGCCCTTTTGAGCCATTCAGGTGTGCTGGCGCTTACCTTCACCTCCTTTGTGATAATGTCGCTGCTGTGGTTTGCATGGCGTGCTCCTACAACCCGCAAGTCGGGAGCCTGGACGTTTGTCGCGCTGGCGGCTGCTGTGGCAATTGCCTTTGTCCTCTACTACAGGAACTTTGTTGGGGCAATGCTCAATTCGATTGCTCAAATCCAGGGCGAACGCACCACACAAGCGACTTCGGGGGGCTTAGCGCTTCGTGTTGGCGGCTCGGTTGAAGATAAGAGCCTGGGCCTCACCGTGCATGAGGTAACCGGCCTGAGAGATTGGTTTTTCGGCGGGCTGAGAGGCTTCTGGGACGAAGCTAATGCTTATTATCGCGTCTGGCCTCTCGCTGCCGCCTTCTTTGGTTACCGGTTGGCGTGGTGGAGTGGGCAATCGGCTGCCCGTGATAGGCATAGACGTTTAGTGCTGGGCGTTATCGGCTGGTCCGTTGCTGTAGTGATCTTTGCCTTTGTCGGGTGGGCTACCAATCTGTACGTCAGGTATGCCCTCTTTGCGCTGCCCGTGCTGGCGCTTGGCACGGGAGTGCTCCTCTCCCGCAGCTGGGGTAAGGGGCGGTACGGTGGCTGGCTCTCGCTGCTGGTGGTGGCTTTCTTCGTGGTAGAAGCCCTCTCGCTCTGGCAGTATAGAATTACTTACTCTTTCAAGTTGCTTCCACAGCCATGAAGTACCTGCGGCCTCTGCTAAATCCAGGGATATATGTTGGGGTAGTTGTAGCCGCGGCGCTGGTAGTGGCATCTTACCAGGCGCGCCCCAGCTACGACGTCACTTTCGGCACCTCCAATGATGCTCCGTTGCTTCGAGGCTTCAACACGGCGGAGGTAATGGCGGGTGCGAATCCCATCCCCTTCCGGTGGAGCACGGGCGATGCTCACATCATCCTTCAGGACGTGGGGCAGCAGGATTTTGATGTGGCGCTGACAATTGCGGGCGCACGGCCCGTGGGCCAACCGCCGGCGGACCTTACGGTGTCGGTTGGAAGCCTCACTCTTCTTCATTTGTCGCCCAAAGCTGAGCTTACCGGCTACTCTTTCAGCGTGCCACGTACCGCACTTCGTGACGGCACGCTTGACTTGCACCTTGCCACTAATGCCTTTATCCCTCCCGGCGATCCCAATCCTCGGCCACTTGGCGTGGTGGTCACGCGGTTGCAGGTAACTCCCTCTGCCAATTCCGACCGCTTCATTGAACCCCCTGTTGATCTGCTATTCGCCGTTACGGGCTGCGCCGCGCTGCTTGCGTTGCTCCTCGCGCTGCTGGGCTGGGGCGCGGCGGGTGTGGCGGTAGGTGGGGGGTTGGTGGGGGCTTTGGCGGGCTGGATAGCGGTTGCAGACCGCCTGTGGCTCACCACAGGTCAGTGGTATCTAGCATGGCCGCAGGCGCTCATTGCGGGGAGCGTCATTATGCTACTGGTGTGGGCATTGGGCGGCTGGCTGCTCCGGGTGAGTGGCGCGCCCTGGACGGCCTGGCAGCGGCGCCTCCTGCTGGCGATGCTGTTGCTTGCCTTTGCTATACGCCTCGCCGGGCAACTCAACCCACAAATAGTCATAGTGGACCTCAACTTCCACATTCACCGCCTTGAGACGGTGCAGGCGGGCCAGCTCCTCTTCACCATCAAATCGGCGGAGTGGGGTGGCCGCTCTACCTTTTATCTGCCGACAGCCTATCTGTTGATGCTCCCGTTGCAGTGGCTATTCGGAGATATGGCCCTCGACGTGAAGCTGGTGACTGTTACCCTCGGCACGTTGGGCGCGTTTCCGATCTTTTACATCGCCAGAAAAGCCCTCGATGACGGGCGTGCAGGACTGGTGGCGGCTGCTTTGTATCTTACCTTCCCGATTGCTGTTCTACCCTATTCGTGGGGGATTACCACCAACATATTTGGTGAGTTCTTTGCCCTGTGCGCGCTTGCAGTGGCTGTGGGAGCGTACGACCGTCTGCGACCGAACAGGCCTGCATTTTACCTGCTGCTTGCATCGCTTTTGCTCGCACTGTTGAGCCATCCGGGGGTTGTGCAGCTTGCGGGTGTGGCCTTCGGGTGCATCTCGCTTCTGTGGCTGCTAGGGAGGAGTACAATAGCCGATAAGAAGCCCGCACTCTGGACGTTGGGCGCACTTGCGCTGGCTGCTGGCCTGGCTTACTTTCTCTATTACAGTCATTTCGCCTCAGAGATGCTCAGCACGCTCGGCCAAATCAGGGCCGACCGGGGGGCACAGAACCAGGGCGGCGGGGTGAATCTCAAGGTGGGTGGCTCTGTAGGCGATGCAAGCCTGGGGCTGGTAGTGCGCACCGTGACTAACTGGCGCGATTGGTTCTCCGGCGGGCTGCGCGGTTTCTGGCAGGAAGCGCAGGCTTATTACCACGTTTGGCCTGTCGCAGGCGCTGCTCTTGGCTACATTCTTATCTGGCCGGTGAAGGGCAAATCGCTTTCAGCAAGGAGAAGGCGCAAAGGCCGGCTTGCCCTGGCAGCAGTAGGGTGGACGCTGGCGGTGCTACTCTTCGCACTCGTCGGCTGGATTGTGAACCTTTATGTGCGATACGCCCTCTTTGCGCTGCCGATTGTCGCTCTGGGAACAGGCATATTGCTGTCGTCGCTGTGGCGCAGAGGCAGGTCTGGAGCATGGCTTTCAACGATCATCGTGGCTTATTTTGTGGCAGAGGCGCTGGCGTTATGGCAGTACAGGATCAACTATGCCTTCAAGTAGCTACAGCCGCGCTACTCATGCGCTAGCTATCGGGGGCAACAAGGGAGCAGGGCTGCGTGCTACTCTGCTGAGTGAGCTTACCCTCGCCCGCGCCTTGCTGCTATGGCTTCCCGTCTGGTTGCTGCTGGCGCTTACTCTTGCCGGGTTGGTAGCGGCGTACCAGGTGCCGCGCAGCTACGCAATTGCGGTAGGCACGCCTCAGGACGAGGCTTTCGTGCGTAACTTTCACGGGCGCCTCAGCGACAATGGCCGCCCATACCGCTGGTCTGATGTATATGGCTATCTATTTTTCCCCGGCCTGGGAGGTTCGCGGCCATTCACCGCCACTGTAGAGCTTGACCCGGGCCGCACGGCTCCTGTGACAGTTATCATCAACGGGGTTACTTTCCTTGACCGCCAACTGGCGGCAGGTTGGCAAAGCTTCACTTTTCGGGTGGATGCGCAATACCCCTCAGCGTTGCAGTCACGCGATACCGTTGTAGAGTTGCGCGCTCCAGACTACCGCGCCGAGGAGCTGCCCACAGAGCCGAAGGGGGTAAAGCTCTCAACTGTGGTCATCGAGCAAGATGCAACGGGCGGCTTTGTAGTGCCCGCTTATGCCACGCTTGCGCTTCTGGGGCTGGGAACGCTCCTCTCTTACCTCCTTGTAGGCAGAGCGTTTGCGGGGGCAACAGCGGTGGCTCGAATGCGCGGGTGGGGACTGTTGGCGGCGGCTCTCTTCGGCGCGGGCATCATATCTCTCACGGCAGCTAGCCACATTGATGCCTCGGCGGACGCGATGCATTTCGTTATCACTCTGGTCAGCATGCTACTGATGCTGGTTATTGGCGAATATCTGGCCTGGCGCTGGTTTCCGAGAAGCGGCGTTACTCAGAGGAGGCTGCTTGCCGTTGCCTTTACTGCTGCCTTTGGGCTGCGTTACGGCGGTATGGCGCTGCCGCAGTCTCTGATTATAGATATGCCTTACCACATGAAGTGGCTAAACCAACTATTGACGGGCGATTGGCAGTCGCTCTATTTCCCTGGCGGATTGAGCGAAGTGCCAAGAGAGTGGGGTCTCAACCTGCTGATCCCCAAGTCGCCGCTCTTCTATTTTGCCTTTTCACCGCTCGCGCTACTGCCTTTTGATCTCACGACATCGGCCAAATGGCTTATCTGCTTACTTGATGCCACGCTCGTACTGAGCGCCTTTTGGCTGGTGTTACGCGTAGGGGGCTCAGATCGAGGGGCAGTGGCGGGCGCGGCTCTGTACTCTATTATGCCGCTTGCTTTTCGGGCCTTCGCCTACGGCATTCTGCCCACCATACTGGCGCAGTGGCTGGCGGCGCTGGTCTTTACGGCCTTGCTGCTAGTTGATCACAGGTGGCGTAGATGGCGGTGGGGAGGCTTCGCGGTGCTGTTGGCGCTGGCGCTCGTCGCCTTCCCGACAGTAGCGCTCTTCCTGACGATGGCGCTCTTAGCTGTGGCGGTTGTCTGGCGGCTCACTGATAAGGAACCCAGGACTTCTGTGCGTATAATGGCGGCTCTTGTAGCGGCCTGGGCGCTGGCGCTCGTCTCTTACTATGGGCTGTATATTTCTCCCGTGCTTGCTTCAGCCGCCGCGCTCCTCACTCCCAAGCCGGAAGGGGGCGCTACTGTCCGCTGGCCCGGTGGTTTCCCTGAGCTGCTGGCAGGGACGGCCACCTACGTGGTCTCCGTTTTGCCCGCCTTGCTTGGGCTTACCGGCCTTATACTGCTTTTTGCCCGAAGGGGAGGGAGCAAAGAGAGGAGCCATGCCCTCTGGCTTCTTGTCATCTGGCTGGCTATAGCTCCTATCTTCATGATCGTAAACTACCGGGTGGACATGATAGGCAAACATCTCTTCTTCGTGATGCTACCTGTGGCTGTGGCAGGGGGCGTTGCGCTCTGGGGTCTTGGGCGTCGTGGGCGGTGGAGCATGGCGCTGATGACGTTAGCTTTTGCGACCGTCGCCTGGCAAGGTTTGGTCTTCTGGATCGAGCGGCTTACAGGGGCTTCAGTATGAGCCGGCTCTTCGCCAGTCTGGGGCAAAGCAGCTTGGTAATATGGGCGGGGCTGCGCGTGCCAGGCTTCTACCTGGTGCTCTTTTTGAGCCTTGGCCTCTGGAGCATTGCCTACCAGCACAAGCAGGCTTACAGCGTAGAGGCTGGCAGCTTGACGGATAATGGCTATCTCTCCGGCTTCTACACCAAAGAGCACAACCCACCCGCTCTCCCCAATTATCGCTGGAGCACCGACGCGTCTACTGTGCGTTTCCCAGGCGTGGGCAACGAACCTGTTTATATTCTGCTGACCACAGTAGGGGCACGTCCTAACGGCCCTTCTCCTGTAATCACAGTCACAGTCAGGAATACCACCTTTACCGTGCAGACCCAACCCTCTTTGTACACCGATACACTCTTTATCGGGCGGGGCGACATGTGGAACGGCAATCTGGAGGTGAAGATATCCTCTCCTACCTATGTGCCCGCTAAAGTCGATCCGAGGAGCATAGACAAACGTGAGCTAGGGGTCACTGTATCACGCATCACCGTGCAGCCTGCTGATTACGGCCTGCGCCCCCTGGTGATACCTCCCGTCGCGACCATTGGCTATCTGCTGGCCGGACTGATCTTCTCTTATTTCTGCGCGCTGGTAACTACTCGCAAGAGGCTCTACTCGCTCTGGCTGGTAGCAGCTTTGTCGCTCGGTGCGGCGGCTCTCATCGTCTGGGCGCGTATGGAGCTTGGCTTGCTTGCGGGCGAGTTGCCTTCGCTTCTCGGGTGGGGACTCCTTCTGGCCTTGTGCGGGCGTGCTGCTATGGACCTGCTGCCTGTGCATGTGCCTCACAGAGCCTTTCTCGCGGCGTCGGGGAGCGCGGCCCTTGTGCTGGCATTTCTCATACGCTTCGGAGGGGTGACGTACCCGCAATTCCAGACGAGCGATATCGGCTTACATATCAACAATACACTGAAGGTGCTCGAAGGAGATTGGCTCTTCCCAGGCGAGCTGCCTGACGGTACTGTAGTGCCCTACCCGCCTGCCTTGTACGTCGTTATCTCTCCCCTGGCCGCTCTCCTGGGCGCTTCGCGGGAGATGGTTGGCCTGATCCTGAAGTGGAGCGCATCGCTGCTCGACGCGCTAACTTGCTTGGCGCTGGCGTGGGCAGGCTCGCGGCTGTGGCCTGGCAGGGCGGGAGGGATAGCTGCTCTGGCATACGCTTTTTCTCTTGCTCCATTTGATCTCTTCTCAGCAGGTAACTACTCTAATCTCTTCGCACAAAGCGTCTTCAACCTGACGATGCTAGGCGCAGTCGTTTTTCTTTGCTGCCAAAGCGAGGGGCGCATGCCCCTTTACGCTGCGCTGCTGGCGCTAGGCTTTAGCTTGACGCTGCTGGGCCACTACGGTATGATGTTGGCTGCGCTCGCTATCCTGGCTCTCTTTGCCCTGTGGATAATGGCCGCTGCCTTTCAGGGAAGCAAGCAACCGGCAGGCTGGACGCTCCTCGGATCGTTCGCGGCTGCCTTTGGTGTCACTTTCGGCCTTTACTACTGGCATTTTCTCGGCGAGATGTGGGCGCAACTGAGCAGCGTGCTAAACCGGCTGCTCGGCGGCAGAGGAACCGCACCGGATAAGGGCGCATCTACCGCCAGGGCCTTCTTCGGTGCAACGCTAGGCAGGCGAATAGATAGTTTGCTTGGCACGCCGGCGGCATTGTGCGCTTTGTTTGGCCTCTTACTGCCCGGCAAGCCAGGCAGCTCGCCCCGCGCCCTCCTCTTGGCCTGGCTGCTGGCTTCGGGCATCTTTGCTCTTCTTGACCAGGCCCTGGGCGATTCGATAAGATGGTCGTATCTGGCGGCGGCGGCTGTTACCCTTGTGGGGGGTCGTTTCCTTGCGTTGTTGGCCTCGCGCAACCGGCTGGGCCGGACGCTGGTTGCCCTCACCATTACTGTGATGCTATTGCAGCTATTATACTTCTGGGTGGGATATGCGATTTTCACGCGCTATCACGATATGCCATAACCACGAATCAGGGCTTGACGGCTGCTAATCCCTCTCCTCAACGAGAATACTATGCGACACGACCTGTACCGCGATCTATACGTTAAGGAGCAAGACTACTGGTGGCATGTAGGCAAGCGTGCTATCGTTTATAGCTTGCTGGAGCGCTATCTGCCTGCGGGAAAGAGCAAGGCGCAACGGCGCGCCCTGGACCTGGGGTGTGGCACAGGACTTAACCTGGACCATCTTTCCAGGTACGCGGAGCCCGTAGGCACCGACTTCTCGGAGGAGGCGCTTCACTTCTGCCGTGAGCGCGGGCATGAGCTACTTTGCAAAGCTGATGCGGCCTTGCTCCCTTTCGCCGGTAACGATTTCGACATTATCACAGCCCTCGATGTAATCGAGCATCTGGATGATGATCTGCTTGCCTTGCGGGAGTTGCGGCGGGTGCTGCGCCCTGGTGGTCTGTTGATAATTAGCGTGCCTGCTTACCGCTTTCTTTGGAGCTATTGGGACGACATACTTGGGCATCGCCGCCGCTACACAACCGGCTCAATGCGCGATGTTGTCAGGAGAGCAGGGTTGAAGGTACGCAAGGTGAGCTACTCGAATGCCGCCATTCTTCTGCCCACAATAGCCATGCGCGTCATAAAATCGCTGCGCTACAAGTCGGCGCGGTCAAAGGGCGGCGGCAGCGACCCCGAAACGGACTTCATGCCCGTGCCCGGCTGGCTCAACGGCATCCTCACCAGGTATTACATTGGAGAGGCGCGCTTTCTGAGAAGCGAGCGGATACCCTTTGGGCTTTCTGTGGTGTGCGTCGCGCAGAAGCCATGGAAGAAGAGCGATGGGTAGTGATAGCATAGCGGCGCGACGCTCACTGGCAACCCTCAGGCGCGGCTCGTCTCTTATGGAGAGATTGGAGGCGCCGGCCCCCACCCTGTTGGCTCTGGCTATCGTGCTGTGGATCGCCCTCATTTTCGCGGCAAGCATCTACAAATATGAAAACTACGGCCAGGGCTACGACCAGGTAGATTTCGAGCAGGCGATCTGGAATACAGTTCATGGCCGCGTGATGGAGGACTCACGCTTCAACTTCACCCAGTCGGTCTTTGGAATGGACTGGATGCCGATGCTCTTCTTCTTTGTGCCTGCTTACGCTCTGTTTCCGTCGGCGCATACTCTCTTTTTCTTGCAGATCGTGGGCTCAGCGCTGGGGGCTGTTCCTCTCTACTGGTTGGGCCGAGACCGCCTGAAAAGCAAAATGGCGGGTCTGGGCGCGGGGCTGGCTTATCTGCTTTACCCTGTGCTGCTTCATGGCGTGCTCAATCCCTTTCAGGTGCGACTCTTTGCTGTGACCTTGCTCTTATTTGGTTTCTACTACTTCGAGAAGTCCAACTGGCAGCTCTTCACCTCTTTCGTGCTGCTGGCGATGCTCGCACGGAGTGACGTGGCGCTAGTTGTTGCTATGTTTGGTGCATATGCGCTATTGACAAGACGACGCTGGCCTTACGTGGTTTTCCCTCTCCTGCTGGGTCTGGCTTACTTTGCACTATCCGCCTTCGTGATATTGCCTTCTTTCGACAACCTGGGGCCACCTGTCGCCACAATGGGGACGACAGGCATCGACTATATGAGCTGCTGGCCTTGCGGCCACAACCCTCAGCTTGCTTATTACGGAAATCTCGGTTCTACAGGCCCGGAGATAGTCAAATATATCGTGACCCACCCGGTCGAGGTAGCCGGCATTGTTTTCACTCCGGCCAAGATCGGTTATCTTATCGCGCTGCTCCTGCCGCTTCTCTTTCTGCCGCTTCTGGAGCTTCGGCCCCTCGTGCTCGGCTTGCCTATACTGGCGCTGAATCTTCTCTCATTACGCTCATCGCAATACAGCATTGAGCACCAGTACAGCTTGCTGATAATTCCTGGGCTTTTCGCGGCGGGCGTATACGGCGCTGAAAAGGTGCCGCGCGTAATCGCCGGCCTGCGCCAATTACCTCTCGATAGTGGGCGAGCGCTGCTATGGGTGCGGGTGGGGGCGCTCGTCATAGTGATATGGGGATTAGTGATGCAGGGGCCTTTCAAGAACCCGGCAGCGCGAGCATTTCTCTTTCACGAAGCGCCCGCCAAAGTGCAGGCCGCCAACCAGCTTGTGCGCATGGTGCCACCGGATGCCAAAATAGCGGCAAGCTCGTTCCTCGCGGCCCACCTCCTGCCGCGGCGCTACATTTACAATTTCCCGCCCGCGCCGTACTCTCCCTACAATCTTGGGCCTGACCGCCAGCGAAGTGACTACGTAGAGCTTGACTATGTGCTCGTTGACCCGAACAACAGCGCCCTGAGCATAGAGGCGAACCAGGTGAGCGGCAAGAGCGCCCTCGACTTGCTCAAAACTCTCCCCGATTGGCGCATAGTTGCTCAGAAAGAAGGGCTATATCTCTTCAAGCGGAAGTAGGGCGTGCTGTGATATAATCAGGTTAGGCCGGCGGGATTATGAATTAGCAATTAGGAATTAGGAATTGGAGCACGAAATCGCAATTCATAATTAGGAGTTACCAGGCTAGATTGGATTGTAAATGGAAGCGGACATAGCAGCAAATCAGCCCGTGATGCCTGTTTCGGTGACGGCTGAGGAAGCAACAAAGGAGCTAATCATCGCCTGGAGCGACGGGAGAACCACGCAATATTCCATTGAGGGGCTGCGCTGGGGGTGTCCTTGTGCTCTTTGTCGAGGGGAGATGGGTATGCCGGGACGCCTGGATTCTCTGCAAACGCTCAGTCCGCAGGAAACAGAGCTTGTAGACGTGCAGCCGATAGGCCGCTATGGCATAATGCTTTTCTGGGCCGATGGGCACCACGACGGCATCTATACTTACGAATGGTTGCTGAGCCATTCGGCTGACGCGGGCCGAGGCACTAACCCCTAACCCCTGGGCAATACTTTGCTAGAGACCACTTTGAAAGAAGAGAATAACCAGGCTGCGCGGTGCGTAGATATAGAGGCCGAGCTTGTGGCTGCTATCGAGCCATGGCTGGCGCATATGAGCTGGCGCAAAGACTTCGGGGGGTGGCGCAAGCGTCGCATCCGGCAGGAGGATTACCAATCCGACAGCCTGGAGGCTGTGCGCCGGGCTATTGGGCCGCTCGCAGGTAAAATATTGCTCGACCTGGGCGCGGGGATGGGCGGCCTCAGCGTGGCGATGCTGCGGGAATGGGGAGGTGACGGCCTGCGGGTTGCAGCGATGGACTATAACGCTGATTACTGCCGCATAGCAAGGCTGAGAGGGCGCCGCTACGGCCTTGATTTGCCGATCGTTGTGGCGGCGGGCGAGCATCTGCCTTACCCATCGGGCTTCTTTGATGCGGTGGTCTGCCTTGATGTGCTGGAGCATGTGGCTGACGCTCCCACCGTATTGCGCGAGATACATCGTGTGCTGCGCCCCGGCGGGGTAGCGCTCGCCACTGTGCCCAACCGCCACGCATGGCGCGACCCACATTACCATCTCCCCGCGATCAACTGGCTGCCGCGCAAGCTCGCCGAAAAGATCGTTGCCGCAGCAGGGCGCTCGAAAGAGGGGGGCCTTTTGCACGACCGCCAGGGGCTTTCCGAGCTGAACACCTACACCTGGGGAGGCTTCAAGCGGGTGGCATGCGGCGCGGGCTTCAGGGTGCGCGACCAGGTGTATACCCGTCTCTCGAAGGGTGAGATACGACAGTTGCACGGTTGGAGAAGGCGATTGCTCGATTCCCTTCGCCGTCTAAGGCTGATGGCGCCAGTTTACCGCCTCTACAGGTACGGCTGGCAGGGCACATACCAGATATTGCTTGTCAGGCCGCATTGAAGATCGCCCTTTACAACCTTACGACGACAACGCGATGGGGGGGCGTCGAGACTTTCGTCTGGGAGGTGGCTGACCAGATGGCGCGCCGAGGCCACCGCGTGGAGGTCTTTGGCGGGCGGGGGCCTGTGCAGCTGCGCAGGCAGATTCCAGGAGTACGGGTGCGGCTCTTCCCTTACATAGAGCGCGATCTATGGCGCAAAGTGCCTCTGCTTGGGAGGCAGTACACTCTAACCAAGCTCCTTGAGCGGCTGAGCATGGCTCCATTTGCCTTACCCGCCCTCCTCTGTGGCGGCTTTGACATTGTGCATATACAAAAGCCTTACGACCTCCCTGTGGGCGCGCTTGCCAGGCTGTCGGGCGCAAAACTGCTCTTTGGCTGTCATGGCAAAGATTTCTGGAGATGCGACAAGCTCTTCACCCGCTTCGTGGACGGCACGGTCTCCGCGAGCCGATTCAACGCAGCGCAGGTGCGTAAGCGCTATGGAATCAAGCCTGTGGTCATCTACAACGGTGTAGATTTGCAACGCTTCACCCCGGAAGGTGCGGACGACCCGGCAATTCTGGCGAAGTACGATCTCACCCCGGCAACGTCTCAGCAGCCCGTCCTTCTTTATGCGGGTAGGCTCGTGCGCTGGAAAGGGGTGCAGTACCTGATAAAGGCTTTGCCCCTGATCACCCCTGACGCCCACCTTTGGATCGCGGGCCAGGGCCCTTATCGTGAGGCTCTGGAGAGGCTCGCCGACAAGCTGGGCCTGGCGCGGCGGGTGCGCTTCCTCGGTAAGGTTGAGCAGGAAGACCTCGCGGCCCTCTACCGCTCAACCTCGATGCTGGTGGCTACTTCATTTGTGAACGAAACCTTTGGCATGAGCCTGGGCGAGGCGATGGCATCTGGGGCAGCTGTGGTCGCCAGCGACTTCGGCGGCTTCAAGGAAGTGGTTGTACCCGGGCTGACGGGGCTGACGGCGCGCCCACAGGACCCCCAGGACCTGGCCCAAAAGATAACAACGCTCCTCGCCGACCCGCAATTGCGCCTCAGCATGGGCGCTTATGGCCGTGAGCGTGTTATCTCTCTCTTTAGCTGGCAGGCGGTCGCGCTACGCCTTGAGGAGGTCTACAGGTGTCTCGCCGCCCCATCCTCTACGTAGCCTACCCCATGCGCCTCGATTTGAGGGCAGCTAACGCCATCCAGACTTACAACACTGTGCGTGAGCTTCAAGCCATCCTTCCAGGCACCCTCCTGGTGATCCCGCGCTGGCTGCGTGAGAAAAGCGCTTTCTCAGCCCTTGATACCCTTCACCTCCCCAGGCCCGCCATCAATAAGCTCTCCAGGCTCCTCCCCTGGGCAGGTTGGTCATACATCGAGCGCTCCCTTTACTCCTTTATCCTCGTTGTATTACTCCTTAGCCGGCGCCTCATGCGCCGCCCCTACCGCGCCCTCTACGTCAGGGATACGGTATGCGCCGCCTGGCTTTGTCTCTTGCGCCCGCTGCACGGCTCTCCCGTTATTTATGAAGTACACGACCTTGAGGCCTCTCACCCTTCCAACGCTCCCCGCTGGCCCGCGGGCCTGTGGGCTATCTTTCTCCCCTGGCTCGATAGGCGCTCTATCCTCGGCGCTCGCAAGGTGGTCTCCCTTACCCACTCTTTCAAGCGCTCCCTTGTGGCCGCCGGGGTGCGCTCGGATCAGGATGTGGCGGTGATCCCCGACGGCTTTGACCCATCTATCTTCTATCCGGTGCATACCCTCAAGGCTCGGCGCGCTCTCGGCTTGCCCCCTGATCCTTTTATCATCGGCTACGCGGGGCTGACCTTTGCTTATCGAGGGCTGGAGCTTCTTCTTTCGGCCTCTGCCTCTCTGATGAGGGAGGATGCGAGCTTGCTCTTGCTCCTCGCGGGCGGTGGGCCGAGGGAAGTCGCGCGGCTCAGGAGCCTGGGGGCGCGCCTCGGTATTGACTGTGAGAGGATGATTACCCCAGGGCAGGTGAGCCGCAGGGAGACTGCGCTTTTCCTCAATGCCTCGGACCTGCTGGTGATCCCTGATACGGTCACTGGCCTGACGGCTTCGCCTCTGAAGCTTTTTGAGTATCTGGCGGTGGGCAAGGCGGTTGTCTGCAAGGATATGCCTGCTCTGCGCGAGGTGGTGGACGATGGCTGCGCGGCTTTCTTTACGGGGGGGGATGCGGCGGCGCTGGCTTCTGTTATTATGAGGCTCAGGGGCGATGGGGCGAGGCGCATGCAGATGGGGGAGGCGGCGCTGCGTCGCGCGGTCGGCTACAGCTATCGCGCTCGCGCCGAGAAGATTGCGGAGGTGGCCCGCTGTTCCCCCTAGCTCTCCTCTCCTCCCCTCCCTCCCCTATCCCCCCCTTGCCTTTGCAGGAAGGGAGGAGGGGCGGGAAGTGGTGGCAAGAGGGGGGGTTGCTCGGCCTGCTGGCCCTCTTTGCCCTCCTCGCCCCCTTCGTCAACACGCGTATATACGCCAGCGACGAGATCGAGTACTTCGCCTATACTCACTCCCTCCTCTTCGACCAGGACCTCGACTTCAGCAACGAATATCTACACTTCTACAACATCGATCGGAACAAATTCGCCGCTATATACACCGACCTCTACGCCAAGCGCGAGCCGCTCACAGGGCTGCCGATAAACGTGGCCCCCATAGGCACGGGGCTCCTCTGGCTCCCCACCTATGCCCTCACACACCTCGCCCTGCTGGGGGCGCACGCAGTCGGCATCGGCACGCAGGTAGCAGCCGACGGCTATTCGCAGCCCTATATCACAGCGATCTGCCTCACCTCCTACCTCCTTGGCTGCCTGGGGCTGTTGCTCTGCTACTCGCTGGCGCGCCGCTACTTTGGGGGAAGAGTAGCGGCGGCATGCGTGGTGCTGATGTGGCTGGCCACGCCCCTCATCTTCTACACCGTAATCGCCCCACCCTGGTCGCACGCCACATCCCTCTTCACAGTGACCCTCTTCATATGGTACTGGTCGAAGACGCGCCGGGAAGAAGGGCGCAGGCTGAGAGAATGGGTGATCCTTGGAGGCATGGGCGGCTTGATGATGCTGGTGCGCGAACAGGACGCGCTATTCCTGACGATAGTGGGAGTAGAGGCATTGTGGGGGGTAGGGGGCAGGGGGCGTGAGAGGGGAGGGAAGCTCGCGGCATGGCTGCGCTGGGCGGGCGGTCTCGCGGTCATGGGGATAACGGGGGCAATCGTCTTTATCCCACAGCTAATCAGCTACAGAGTAATAACAGGGCGCTTCGGCCCATCCAGAGTGGTTACCGGCAAATTCACATTGACAACGCCCAACGCCCTCTCGGTCCTATTTTCGCCTGAACACGGCCTGCTGGCGTGGACGCCCGTCCTTGTGCTGGCCCTGGGGGGGCTTATCTTGCTGTGGCGAAAGGATAGGCTCATGGGGAGCGCGCTTGTGATAGCTTTCCTGTTACAGGTGTACATAGCAGGCTCATTCCTGACATGGCAAAGCGCGGGGTCGTTCGGGCAGCGGCGCTTTATCAACTCCACAGCGATCTTCGTGCTGGGGGCATGCGCGCTCACCTGCTGGGCGTTGGAAAAAGGAGTGTCGAAGTGGGTGGTGGGCGCGGTGGGGGCCTTTTTCATAGCGTGGAATGGGGGGCTATTGATGCAGTACGCGCTCTGGTGCTCGCAGCAGAGACAGGGGCTGGATTGGGCAACGCTGGTTAGCGGCCAGTTGCAGATGGCGGGCAAGGCGGTTAGCCTGGCGCGAGATTACATAATGGAGCGCAGCAGCTTTTACAGGCGGAGCAGGGGCTGTTGAGGCCCTGCGCGAAGGGGGAGGTGGGAGATATGATTTCTGAGCGGCTTATTAAATCTGTTGTTTGCGCATCGCCTCTGTGCCGCTTAGGGCTTACTAAAGGGCCACAGCCGCGCGAAGCAGGGTTGCGCTGCCCACGATGCGGGCGCGTCTACGCTATCAATGCGGCCGGCTACCTGGACCTTATGCCCCCCGATGCAGGGGCGCATACCTCGCTTTACGTGTCGCACGAAGCCGACTTTGAGGCAGCCCTCGACTACAAGAGGATAGCGATGCCACTCCTCGGCGCGGCTGTCAGGCAGCGGGCGATCCGGCGGATGCTCAAGCCTCAGAAGAATGATCGGTTGGTAGAATTGGGCTGCGGCAACGGCAAGTTTGTATACTGGAATCGTATGCAGGTGGATTGGGCAGTGGGCGTAGACCCCGCGCCCCTTTTCGCGAGCGAGGCCCTGGAAAAGGTTGACCTTTGTCGCGCTGACGCTCGCGCACTCCCTTTCGAGGCGGGGGCCTTTACCGCCGCCATCTCCATAGACGTGCTGGAGCATCTGCCTTTGCCTGATATTGTGCTTTACCTGCGTGAAGCGCACCGTACCCTCGCGCCGGGAGGCAGAATATTCATCTTCTCCAACACCCGCGAAGGCTCACGGCTCGACTTTATTGCGCGCGGCGCCAGGGTGCTATCTCGCCGCCTCGGTGAGGTCGGGATAATTGATGACAGCCGCGACCGCCTGCGCAAATCAGACCACGTGAAGGCGATAGCCACTTATCAGCAGCTTGAAGAGATAATGCGCGGCTGCGGCTTCAAGGTGGAGCAAGTGGTATTCTGGAATGGCCTCTTCCAGAGCGTGATCGAGAACCTGGTGATGAAGCTCGCCGAGGCCGCGATGCGCAGGTATGGGCGCGGCACAGGCAGATCTTTAAGGGGGCGAAGGAGGGATGAGGCGATGCGCTCATCGGTGAAGCGGAGGCTTGCGCGCAAGGGGGTGGCTTACCGGGCGATGCTGTTCCTCACCGAGCTGATGTGGCTGGACCTGGCCTTATTCGGGAAATGGCGCGCGGGGCCGTACTTTCTGCTGGCGCGTCGCGAGGAGCCGCTTTGAGGGTGCTCTACATAGCGAGCGCGATAGAGGCGGGGGGCGCATCCGGCGGGGCGGTGCACGTTAGCGAGGTAGCGTGTGGCCTCGCGGCGCTGGGCCACACGGTGTTGGCGTTGATGCGCCCCCCTTCGTCGGCGGCTCCTACCCCCCGCACATTGCCCTGCGGCGTGTCGCTTCACACTCTCCCCTGGCCTAAAGAAGTGGCGCTTTTGGGATTGCCGCGCATCGCACGCATCATGCGCGCCTTCGAGCCGGATGTGATCATAGAGCGTTTCTACAACTTCGCGGGCGCGGGCGTGCTGGTGGCCCACCAGCGCAAAATACCGATCTTGCTTGAAGTAAACGCCCCCATGGTAGACCCGCCGGGTAGCCTCAAGAGCAAGGTGGACCGACTGCTCATGGGACTAATGCGTCGGTGGGCGGTGCGCCAGGCCGAGTGGAGCGCCGCCATTGTCACCCCTCTGAATAGCACGGTGCCCTCGGAGGTAGATCGAGGGGTGATTCATGAGCTGCCTTGGGGTGCCAATGTCGAGCAATTCGATCCTCTGGTGCGCAGCCGAGATGCACAGAAGCTCAAAGCGCTCTCCGCGGGGCTGGGGTTGGAGCCTGGCCTGCCTGTGGCTGTTTTCCTCGGTAGCTTCAGAAGCTGGCATGGCGTTGGGCACTTTGTAGAAGCGGCTCGCAAACTCATTACATCGAGCAGCAACCTGGCTTTTCTCGCTATCGGCGGCGGGGAAAAGCTCCGGTCTGTAGAAGAAGAGGTAGCCGGTTGGAATCTGCCGCCGGGGAGGGTTGTTTTCACCGGGCCGCAGCCCCACGACCGAGTGCCCGAGCTGCTGGCGCTGGGCGATATGGGAGTAGCCCCTTTCGATTTGCCCGCGCACGCCCCTCTCACCACATTTGGCTTCTACTGGTCGCCTCTCAAGGTTTTCGAATACATGTCGATGTCTCTGCCTGTCGTCACGATAGACGTATCACCCCTCAACGACATCGTGCGAGATGGGCGAGAAGGCTTGCTCTACAGCCCAGGCGACATTGATGCTCTGGCGGAGCGTCTGCGGACGTTAAGCGTTGATAGCGAGTTGCGCGCCCGCCTCGGCTCCCAGGCACGGGAGCGAGTGAAGGCGCATTATAGCTGGCAGGCCCACTGCGCCGCTCTTGACCGCCTGCTAAAGCAGATCGCCAATGCAAATTGACGACCAGCGCCCTTTGAAAGTATGCCTCCTCACCGACGTCTTCCCCCCCGGTAGCGGCGGTAGCGGCTATAGTACATATTATCTCGGCACGGCTCTGGCCCAACTTGAGCACGAGGTTCGCGTGATCAGGCCGCTCTATGGTGGTGAGAGCGCCAGCCGCGTGGTGCGCTACGGTGCTCTCACAGTTGAGGAATTGTTCGTGCCCCGCCCACCGGCGTGGATGCGGAAGCTGGCGGTGGGCAAAATCTGGACGGAGCGTAAAGCGCGCCGGCTAATGTCGCGGCGCGCTTACGTACTGGCCGTGCTGGGCGACGCCGATATTCTTCATGGACAACACGCACTCTCGGCGGTCGCGGCCTCTGTCGCGGGTATGCGGGCGCAGGCGAAGGGCGCCGCGGTCCGCTCGGTTGCTACAGTGAGAGACTACTGGCCGATCTGTCCGGTGAGCACTCGCCTTTTCAGCGATGGGCATGGCGGATATAGAGAATGCCGCGACTGCCACCATTTTGGCGCTTACTTGCGCTGTAGCCGAGCAAGCGGCCTCTCCACGAGCATCGCCGCTGTACCGCGCTGGCTTAACACCCTCCTCGCAAGCCGCGCTCTTGCGGCCACAGACGCAGTGATAGCTGTCAGCGACTACGTTCGCCACGAGCTTGCGAGGAGCGGCAGGGTCGCAGCGCGCAAGATCGTCAGCATACCAAACCTGGTTGATATGCAGAGTGTAGCGCTTGCACTTGACGGCCCCTGGCCGTTGAGAGAGATACCACCTGAAGAGCCATTCTTACTCTTCGCAGGCAAGCTGGACCCTAACAAAGGCGCGCAACTCTTACCGGAGGCGTTGGAACGCTCCAACGTCAGGTTGCCGTTGCTGATCGCTGGTGTGGGCCCTCTTGAGCAAGAGCTGCGCTCTGAGGCGGGACGTCATGGCCTTAACTTCCGCTTCTGCGATTGGTTGGATAATGATGCGCTGTTGTTGTTGATGCACCGGGCGCGGGCGCTCCTCTTCCCTTCGGCCTGGCAGGAGCCTTTGAGCAGGGTCCTGCTGGAAGGATGCGCCGCAGGCGCGGCTGTCGTGGCGCTGAAGACAGGCGGTACATGTGATATTATTAGCCATATGGAAAGCGGCTGGCTGGCTGGCGACATGGTGGATTTTGCGCGAGGTATAAGCGAAGTAACCGGGGATCTATCGCTCAACGCCCGTCTGCGCGTTGGAGCGCGACTGAGGGCGGAGCAGCACTTCTCCGCTCCTGTAGTCTCGGCCCGCGTTGAGGCGCTCTACCGCGAGCTATTGCGCAGGCCCGTTGACCGATGAGGGTGGCCTACTGCGTGCGAGCCATTTTCCCACAGCACGGCTTCGGGGGCCTGGAGCGGGCGGCCACATCCATAATAAATCACCTGCTCATGCGCGGCGTGGACGTTGCCCTCTTCACTCGCCCGCTCCCGGTTGGGGAGCCTTTCAAGGTTCCTGCCGGAGCGCGTGGCAGACTAACTGTGCACGCGGTGCGCTATGGGCGCTTGCCTCTACGGCTGCGACCCAACGGCATACCCGCACGCCTCACCAACTATAGAGCTTTCGTGGCAGACACGGGCAAGCGGGTCAGAGGCTTCGTGCTGCGCGGCGACCTGGACGGCATTTACGCGCAGGGACTTTGCGCCTGGGGGGTGCGCGATGCCCCTGAGTGGGGTGTGCCCCTCGTAGCTAACCCTCACGGCCTGGAAGAGTTCAAGGTGCGAGACCCGCTCAAGCGCCTTGCCTACGCGCCTTTTCGCGCCTGGGTGCGTGCCGGCTGCCGCGCCGCCGACCGCGTGGTGGCAACTGACAAAGCTATGCGCGGCGAAGTGGAGACACTGCTGGGCATAGACCCCGCCAGAGTAGTGGTGGTCCCTAACGGCGTGGAGATAACTGATGGACTGGTGAATCCAGATCTGCAAGCTCAACTCGCTGCTCGCTGGCCCCAGCTAGTCGCACCCGCCGCACTGAAGGGTATAAGCGTTGGGAGGTTGGAGGCAAATAAAGGCTTCGAGAATCTCCTGTGGTCGCTCTCAACGCTGCAAAACTCGTTGGAAGATGACTGGCTGTGGCTCCTTGTGGGCGAAGGCTCACAAGAGAGCCGCTTGAGGTCGCTAGCAGCTGAAGTCGGGCTTGAGCGCCATTTCTTCTTCGCGGGTCGCCTCTCCGATCAAGAGCTTCACAGCCTGTACGCTATGTGCAACCTCTTTGTTCACCCGGCGTTATACGAGGGAAGCTCACTCGTGACCCTTGAAGCCATGTCTCACGCCCTTCCGGTGGTCGCAAGCGCCGTGGGAGGCATCCCCGACAAAGTGGTTCAAGGCGAGACAGGCTTACTCGTTTCGCCTGGAGACCGGGCGCAGTTGGCTGCTAAAATCGGCTGGATGGCGGCCCACCCTGTGGAGAGAGCGCAGATGGGCATGCGCGGCGCTACGCAGGCCGCCGATTTTAGCTGGGAGCGTATAGCCCAGATGACAGAAGGGCTCTTCGCGATGCTCATTGACCAAAAATCAAGCTGCAAAGCCCCGGAGGTGATGCTACGTCCGCGTTAGAAATCCTCAAGGCGCTCCTCGGCTTACTCATACTCCTCTTTTTGCTCTACGTGCCAGGGGCAATAGCGCTCAACTCGCTGGCGGCTCGGCGCAAGGGGTCGCATCTCTTCTCCGGCATAGACGAGTGGCTTTTCACGGCGGTCTTCATCAGCTTCCTTATTACGGGCCTCGCCGGATTTGTGCTGGCCGAGATAGGCTTGTTTCGCGCCTGGGTGCTCATCGCGATAGTTGTCGCCTTCTCGCTTTTCATCGCTCTGGTGCTGGGCCAAGCCGCCCCGCGCCTTCGCCCCTTACTCGAGCTTCTACACCTTCCTCCCGCATACCCACAGCGGCAGACCGACCGCCGCTACGCTATGATAGGCCGCGCAATGCTCCTTGGGCTGGTTATCCTGGCGGCGGTGCTCTTCGCCCGGCCTGCCGAGATGCTGCGTGGCGCCCTCGATTCGGGCGTCTATGTGAACTCAGGAGTGGCCCTGGGCCGCACCGGCTCGATCTTCCAGCGCGACCTGCTCATGCGGCAGCTAAACGACGATGTGGGTGAGGGCAAACAGCTTTTGCAGGAGTTCAACCCGGACCGCTACACACTGACCCGGCTCAAGCTCACAGGCTTTTACGTCTATGACAAGCAGGCGGCCCTCGTCTTACCCCAGCACTACTCTCTATATCCTCTCTGGATAGGGCTTTTATATGACCTCTTCGGCATCTGGGGCGCGCTCTACGCCACACCGCTCCTGGCTCTGCTGGCGGTGCTGGCGGTTTACTACTTCGCACGTCGAGTGATTACACAGGAGGCCGCTTTGCTGGCGCTTATCCTTCTTGTGCTTTGCCCGGTAACGATCTGGTTTGCCCGTTATCCTGTCTCCGAGGTGATTACGGGCCTGCTGGCCTTTGGAGCATTCTTCGCCTTCGCCCGCATGACGAATTACGAGTCAGGAGTTGCAGATGACGAATCGCCGGAGAGCGCCCGCACCTTCTGGGGGTCGCTCTGGGGGGTGATAGCCGGGGTTGCCCTGGGACAGATCGCTCTCGCCCGGCCCGATTTCTTTGCTTATCTGCTGCCCGTGCCCTTCTACCTGCTCTACTGGCGGCTTACGCGGCGCTGGCGGAGACCACACAGCTGGTTTGCCGCCAGCCTGGCTGTTATCCTCGCGTTGTTCATCCTCCACTTTACCTTCTTCACCTTCGGCTACACGATGGACCTGTATTACAATGTTATCCAGGGAGTGCGCCGCAACGCGGGCCTGCTCTTGCTGGCGCTCTATGTGGGCGTCATCTCCCTCGTCGCCCTTGACAGGCTTTACCCCCGCCTGCGACCTTTCTGGATAAGGCTTGAGGCGGCGCAACTGCGCTACAGGTGGCTCTGGGTGGGTGCGACCGCGGCGGTTGTGGGGTTATACGTCCTTTACCATTACGCCTACGGGCCCTGGCAGCCCAATCTTCGCTTTGACAAGGCGGGCAACCCCATAGCCCAGGCTGTGGTTACTACATGGGAGAGCTATATAGGGGCACCTGTGGACCAGGGTTCGCGATATAATCTGCTGCGTATAGGGTGGTACCTTTCGCCCGCCGGTGTCGTGCTTGGGGTTGCCGGGTTGCTGCGCCTGATATGGTCGCGGCTAAACGCGGCTACAGGACTATTCTTCGGCTCCCTGATAGTGCTCAGCTACGTCTTCATTCAGGAGACTTATACCGAGGCACACTACATCTACAGCATGCGGCGCTACATCACAGTGATACTGCCCGCCGTGCTTCTTGGTTATGCCTGGTTCTGTCAGCTTATATGGTCGCGCCTCCGTCCCCGCCGGCTCGGTACGGTGATCGCCGCGCTGCCCGCGCTGGGGCTTGCTCTTTTCTTTATTTACACCTCGCGGGTGATCATTCCTCATGTGGAGGAGGGCGGCGCGGTGGCGCAGTTTTCGAGTCTCGCTTCCAACTTCCAGCCCGCCGGTAAGTCGGTGGTCTTATTCAGCAACGATCGCGACGAGCCGAACCTGGTTGCCACCCCTCTGCAATACATCTACGGCATAGAAAGCTTTGTGGTGAACAGGCCTTATCCTGAGGTCAACAACAGTGTGCTTGAGGGCGTTGTGACGCGTTGGCTCAAGCAAGGTTACAAGGTGTACGTGATGATGGGGGCCAACGGCGGCAAGCTCCGCTTTGCCGACCTCAAGTTGCAGCCGGTGGGCAGCTGGGAATACTCGGTGCCGGAGCTTGAGCAGCTTTATTATCAGAAGCCAAGCAATATTTCCAGCGCCTACTTGCCCTGGGGCATCTACTCGGTGGTGAGCGGCACGACGCAGCCTCTGCTGCCGTTCAACCTCGATGTTGGCGATATGGACTATCCTTCGTTGGTCGATGGCTTCTACAAGCAAGAGCAAGATGGGCCGGGCGCTCCCTTCTGGCGTTGGACAGGTGGCGAAGCTCTGGTGCGCCTGCCCTGGCCCCCCTCCGCCGGGGGTAAAACGCTCGGCGCCGCGACGGTGACGCTCAGCTTGCGCCCTGAGACGCCCGTGCAAGGCAAGCCTTTCCGCAGGACAGTACCCTTGACAGTTACCCTCTCTTTGGACGACACTCCAATAGGCAAGGTGCTAATCCCCCCCGGCTCGCCTTTCAAGGACTACGCGATAAATGTGCCCGCCGGCCTCCCCAAAAAGGGGAGCGAGGCCGGCTACGCTCTGCTGAAGATAAGCGCGCCCACATGGTCGGGTGAGCAGGCAGGAATCAGCTATGACACTCGGCGGCTTGGTGTGCAGGTGGACCGGCTTCAGGTTAGATAGCAAGGCGGAATTATGAATTATCAATGCGAGCACGAAATCGTAATCTATAATTCATAATTTATGATTCCGCCGAAGGCGGGGAGATGGCAACATCGGAAAGAGCAAGCAAAAAGCAAAGGCCGCTGGTGGAGAGAGCGGGCCGGGCGGTCTTCTGGAACGCCGCCTTCTTTCCCCTTAAGATGCTCATCAGTGTAGCTTCGAGCGTCGTGTTGACGCGCGGCCTGCGGCTCAACGGCTTCTATCTTTTCACAATTGCCCTGGTGATCCTCGATTCACTTGGCTTGTTCGCTGACCTCGGCATAGAGCGCACTCTGCCGCGCTTCCTCCCTGAGATTGAGATGCGCTACGGGCGGCGCGGCATAAACCGCTTCCTCTTGTGGGTAACTGCCGTCAAGGGGGTGGTGCTCCTTGCGTTGATAGCTGCCCTGGTAATTGGCTCAGATTACTGGATAAAACAGTTTTCGCTCGGAGCAAATGGCGGCTGGCTGATCTTCTTCGTCATAGCTCTGCTCGCGCTGGGTGCGGCGTGGGACGTTTCTGTCCAGCTTCTGTACACCCATTTCAAACAGAAGACCACCAATACACTGGATGTCATCGTGGCGGTGATCCGGCCCAGCCTGACCGCGCTATTCGTCCTCGCAGGATACGGCGCGCCCGGCGCTTTGCTGGCTTTACTCTTGACCACTGTTATCTCAGTGGCCCTCTCGTTATTGCTGGCGTGGCGGCTCCTCAAAGCAATGCCTGAGGAGGCACACCCGAACGCGGCAAGGGTGCGAAAGCCTTCAACCCGCACACTCCGCAGCCGGATCGCTTCTTTCGCCGCCCTCAACTACATCATCAACTGGTCGGTTTACCTCTATGACCTTGATTTCGTGGCGCTCGCCATTGGCTTCATACTGGTGGGCCCAGATGAGAAGCTGGCGGTGGTGCTGATTTCTCTCGCTTACAAGTTTGCAAAGGAGTTTCTGCGCGGCCTTGTGGTGCCTCTTACAGGGGTGCAGACCCCCCTCTTCTCTCGTTTATACGCAGAAGGGCGCATCGAGGGGTTACGAACAGCCTACGTGACCCTCACCAAGTTCCTGATCCTTGCGCTGATGCCCGCGGGCGTTGGCCTGATCTTCACCGCCCGGAACATCCTGCAAATACTTTACGGCCAGAAAGGAAGCGATGCCGTGCTCACCCCCGCCACTATGCCCACAGTAGTAGCTTGCACTGCTATACTGACCTTCGGGCTTTTCGGTGAAGCTATTATTAGCGTGTCGCTCAACGTGCTGATGGTCTATGAAGAATACCGGGCGGTGATCTCGGCCCGCCTCGTTTCTCTTATAAGTATCCCGCTCCTATTGCTCCTTGTGCCGCCTTTTGGGGCAGTGGGCGCTGCGCTCGCGGTGGCGGTCTCCGCCCTCGGTTCAAGGTCGCTCGCCTTGCTCTACGCGCTTCGCAAGCTCAACTTACCTTTCCCGCAGCAATTCTTCACAAAAGTGGGCGCGGCCTCCGCCGTCATGGGGACCGCGCTCTTACCCTTTCTGGCGCTCTCCTCGCCGACCCTCCCACTGCTGATGTTGATCCCGGTCACAGGGGTGATGATAGCGGTTGGGGCAGCTGTATTCCTGGCGGTGTTCAAGGCAATGGGGGGGATGGAGCGCGAGGACAAAGAGCGGATTAGCAGCCTGCGCCTGCCGTTTGTGGGCGCGGCTATGAGGTTCCTGTGAGTTTCCGCTTCGCGGAATTATGAATTATGAATTATGAGTTGCGATACCCTCTGCCGGCTTATCCCAACTCATAATTCATAATTCGGCCAAAGGCCGAGGGCGTGCGAGTAGCAATTGTCACCACATCTGGCGTAACCCGCCAGTTCAGACAGTGGCCTGAAGCGGTCCTGGGCAGGGCGCTGACGGCCCGCGGGCATAAGGTCGCCGCGTTCACCCTCCTGGATGAAGGCTCGGAGATCACCGGGGCGAGAATCGAAAAGATAGACGGCATTGCGGTGCGCCGCGTGGCCGTCAACAAAGCGTGGGTGGCTCCCAGCCTCTTGCCGGCGCTGTTGCGCTGCCACCCTGATGTAATCCACCTCTTTCACCTGCGTAACGCCCTCAACTGGCAAGCCGCTCTCTACGCCAAAGTATTCAGGGCGCGGCTGGTCTTCACTGTAGTAGGCCCATTCCATGATCCTTATCTTGTTGATGACCGCGAGCGTCCTTACAGTGGCAGAATGCATCCCAGGCGGCTTATCTATTCGCCCGCGCAGCTTGCCCGCGGGCTGCTAGAGTCGCGCTTCCACAAGCCCCTCGCTACCTGGCAGAACTTTTGCATGCACGCTCCTATGAGGGCAGCCGATAAGCTGATCGCTTTATCCAGGCATGAAGTTGGTGTGCTGACACGCCTCGGCTTTAGCACTGATACGGTTGTACGAATCCCTCTGTGGATCGATGCGTCGTATATCAGAGCCGTGCCTTATACGCCCTCGCGGGCGGTGGGCTACACGTCACCGCATATCCTTTTCCTGGGCCAGCTAAAAGAGCGTAAGGGTTATGATCTTCTGGCGCGAGCCATGCCTCTGGTCTTGCATCACTTCCCCACGACAACCTTCCTCTTCGCGGGCCAGAATCCTGCGCGAGCAAGCGAGCTGAGGCGCATCTGCGGGCAAAACGGCACTCTCGACAGGCTGGTGCTCCTCGGCATGATAAGCGAGGAGGAGAAGGTGGGGCTGATGCGCTCGGCTGATTGCCTGGTCTACCCGACGAGGTATGAGAGCTTTGGCCTGCCCCCACTTGAAGCCATGGCGGCCCACTGCCCGGTTATAGCCACAGACCTGCCGGTGGTGAGCGAGATGATACAGGATGGTGAGAATGGGCTGCTCGTCAGGCCTGAGGAGCCAGAGGCCCTTGCGGAGGCAATAATCCGCTTGCTGGGCGAGCCTGCTTTGCGCAACAAGCTGGTAGCGGGAGGTGAGCGCACCCTGGCCCGCTACTCAGAAGAGGCGATCATCCGCCAAATCGAGGGGCTATACGAGGGGTCAGTGGTCAGTGACCGGAAACCGACCACCGACCACTAACTGGAGGAGAGTTGTTAGAAAGAGAAATGGAGCGCGGTGCACTGCGAGTGCTATACTTTATCGGCTCATATGGGCCTGACGCAATGGGGAGCGCCAGCCATGAAGAGACGATAGTGGCGATGCGCGGTCGCGGCCACCAGGTTGAGGTGCTCACGCAGATAAATGAGCCGGGCGAGCGTCGCTACAGCCGTGTAGAGCACTCGGGAGTGCCTGTATATAGAGTGAACCTGGCGGCCCGCGCCGGCAAGCTCAGTAAGCTGTGGCAAAAGGGGTCGGAGAGGATCTTCAACTATGAATATATGCCAACGCTCCTCACAACATACCGCAGCCACCTGCGCACCCACAGCTATGACCTGGTGCATGTGGAGGGTGCCTACCCCTTTGGCTTGATCGCGGCGCTGGGAAGCGGTAACATGCCCTTCCTGGCTAACGTTCAGGGCGCTGACGTTATAGAGCTACCGGAGGCTGATTACGGCTACCGCCGCTTCAGGATACCTCGCGCCGCCGTGGCTTTCACACTTAGACGTGCGTCGCTGGTGCGCGCAATCTCCCCACTGTTGGCTGAATATCTGGTAAAAGAGCGCCTTGTGCCGCCCGGTAAGGTGGTAGTGGTATTGCGCGCCCTTGAGCAGCGGGCGTTCCCCCCGGCCGGCATGCCCCTCAATAACTTCCGTGAGGAGTCGCGCCGGATGCTTACTGACAACTATGGCATCGGCCTGCCTCGCCCTGTGGTAATCGCACTGAGCAGGCTGCACCCTTTCAAAGGGCTGGAATACCTGGTAGATGCCATTCCTGAGATAGTAGCGGGGCAGCATGAGCGCGGGCAAGAGCCTCCCTGGTTCTTGATCTGCGGGCCATCGCGCAGCACGGAGCACTACGGCGACTATAGAGAGTACCTGCGTAAGCGGGCCGAAGCAGCAGGAGTTTCGAGCTATATCGTCTTCGGTGGAGAGGTGCCGCACCGGGAAGTGCGTGCGCATCTCGCCGGCGCGACGATCCTGGCCTGCCCCTCGATCCTTGAGGCACAAAACAAGGTGATCCCTGAGGCTGCCGCGGTAGGCACTCCGGCGGTAGCTACGGAAACAACAGGCATAGTCTCTTATCTTGCGCCGCTCGATGCCGTCGTGGCTGTGCCGCCCCGCTCGGGGCGAGCTATAGCTGAGGCTATTGTGCGCCTCCTCAACGACGATGCGCATTACGTTCGCGTCAGGGGTAACGCGATCTCTGTTGCCGAGGAGCTGCGAGCCGAAGAACTGGCTCCACAGCTGGAGGCGGCGTGGAAGCGTGCTTACGAATCACTTTCCGCTTCGCGGGATCAATAATTATCAATTATGATTTCGTGCTCCAATTAATAATTGATAACTCACAATTATCAATTCCGCCGGAGTTCGATGCGGGTAAAGCCAAGTGCGATACGTCTGTTATCACCGGGTGGCGCTTGCGGGGGCATATCACTTCTGATTTCGATCTTGTGGTTTCCAGGGGAGAGAACGCCCAGATCAACCGATAAATCCGCGAGTACAGTGCCAATCTCCTTACTAGCCACCATTTTGCCGTCTAGAAGCACCGATAGTTGCCGAGGCACTCCATATGAGTATAGCGTGCTTGTGAAGCTGTAGCGGCCTTGCGCTTCTGCCGGGATGCCTATCCATACATCCGCATTGCCCTGCATATCGTCGTTGCCTGTCCACCTGTGGAGGGGGTTTGGCTCAGCGCTGTACCAGCCGCTGCCCAGCCCGACAAGCGCGGTTACCTTGCCGACGCCGCGAGCTTGCGCCAGGGCGGGCGGCGATTTGTAGATAACCACCTCACTGTCCTCGTAGGCTTTGTCCTGCGCGCTAAAGAGAGCGTTGAGCGTTGTTTGCAGACGCTTGTAGCGCCCGGTAGCCATGCTTGCTTTGTGTACCACAATGAAGCTGATGTTGTAATAGTCAAGACTCATTAGAGCCATGTCCGCAACCTGGGGCTGCACTATGTCGGGGGCTATGAGAGGCGCGGGGTCGCTGTTGACGAGTTGCGCTATGCCCGGCGCGCCATCCGCGAAGGGATAAGGGAAATGGCGGGAGGTGTAACCTCCGACGATTGGCCTGCCGTGAGCGGTCTGGTGCAGCAGCGAAGCCGCCGACCACTCCGCGTATGGCAGCTCGATCACAGCTCCAGGCGTTTGGTCATTCTTCAAAAAAGTGTACGCTGCCTCGGTTGACGTGCTCGCCAGCAGGCGCGGCACCCCGAAGAGTTCAGCCACCAGCAAGGCCAGCGCCACAGGCACGATGGCGCTTTTCCACCTGAAGCCACTGCTTACATGTTGAAGCCAGTAGACGCCCGCCGCCGACAGTAGTGCCATACAGATGCCCGCGGTCGCCACGAATCTGAGGGGCTGGCGTGAAGCGCCGATGAAGGGCACATCGTTGAGGAGCGCGTAAGGCAGGGGTATCTGCGTCTGATTCCCGCTCACCTGTAGCTGCGGGCCGAGCGCCATGACGAGGAGCACACCGAAGGCCAGGGCTAAAGGCCAGAAACTGCGCCTTTTCACCAATCCGATAGCGCTCAGAACAAGGGCGATATAGCCCAGAGCCACCGAGCTGCCAGGCTGATTGAAGCCGGAGTCGATCCGCGCCGGCAGGAAGAAAGCCGCCAGGTCCGCCGAGTTGCTAAGGGTGGCCGCCAGGCTCGACAGCATGTAGGTGGCTCCGCTCAATCGCTCACCTATCATGGCCCACAGGAGCGGGCTGAGCAAAGTAGCAAATACAACCAGCGCCAGGGCTACCTTGATGCCAGCCTGCCACCAATCCGCCCTTGCTTTATCCCTCTTTGCCAGCAAGTACGCAGGAACAAAGATGATCGTGAAGACGATTAACCCTGCTGTAAAGTACCATGTGGCGAGCGACGCTCCCGCCAGGGAGAGACCCGCAGCAAACGCCGCCCTCCTGCCTCCACCTCGCGTCCAGACTGGGCCATGACTGTCGAGTGCGCGCCAGAGAGCCAGCACATAGAGAGGGACGCACCAGGCGGTTACTTCGTCCAATTGGCCGAGGTCAATCGAAGCGCTCAGCAGGGGTGTGGAAGCGAAGATCGCCCCGCCAACCAGAGCAGCGCCTATAGAGCCTATCCGCTCGTTGCAGAGCCAGTAGGCAGCCAGTCCGTCAACTGTGAGATTCGCCAGCATTATCAGGTTGAAGGCGGGAGTGAGGCCAAAGAGATGCTGTAGCGGGATGGAAATGACGCCGTTGAAGATGTCAAGCGAGTGGTAATATAGATTCAGGCCCGTCGGATAGTAGAGAAAGGTGGTTTGATAAGGGGTCTGGTTGAGGCTCACCAGCGACTTGTCGGCCCACCAGAGGTCCCACAAGTGCAGCCATGCGTCGCCACCGCGCGCCAGGATCACGGCTGAGTCAAGGTGCAGAACCAGGGGGTAAGTGAAGGCTATGGCCCACGCGAGGAAGAATAGGGGCGGGAAAATAAGACGGAAGGGCCGCGCGTCTGCTATTCTTCTGATCGGTCGCCCGTCTTCCCGTCGCTCTCTGCGGCGCTGTACATCTCAGGCTTGAGCACTCCGATGAAAGGCAGGTTGCGATATATCTGGTTGTAATCCAGGCCGTAGCCAACCACGAACTCATCAGGTATCTCGAAGCAGACGTAATCCACAGGCACATCCACTCGCCTTCGCCCCTCTTTAGCCAGGAGAGAGCAGACGCGCACTCCTGCGGGGTTACGAGTTCGTAGCGTTTCGAGGATGTAGTTGAGGGTGAGGCCGCTGTCTATGATGTCCTCGACGATCAGCACCTCTTTGCCTTCTATAGAACTGTCGAGGTCCTTCAAGATGCGAACGATGCCACTCGTCCTGGTGGAAGCGCCGTATGAGGCGACGGCCATAAAGTCGAGGGTAAGTGGCAGGTCAATAGCACGCGCCAGGTCAACTATAAACATCAACGCGCCTTTGAGCACACCGACCAGAAGAAGCTCTTTCCCGGCATACTCCTCGGTAAGCTGGCGCCCCATGCGAGCTATCGCCTCTTGAATCTCCTCCTCGGTGACGAGCACATGGTCTATGTCGTCACGCAGATTTCGCAACGTTACCGGCTCTTCAACGTTCCACACTGTTATCCTCCCTCTCTCCTGAATTGTAGACAGAGTACCTGCACTGTCTCTTCAGTCAGCGCAGCGTGCCGTGATCTCCTGCCTCCCGGACCGGGTACCCACAGTATCTCTCCCGCGCCGCCGGCTACGGCAAGGAGAGGGATCATGTCGCGCACCCTTCTGGGGATTTTAGCATCCACGAGCAACTCCTGCAAGCTCTTTCGCCCCTGCATCCCCAACGGCTTGATAAAATCCCCCGCTCTACGTCTACGCCAAACCACAGGCCCCAACTTGGCAAGAGAATCCGCGTCAAAAGCGGCTGCGTAGTCTCCGAGCAGGCATCTATCCGTCCCTGCCTGCGAGGTTGTCATCTTCAGCTTCCAGCCTCCGGCCATCTCTACCTTTCCGTCAGTCAACGGCCACTCACCGGTGATTGCCATCTGTGGCCAGCGCCCAAGAGCCTCCCGGTGGAGAATGCTCTCAGCTTCGCTGCTGTTGCGCCTTAGCACCATCTGGTCACCCAGCCGCTCGGCGATCAGGCCATGAGGTAGCTGGACCGCTGTAGACTCGCGGTTGCTTGACATAAGCTGCATGAGCATCCGTACATGCTCAAAGGTGAATCCGTCGAGAGTACCGCCCAGCAGCCCCAGCGCCTTACGCACGATTCTACGGCCTA
>JADEYI010000535.1_pt1 | contig 49868 bp, 45 predicted proteins | sample 8542331 | NCBI WGS metagenome assembly JADEYI01 (sample SAMN16510988, study PRJNA670497) | mine drainage metagenome | isolation source: biofilm near Copperflume 1 | place: Germany: Marsberg coppermine Kilianstollen | collected 2018-02 | reverse complement strand
ATGGCGCGGCTGATGCTTCGCGGCGGCGCGATGTTGCTCTGTCCGCTGTTCGGCGTTTAGCATTCGTTTTTTTTTGGAATCGAATACGGCTTCTGCAGGCCTCGACATTCTGAAAGAAGTCGGCGTACTTGAGAATTCCGGGATTCTGCGCTGCGCTCGGAATTACAGGAGAGTCCTCGTGCAGAATTCTCACAGCAGGCCGAGCAGCCGGTGCATCAGCGAGCCGCCCGCCATCACGGGGACCGGAGCCACCAGCTCGGACGATGCCACCGGCTTATCATTGAGCAGCACTTGGGCGATCCCGAGTTTTTGTCCATCGCTGATCGGCGCACCGAGCGACCCGGGTAAATCGTAAGTCACTTTGACGTGGCCATCGGCCTCGCCGCGCTTCATGAACACGGCGACATCCTGACTCCAAACCGGTCTGATCTCTGTGATAACAGCGCCGCTGATGGTGATTGATCGCTTCACCGTCTCGCCTTTGTGCGCCACTTGGTACATCTCGTATTGAGCGAACCCTTCCGCCATCAGGTTTGCCGCCGCCGTAAAATTTTCGTTCTTTCGTGGCGATCCGAGCACCACTGCGATCAGGCGCATGTGATTGCGATAGGCAGTGGCGACCACATTAAACCCGGCCTTATAGTAAAAACCGGTTTTGAGTCCGTCGCAGCCGGCGAACGTGCGCACCAGATGGTTTGTATTGCGTAACTCGAAGGAGCCATGGCGAAACGGGGCGGAATTGATCGATGCCCAGCGCAGAACGTCGGGATACTTGATCAGCTCGCGTGCAAGCATTGCGCAGTCGTAGGCGCTGGAGATGTCGGGACTGACGCCGGACTTCGGCGGCAGGCCATGTACCGAGTAGTAGTGCGTATCGTTGAGGCCCAGCCGCTGCGCCCGCTGGTTCATCATCACGACGAAGGCCTGGGTCGATCCGGCGATATACTCGGCGACTGCGGCCGAGGCGTCATTGGCGGAGTGAACCACGATCGCCTTCATCATATCGTCGAGAGAAAAGGTCTCGCCTTCCTTCAGATAGACCTGCGATCCGCCCATCCTCGAGGCCGCGGCGGAGGTGCTGATCTGATCGGTCAGCTTCAGACTGCCGTCGTGAAGCTTCTCCGCCACGATCAGCATCAGCATCATTTTAGTGAGCGAAGCCAGCGGCCAGGGTTTGTGCATGTCGCGGTCGAAGATCATCGTGCCGGTGACCGGCTCGATTACGCAGGCGCTGGCATAAGGAGCATTGGCGCCGATACTGCTGGGATTGCCGACGGCGCTCACGCGCGTTCGGCGATGTGCCGCGCTTGCAAATGAACTGAGACCGACGATCGCGGCGAGCGCGATCGCGACCGACCCATTGCGCACGCGATTACGCGCGCGTCCCCCCATTGACCTCATCGATGAATCCTCCCCCCATCATTTCACCGCCCCTCCAACCCGCCTCGCGGGAGGAACTACCGGCAGTGCGCTTAAAAAAATAGCATCGATAAAGCCGCCGCCGCACACATTTCAGTTCGTTGCAGCTTTCATGTCATTGGATGTTGTAGTGCATCTGCATCGGCGCGCCATTACGCATGACTTCGACCGACAGTGACGGCGCGCTGCGCAGTTGCGAGAAAAGTTGAAACGCCTGCGATGGATCGCGTACATCCTGGCCGTTGACGTTGGTCAGGATATCGCCGTTCTGCAATCCAATCTGTTGGAAAACCGATCCCGGCTGAATGTCGGACAATACAAAGCCGTCGGATTGTCCGCCCACCAGATTGGGCACGGCTCGAATCTGGGTGAATAGCTGGGCCATGTTTTCAAGGGTGTGGTTCACCATCTTCCGCTGGAGCGTATAGTTGCCGGCACCGTCCTCACGGATACCGGGCCCACGGATGCGGCTGGCGACATGTTTAAAATTACGCAGCGGCAAGCGGCGCTTATGTATCGCACCGGATCGGCTTTCGCCGGGCCTGAGCTCGGTCTGATCCATTTTAACGGTTGCGAGCTGGCCGCCCCCTTGATCGATGACGATGCTGCTGCGCTGAACCTCGACCAGCCGCCCGGCGTCAGGGATCGTATCGCCGACACTATAAAGCACCTGCTGTCCGCTGCGTTCATCCTCGACGATCGCAAACGGCTTATGATGAGTGACGATCGAAGTGCCAAGCAGCTTCAGGTGCAGATCGCGAACCACCACCGGCGGTGGAGCGGCAATCTGAGTTTGCGGTTGAAGGTTGAAGATGTCGCGCTTGGCGATCACGTCGTAATAGCCCTTTCGATGCAAGGTAACCGTTTGGGGCGGCCGCACGGCGGGCTGCACCGCGATTGATGAAACCGGTTGCAGATGCCGCGCAATGATGTCGTTGACGCAGAGAGCGGCAAAATAAGCCATCGCCGCGATCAGAATGAGGTTCAGGGCTGCGAGATAGCGTTCCGAGTAGTTGAGATCCATCCTATGGATATGCCTCCGCCTGGTATGAACAACCCTCGACCAGTTGGTGAACGTCGTAGTTCCAGCGGCCTTTCCAGCGGTCGATAATCAAACTGGCCTGGGTATGGCCGCCGCGTACCTGGTCGAGCAGGCGAAGCAGGTAGATACTCTCATCCTGGCCGTGCTCGTTGAGTTCGTGCTGGCGGGAGAGACCTTCCATCGCGATGCCAACCAGCTCCAGCGCGAGATCGCGGAAACGAATTTTGCCGGTGCGTGTATCGAGTCCAAATTTGCACGCGGTATCGACCAGCGCAATCCGCTCAGGATAGCTCCAGCGCTTGACCATGTCCCACGCGGCATCCATGCAATCGTTTTCATAGAGGATGCCCTTGAGCAGCGCCGGCAACGAAAGCATCAGGGCGGGAGGCTGACTGTCGGCCGTCCGCGACTCGATATATTTCTTCAGCCGCACTTCGGTGAAGATGGTGGTCAGATGGTTGGTCCAGTCTTCTTCGGTTGCGCGTTCGCGGCCAAAACCGCGCTCCATGTATTGCCGAAACGTGATGCCGGGCGGACGGGTCAGATCGATATAGTCATGGCCCCGGAGCAGAAAATACATCGGTACGTCGAGCGCATATTCGACGTAATCCTGGAAGCTCGAATCCTCGCGCAGGGCGAATTCCGGGATTCCGCAGCGATCGGGATCGGTATCGCTCCAGATATGGCCGCGGAAACTCTGATAACCGTTCAAGCCGCCGTCGCTCAGCGGTGAGTTGGCGAAAATCGCGTAGAGCAGCGGTACGATCCCCATGCTGACGCGCAACTTGCGCATGGCGTCCGCTTCATCGCCATAATCCAGATTGGATTGCACGCCGGCCGTCTGCTTCATCATCCGCTGGCCCAGCCGGCCCTTGCGGCCCATGTAGGGATACATGATGTGGTAGCGCCGCTTCGGCAGCAACTCGATTTCATCGATGCGGCTGACCGGTTGCATCCCCAGCCCGAGCAGCACCACGCCGAGCTCCTCGCCGATGTTCAGTAACTCCTCGATGTGCCGGTTGAATTCGAGATTTGCGCAATGGATGTTTTCGCACTGCTCGCCGGATAGCTCGATCTGTCCACCCGGCTCGACCGTAATCGAGGCGCGCTTGCCCTGCAGCGCGAGTACGCGGCCGTGTTCATCCAACGGCTCGTAGCCATGACGATCCACCAGCCGGCGCATGATCTCTTCGACGCCGTGGGGGCCGGAAAAGGGCAAGGCCAGGCCGTCGTCGGCAGAGACCGCGATCTTTTCGTATTCGCTGCCGACCCGCCATTCGGAGCGAGGCTTGGCCCCGGTTTCGAAGTAGCGGATCAGTTGCTCTCTGGTTTCAAGCAGATCGTTCATAGAACGCATCTCTACAGGAAGTTGAACGATGTGGGCCTATAATGGCCCCGCCGTTTAAGTTAGGCAAGTCAGATAAGGGATGAATTTTTAATGCCATCGCGATGGCTTTGCGGTTGCCGGACCCCTCTCACTTGCATATTTTGAGCAGGCTTTCGCACCTATATGAGTCTCTCCCAACCATGACCGGCCTCGTCCTCGCCATCGATCAAGGCACCAGCGGAACCACTGCGATGGTGCTCGGTCCCGACGGCAAAGTGATGGGCCGCGGTTACCGCGAAATCGCACAAAGTTATCCACGACCCGGATGGGTCGAGCAAGATCCGGAAGAAATCTATCAATCCGCGATTGTGGCCACACGCTCGGCCATCAAGCGCGGTCGCATCGGCGGGCGCGATATCGCCGCAGTCGGGATCACCAACCAGCGCGAGACCTTCGTGGTCTGGGAACGGGCCAGCGGCAGGCCGGTTTTCCCGGCTATCGTATGGCAGTGCCGCCGCAGCGCGGAGATCTGCCGCCACCTCGCCAGTCGGGAGCCGGAAATTACGCGGCGTACGGGTTTGGTGGTCGATCCATATTTCTCGGGCACCAAGCTCAAATGGCTGCTCGACGCGAATCCGAAGTTGCGGCGCGCGGCCGGACGCGGCGAACTGTGTTTCGGCACGGTCGATTCGTGGCTGGTGTTTCGATTGTCGCGCGGCGCCGCTTTCGTCACCGATTTCACCAACGCTTCGCGCACCATGCTGTTCGATCTGAAACGCAAAGCCTGGGACGCCGGGATGCTGAAGCTGCTCGGCGTGCCGCATGAGATGCTGCCGACGGCAATCGAATCGCGTGGCGAGCCGGGTGGCGCGTCCCATGAATCGATCGCGGAGGCCGCGGCAGGAACGCTGACGCCGCGGGCGATCCCGATCTGCGCGCTAATCGGCGATCAGCAATCCGCCATGTATGGTCAGGGCTGCGTGCGCGCTGGCGATGCCAAGGCGACCTATGGGACCGGCGCCTTTCTATTGATCCATACCGGCGAACGGCTAGTTCGTTCGCGCCAACGGCTGATTACCACCCTCACGCTCGATCCCGAAGGCCGGCCAGCTTACGCCCTCGAAGGATCGGTTTTCATCGCCGGGGCTGCGGTCCAATGGCTACGCGACGAGCTCGGCCTGATCCGGAAGGCGTCGGATACCTTGCGCTTCGCCGAGCAGAGCGCGGGGCCGTCGCAGCCGTATCTGGTGCCGGCCTTTGTCGGCCTGGGCGCGCCATATTGGGATAGCGAGGCGCGCGGCGCGATCGTTGGGATTACTCGCGGCACCACGCGGGCGGATATCATCCGGGCCGCGCTCGATGCGATCGCGTATCAGGTGGTCGATGTGATGCGGGCGATGGAACGCGATATCGGGACCGGAATCGGCGAGTTGCGCGTCGATGGCGGTGCGGCGGCCAACAACTATCTGATGCAATTTCAGGCCGACGTGCTCGATCGGCGCATCCGGCGTCCGTCGAATACCGAGGCCACCGCGATGGGCGCGGCGATGCTGGCCGGAGTATCGGCCGGCCTCTGGAAATCAAAAGATTTGGAGAAGATGCGAGAGGTTGATCGGGTAATCGCGCCCGCGATGGATTCCGCTCTGCGGATGGAACTGCTGGACGGATGGCATCGGGCGGTGGGGCGGGTGCTGACGGTCGATCGCGGCGCCCGTAAAAGAGCCGCCAGGACGAATGGTTAAGAAGCCCCAACGAACTTGACCATCGGGATATAGCTTGGCCCCGATTATTTTGCGACCGCGATGTAACGTATGATCGTGAATTGGTCGCACATGCGATTTTTCTGTTTATGGCGTGGGCACGAAAAACGACAGTGAAAGGAATTGCCACTGTCCCGGTTTTACTTCTACCTGCTGTGAACCTCCACGTCCGTCGACCTGATAGCGTCCTGGCTCAAGGCCAACCCTGAAACGCCCTTCAGGGTTGCAGGTTCCGATTGCGACGACCCGTCCCGATGACGCTTCTTTGATCGTGACGCATGTACCGCTAAAGTCTGGTGTCGGCACCCGATACGAAAACGGAACCGACAGATGGGCTCCGCCCCCAACCGATTTGACAGAATATCCAAAGACCCCGCACCTGCTACCTCGCTCCCCCGATTTGCTTAGCGGATAGTCGGGGTTGGTGACACAAATCTGCCCGTAGGCGCCCTCTATTCCGCAAAACGCCTGTGAAACGCAATCTGCGTCGCTGACGCATTTGTGATTTTCGCAGAAGCGGCCTTGTGCGAGACCTTCGCACACGAGACCGGGTTCGCAGTCTGCGTTAGACCGACACGCACCGCCCTGCCGCAGCCCGATAGCTGTGGTCTGAGCCGAAGCATGCCCCGCAGCTTGTAGCATTAGTGCGCAAACCAGCGAGGCAGCCCAGCCAATCGAAGCCGGTTTCACCCGTGCTCGCCCAATATCGGCGGAGCAGTCCATACTATTCCAGTTATTGGTGGGGTTCGGCGCGCGGCGGTTTGATCATCGTTACCCGCAGGCCCTTGGAGGTCCAGCCGACATCGAAGCCGATCAGGTCGCCCTCGTGCAGAAATTCTATTCCCGACATCCCGCCGCCGATCGGTGCGCCGACCACCGATACGAATGGAAACTCGAAGGACACCTCGCGGCCGCCCTTCGAGCGAACCCGGCCGCGCCCGCGAGCGCGATCGAGGAATACCAGCAGACCCTGGTAGAAATTACCGGGAAACTTTTCGCTGTCGTACTCGTCGCTCAATTCGCACCGCCATTACCACCCGCCAGCAGGCTATCAAGTCCGCCGTCCTCTTCGAGCGCTCGCAGTTCGTCGTAGCCGCCGATTATGTCACCGTTAATGAAAATTTCCGGCACCGTACGCCTGCCGCCAGACAGTTCGGTCATTTTCGCCCGCAATTCAGGATTGCCGGTCACGTCGATCTCGTGAAAGTCGATCCCTTTGTTGCGCAGCAGGGATTTCGCCTGAATACAAAAAGGACAAAATGCGGTGGTGTAAATTTCGACCCTTGCCACGTCTGCTTTCCTTCCAGTTTAATTCTTATGGTCCGGCCACCGGCATGTCCAGCGAATGGTTTCATCGCCTCACGATCGCAACGGCGGATTAAGCATGGCGTTCAAATCTTTCAGCCGGGGCGCGTCGAGGATAATCACCCGGCGGCCCTCGACTACGAGCCGGCCCTGTTGAAAAAGGCTTATCGCGTAAGGGTAGATGCGATGTTCCTGGTCCAGGATACGCTCGCTGAGCGAGGCTTCGTCGTCCCCGGGCATGACCGGGACCACCGCTTGCGCGATAATCGGCCCATCGTCGGTGCCGGCAGTGACAAAGAAAACGCTGCATCCGGCGAAGCGCGCGCCATGATCGAGGGCGGACTGTTGCGCGTTCAGTCCGGGAAAGGCCGGCAGCAGGGAAGGATGAATATTCATAATCCGGTTCGGGAACGCTTCGATCATCAGAGGTGACAGAATCCGCATGAACCCGGCGCATGCCACCAGCTCCACCTCATGGGCGCGCAGCGCCTGAATCAGTGCGCGGTCGAAGTCCTCGCGGGACTGGTAGCGGCGATGGTCGATAGTCCGGACGGGAATTCCCTTGGCTTCGGCGCGCGCCAGCCCGGCTGCGCCCGGGCGATTGGAAATCACGATTTTGATTTCCGCGCTAAGCTCGCGCCGCTCGATAGCGTCGATAATCGATTGCAGGTTGGATCCCCGTCCCGAAATCAGGATGCCGAGCCTGACCGGTGCGCGATTTTCCATCCTGACCTGCCTGCCTTGTCGTCAGACGAAGCTGACGCCGCGATCGCCGCGAATGATCTCGCCCACGATCCAGGCCCGCTGACGCCTGGCGCGCAGATGACGAACCATCGCGTCCGCTTCAGCCGGCGCGACGATCGCGATCATTCCGAGGCCGTTGTTAAAGGTGCGATCCATCTCGCTGCGATCTATCCGTCCGCGTTCCTCGATCAGCTTGAATATCGGCGGCACCGGCCAGCTCCCGCGTTTGATCGTCGCCCGGACCCGCTCGGGCATCACGCGCGGCAAATTCTCGGGGATGCCGCCGCCGGTGATATTCGCCAGCCCTTTTACCTCGAAGCTATCGAACATCGACTGTGCGATAGCGGCGTAAATTCGTGTCGGCCGCAAAAGCTCCTCGCCGAGGCTGCATCCGAGTTCGCCGATATGCGCGGCGAGTTTCAGGCGGGCGCGTTCCAGCAGCACCTTGCGCACCAGCGAGAAGCCATTGGAATGCAGTCCGCTCGACGCCAGCCCGATCAGCACATCGCCGACTCGTACCGATTTAGGGATGGGAATGCGATCACGCTCGGCCATCCCCACTGCGAATCCCGCCAGATCATACTCGCCGGGACGGTAGATGCCCGGCATCTGAGCGGTCTCGCCGCCCACCAGGCTCATCGCGGCCTGCCGGCATCCTTTCGCGATTCCACTGACGACGGCGCGCGCCACCTCGGCGTTCAGTCCACCCGCGCCGATATAATCGAGGAAGAAGAGCGGCCGCGCGGCGTGGCAGATGATGTCGTTGACGCACATCGCGACGCAATCGATGCCCACCGTGTCGTGGCGGCCCATCGCGAATGCAATTTTCAGTTTGGTGCCGACGCCGTCCGTGCCGGCCACCAGCACCGGCGATCGAACGCCCTTGATGCCCGCCAGATTTATCATCGCGCCGAAGCCGCCGATGCCGTTAAGCACCTGTGCTCCGGCGGTCGAGCGCGCGATTTTTCGGAAGATCGGAATCAGGCTTTCCTTAAGATCGATATCGACCCCGGCCGCTTTGTAGGTTAAACGCGTGGCCATCTCAGACCTTGCGCGCCAATGCGCCAGCGCGCCACGCGCGCGTACCGTCCGGGTTGCAGGTAAGTCCCTCTCGATAATGCAACAGGTCCATCCCGTCGAGCAGCGATCGTAGCTCGTAATGCTGGAGTAAATAGGCCGGGTTGCGCGGATGGCCGAGCGCGGCTTGATCGACCAGGAACGTATCGAACAACAGCATTCCGCCGCGCTTAAGCGCGGCGCGCAGAGTCGGGATCAGTGTACGATCGAGGAAATTGAAGTTCATCACGAGGTCATATTTTTCCGCTCGGATCGGAAAATTCTCAAGCTCGGCGGCGAGTGGAAATGCACAAAGATGCTCTGCCTGCGCCAACCGGCTAAGAGTTTCCAGCGCCGAGAGTGAATGGTCGAGGGCGATTACGCTGGCGCCGAGGCGGGCCAGCGCCAGACTGTGACGCCCGCTGCCGCAGGCCACGTCGAGGGCCAGCCCGCGTGGCAGCAGGGGGATCACTTCCACGAAAAATGGTTCGGGTATACCGGGCGATCGGTCCGCGAGCGACCGATCATCTTCAGTGCGTTTAGCGAGGTTCATCGGGCTCGCGCCAGGGTGAAAACATCCACCACGCGGGCGCCTGCCTGCCGCAGCACCCCTGCGCATTCGTCCGCGGTTGCGCCGGTGGTCATTACATCATCGATCAAAAGCACGCGGCGTCCCGCGACCCGGCGCGGATGTGCGACCCTGAAAGCATTGCGTACGTTGCGCCGCCGGGCATTGTGATCGTGCGCGGTTTGCGGTGGGGTGGCGCGGCCTCGCATCATAGCGGTGAGATCGAACTCGCAATCGAGCCGTCGCGCGATATCGATACCCAGCAGCGCGGCCTGATTGAAACCGCGCCAACGCAGACGCTGGCGATGAAGGGGAACCGGAATCACCAGATCGTGATCGCCGCTTCGATAAGGCAGGTTATCGCCCACACATTCCAGCAGGGCGCGGGCGAGCGACTGATCGCGGCCGTATTTGTGATGCCGAATGATTGCGCCCAGCGTTCCCGGTTCGAATTCCCGGCTCGGATCGTAACGCGCGGCCGACCGCGCCATGCGAAAGTTTCGCGTTCCTCCATGGCATCGCGAGCATAGCGAAATATTGCCGGCGGCGCTCATCGGTTCTCCGCAGACCGCACACAATGGATCGGACAGCCGTTCGATCCGCGCCAGACACCCGCCGCAGATTGATTTGCGCGTCTCGATCGGCAACCCGGCCCCGCAAGCCGCGCAGTGGGGCGGATAAAAAAAGTTGAGCACCTCGTGGAGCATCGCGAGGTCCATCATAACCGAAGTCCTCGGCGAGGAAATTAGGCCTGTTGATCGTCGAACGAGCGGGGTACGACTCCAATCGAAGTTAGTGTTATATTCTGCCCCGTGAAAGCGCCATTGGAAGGCATTCGGGTAATTGATTGGACCATATGGCAGCAAGGTCCGGTGTCGAGTGCGATGCTGGGTGACCTTGGCGCCGAGGTGATCAAACTTGAGGAGCCCGAGCGCGGCGACCCCGGCCGGGGACTGATTTCCGGCGGCAGCGGGGCAATCTCGCCCAATGGATTTTATTTCGAGGTCAACAACCGCCATAAAAAGAGCCTCGCGATTAATCTGAAGCATCCGGAAGCTCGCGAGATCGTTTATAGGCTGGCCGAGAAAAGCGACGTTTTCATCCAGAATTTCCGCCAGGGCGTGGCCGGACGGCTGGGGTTGGGTTACGAAGAGCTGCGCGCCCGCAATCCTCAGATTATCTATGCCAATGCTTCCGGTTACGGACCGGACGGCCCCGACAGCGGCAAACCCTCGTTCGATTACCTGGGACAGGCGCGTTCAGGGATCATGAATGTGGTGGGCGGACCGGAAGTGCCGCCGACGTACATTCACGGCGGAGTCGCGGACCAGATGGGCGGAATCATGATGGCCTATGCGGTGGTGACCGCGCTGCTGGCGCGCGAGCGCCATGGCGTTGGCCAGGAGGTCGACATCTCGCATCTTGGTTCGATGATGGCGTTGCAGGGATTAAACATTTCTTCGGTTTTGATCGGCGGCCGGGAGATGCCGCGCCGCCCGCGCGAGAATGCCTACAACCCGTTGTGGAACCATTACCGATGCGCGGACAATCGCTGGCTCTGTCTGGGCATGTTGCAGCCCGATCGCTACTGGAAAGATTTTTGCACGGCGCTCGGACTCGACGAGTTGATAGACGATCCACGCTACGCCGAAATGATTCCGCGCGGAAAACATGCGGCCGAGGTGATCGCGATTTTCGACCGTGTCTTCATCACCCGGCCACGCCACGAATGGGTGGAAGTTCTGGAACATGGCGGCGACTTCATCTTCACGGTGGTGAACACGATCGCCGAGCTTCCCGATGATCCGCAGGTGGTGGCAAACGACTATGTGACCAGCTATGACCATCCGAGGCGCGGACCGCTGCGAGTGCTTGGAATGCCGGTAAGGTTCAGCGCGACGCCAGGCGACTCCCGTGGGTTTGCGCCCGAACTCGGCGAACATACGGAAACGATTCTGGTCGATCTACTGGGGTGCGATTGGGACGAGGTCGCGCGGCTGCGCGAAGCGGGAGTGATTTGAGTTTCCCGCTGGTGACAGCCGCCAAACCGCAGTTGGGGTAACTCATGGGGCAGATCACGGGAAAAATCACCTGCGACTGGCAGGATCGCGAAGAAATTCGGGAACTCTACGCGCGCTATTCAATCACCCTGGATCACGGCGATTTCGACGGATGGTTGGAATGCTTCGGCGCGGACGCGATCTTCGATAGTCCGCGTTTCGGCCATTATGAGGGCCGCGAGGGTCTCAAGCATTTCGTGGCGCAGTACAAAGACTCACTGGGCGGCGCCAAGCCCATGCATATCAACAGCAATCTCAGCTTCGAGGTCGAAAACGATCACGCCACCGGGGTCTGCTATTTCACCTATTACCATTGCAAGGATGGGCGCGCGATAATGGCGGCGCTGGGGCATTATCGCGATCGTCTTCGCCGTCACGCGGATGGCTGGCGAATCGAACGGCGCGAGGTCTTTGTCGACGCGCGTGCAGCCGGCACTTCCTCGCGCTGAGTTTATGAGTCTAGAAAAGCGCGTACCACGGTTTGGATTCACGTGGATTACTGATTTGGAAATGGATTTGGAAACTCTGCAATAAGGTACCGTCTGAGTGGCGCAGCGCGATCTTGGCGTTTTCGAGATCGACCTCGGCCTGCACTTCCTGACCCTCGGCGGTGACCAGCGCATTTTGATATTGCAGCAGATCGTGGGTGGTCGCCATGCCGACGCGGAAGCGAACATTTTCGTCATGCAGCGATTGGCGCGCATACTCGGTGGCCGCGCGCGTCGCTCTTTCACGGCGTATCGCGCCGGTCAGATTAGCCAGCGAGTTCTCAACCTCGACCACCACGCGCGAGAGTTCGTTACGATACTGCATGCGGGTCTGGGAATAGGCGATTTTCGCCTGCGCGAGGGTCGCTCGGATCGGCGCGTTGTCCAGCGGCATCTCGAAGGTGAGTTGCGCAACATAATTATAAAAACGTGTGCCGAACATGCGATTGAGCACGGTCGCATAGTTGCCGTTGAAGGGCAGGGCGATGCCGCCGGTGGGTTCGAACGGGCCGACGCAGTTCAACGACGAAGCAGGCAATCCGAAAGCCGGACCGCATAGCGTATTGCCGCCCAGCGCATTCACTCCGAACTGCCCGATAAAGTTGAGCGATGGCAGCAGTTGATTCCGCTGAAACTCGATCTGGTATTCCGAGGTGCGCACCGCCTCGCGCATCGCGGCCAGCGCGGGCCGATATGCAACCGAAAGTTCCAGCGATCGCTCCTCCTCGACTTCGACCGGCTCAGCGGGATTCGGCCGGTCGGCGGGCACTATTCTTCGCGGCAGGAACGTACGGTTCGGGTTGACCATCACGTCTTCGCGGAGCACCTCGCGCGCGGTCTTGAAGGCCGCCTCGGCCGAGTACGTATTGGCTTCCGAAGTGGCCGCCGCCGATCGCGCCTCCTGTAGCTCGATCGGCGCCAGCATTCCAACCTTTACGCTGATCGAGTTCTGACGCACCAGGTCCTGGTTGAATTTGAGCGCCGCGTCAGCGACCCGCAAATTTTCTTCGGTCAGCACTACATTCCAGTAGTCGTTCGCCACCTGCCGTATGAAATTTTGCAGATTTTGAGCATAGTCCCACTGACTCTGCACCTGCCCGGATTGCGCCAGCCGCACGTTGAGGGTCGCGAAGCTCATGCCGAAGTTGCGCAGCAGCGGCTGCACCAGCGCCATCGTGAGCGAGCTGGTGTACGACGGATTGATCGTGACGAAGAAATTGTTGGTTACCAGGTGATCGTTATCGAACAACAGGCTCAGCGTTCCATTGGTCGACGCCAGCACCTTGTTCAGCCCGAAATTCCAATCGTAATTTTTGGTCGAAAGACGATCGTTGCGCGCGACCAGCGGACTTTGTGCGGGCACCACGGACTTGATCAGGTCGGCGGTGGCGATGAAATCCGGATCGAAGGCCCCATAAGCCATCCGAACCGCCTCGGTGCCGGCCAAGGGGTCCAGTTGAGAGGCTTTGACGTTAGGATTGTTTTCGATCGCGAGGTAGATCGCCTCTTTCAAAGTGAGCGGCATGGTTTCGAGGTCCGCGCTATGCAAATACGGTTCGCTGACCACCGCTTCGGGCGCGATTTGTTCGGCCATCGACCACTGATGCATCAGCACACGTGGAATCGCCAGCGCAGTGTCGTCGACATGGAACGAATCGGCATCGGAAGGTTTGACGCTGACATTTGGCGGATTCTGGAGCGCCATGGTCGAGACTGCGCCATTGGCGGAGGCTGGTCCGGAAGGCACCCCCGTCGGATTGGATCGCGGCGCAGATTGGCATTGCACGATGGCCGGCTGTACCCATAGCAGCGTCAGCAGGATCATCGTGATCATGGCCATCCGCCTGCGCAGCGAGGCAAGGGTTTTGCCCGCAGCAGGCACCAAAGGACGCTCAATCCCCTCAAGCATGGAAAGCAGGCTCATGGCGGCGATCAGAAAGCGGTATACCAAGTGGTTTCGTGCGGGTTCCTGATCTGGAAACTCACATCGAACGATTGAAGCAGAGTACCCTTGGCATGTTCGAGCGCTAGCCAGGCGTTCATCAGGTCAACGTCGGCCTGCACCTCGTTGCCCTGCGCCGTCACCAATTCCTCCTGATACTGAAGAAGATCGTGAGTGGTCGCCATCCCGACCCGGAACCGCACTTGCTCATCATGCAGCGCCTGCCGTGAATAGTAAGTTGCCTGGCGGGTAGCCTCGGCGCGCTTTATATCCGCGTGAACGTTGGCCAGCGCGCTTTCAACTTCGATGACCGCCTGCGACAGCGCTCCCCGGTACTGCATGCGGGACTGCTCGAAAGCGATCCGGGCCTGCGCCAATGCCGCTCGTGCGCTGGCATTGGCGAGCGGCCGTTCAAAATTGAAGATAAACGCGTAATTGTAAAATCCGAAATTGAACAACTGGTTCAAAGCAGTGTTGTAACCACCATTGAATGGTAACCGAACGCCATTCGGATCTGCACCCGTGAATGAGGGATTGAAACAGTTGGCGTGGGCGATGCCAAAAGTGGATCCGCACAAGGCATCGCCATAGAGCGAATTGGTGGAAATCTGGGTCGAGAGATTGAGTTGCGGCAGGATCTGGTTTTCCTGGAATTTGACCTGCTCCAGCGCAGTTCTGATCGCCTCGCGCATTTGCCCCAGCGAGGGCCGAAACAACACCGCGGTCTCCAGCGCATGCAGCTCATCCTGATCGACCGCCATCTGCAGGGTAGGCTTGTCAGCGGGTTCGATGATCTCGGGCAGAAAGGCATGCTCCGGATTCAGCATCACGTCCTCGCGCAAGGCGACTCGCGCGCTCTTGAGCGCCGCCTGCGCGGTGTAAAGATTCGCGGCGGCGGTGGCCTCCGAGGAATGCGCCTCCTGGAGATCGAGCGGGGCGAGCGTGCCAACCCGCACGCTGATCGCGTTTTGACGGACCAAATCGTGGTTGAACTTGAGCGCTTCATTGGCGACCGCGAGGTTTTCCGCGGATTGCACCACGCTCCAGTAGTCGTTGCCGACGCGCTGAATGAAATCGTTTAGCTGCTGCGCCATCGACCATTGCGCCTGTTTCTGGGCGGATTCGGCCAGCCGCACGTTCAAGGTGGCGAAATGCCATCCGAAGTTGCGCAGCAGAGGCTGCGAGAGCGAGAGCGCCAGCGTGGAGTTGTAAAATGGATTGATAGTCTGCGTCAGGTTATTGCTGATCGTGCGGGTATTGTTGAAGGTGGCGCTGATAGTTCCGTTGGTTACCGCCGAGATCTTGTTAAGCGCGAAATTCCAATCGTAATTCTTCTGCGACAGGGCATCGCCTTTGGCCTCCAGCGCGGTCGTGACGGGCATGACGGTCTTTATCTGATCGACTGTGCCCTGCAGATCCGGATCGAAGGCGCCATTGGCGTTGCGCACCGCCTCAGTCGCGCCGGGCGGTCCCAATTCAATTGCCGCGACGCCGGGATTATTGCTTAACGCAATATAGATCACCTGCTTGAGTGTGAGCGGGCGGGGCGTGTTGTCGGCGGTTCGCAAAAAGGATTGGCTGATCACGCTTTCCGGCGGAAGTTGTTCTTCCAGCGACCATTGCCGGCTAAGGATATCCGGCAGCGCCAGCACCGAAGTGTTTTCTTCAAACGGATTTGCGGCCGCAGGACCTACCGTGGCATTGGGCGGAGTCTGCCCGATGGCCAGCGGAAGCGGCGGCGCCGACGGTGATGATCCCGCGGAAGTTTGAGCCGCTGCGATCGCGTACGACGCTGCCACTATCAGCACTACAGCGATAACCGCACGCGTCAAATGCATATTGCGGATCATAAAACTCTCCGTCACCGGCTTCAGGTTCGATCGCAAAGACGGCGCTCAAAACTCCGCCGGTCAATCCAGATTCCGGCCACAAGGCCGCGAAAGAGCACACGCGGCCGCGAGTTACGCGCAGCAGAGGCGCTTGCAACAGCCTGATTGGAACCGGATTATAGCCATCTCGTGATGGTACGGCGAGTGTTAAAAAATATGTGTCGGCCCGGAGCTCGCGTGCGGGTCATTCCTGTCATCGCGATGCTGATCGCGGCGCTGTTGCTGACGCTCGCTCCGCAACCAGATCGGCCGCTCGTATGGGCCCAGCTCGGTGCGCCTCCCGCGCCGTTGCCCGCGCCGCCATTACCGCCCGCTGCGGCGCCCACCGCCGGGACGCTTGCGGCGCCAGCGCCGCCGCTGCTGGCGCCCGCTCCGGGCGCTTCCGCAGCGCTGGTGCGGCCGACGCCGGGGCCCTCGAACCGGATTTTCAATTGCAGTTGTTTCGGACCGGCCTCGCCGACGCGATGGATGGGACAGGTGCAGGCCTCAAGCTATTTCACCGCGCGCGAGAATGCGGTCAATAGTTGTATTGCGTACAATTTCAACCGTCGCCCCAGTTCGGCTTTCGTGCCGCCACCGGTTTTTCTTTTCTTCCCGACCCCCGCACCACCGATAAACAACGGTTTCAGTGAGCCCGGCCTGCCCAATTTGCAAGCGCCTGGTCTTTCCGGATTTGGCTTGTTGAATTCGCCGCGCGCGATCGTGCTGAGGTTGTGCGCGGAATGCACCTGTAATTAGGGTCCGGCCGATGTATTCGCAGGCGCAAGTAGCGCGGCGAGATCGGCCGGAAGCGGCGCCGAGACATGTACGGGTCCGCGGCCGGAATCAAAATCGATCTTGCTGAGATGTAACCAGAATCGTCCCGGCGCCAATCCGATCGGCGGACCGCCGTAGAGTGTATCACCCGCAATCGGCAGGCCGCGCGAGGCCAGATGCACTCGAATTTGATGGCGGCTGCCGGTTTGAGGGGTCACCGACACCAGTGTGAACTCGCGGACCGGCCGCAGCGGTGCGATATGGCTAGACGCCGGACGGGCTATGCCGCGCAGCCGAGCGGCCTTCGATGACACGGTTGCCATCCGTTGCGTTCCGCGATGGCCAATCGGATCGTCAATTTCGATCGCGGTCTCCAGCCGGCCGGCGACCATCGCCAGGTAGCTGCGCCGAATAGCGCCGTCCTTTAGATTACGCCGCAATTGCTCGTAAGCCTGATCGTTGCGCGCGATCATCAGCGCGCCCGAGGTGCCGTTATCCAAGCGATGCACCAAACCGCCTTCGCGCGCCGTCCCGCCAACCTGCGCGACTTCCGGGAAGCGCGCCACCACCGCGTTCATTACGGTGCCGACTTCGCCGCGATGCAGCGGATGACAAGGCATCAGGCCCGGTTTATTGACGACGATTATCGCCGGATCGCTGTAAAGCAGTTCGATAGCAAGAGCTGGATCAGGCGCCAGCACGGATGCCGTCGCCGACAGAGGTTGCAGATCGACCCGATCGCTCTCGCGGATCAGGTCGCCCTTGCGCGCCCGGTATCCGTTGACGGTCACCAGATCACGATCGATCAGATCGCGCGCGGCGCGGCGGGATTCGGCAAACCCGAGCCGGACCAGATAATGGTCAAGCCGTTCGCCGCCCGCATCGGTCTCATTAGTGGTAATCAAGCCAGCCGGCAATCAGTTACGGGAGAGTCCATCGCGCATCCAGTTTTCAACCTGACGGAAGAATCCAGCGAACGGATCCTGGTTCGGGCCGGGCGAAAAGAAGCACTTGCGCATGTAATCGAGCGCGCCGGAATAATACTCGAAACCTTTGCTCAACTCGTCGAAGATCGCAAAGCCTGGACGGTAAAGCGCCGCGTCGAGGGTTGAAACCTTCGCATACGAGCGGCGGCCTTCGTCGAGGTAATAGCGCAAACACCCGCCCCGTTCGACGAAGCGGCGAAACAATCCGGACATGAACAGAGTGTAGTCGCCGACGTATTTACGAAACTGGCGCTCGTCGAGCAGATGGTCGCGATCCGGGTTGCCCTGCTCGACCAGCATCGCGACCACGCTGGTGATCCGCTTGCCCTCGGCGTCGCGCATCCGGGCCCATCGATCCGAAAAGCTGAACTCGGTGAGCACCTCGGCGACATATTCGGCTATCTGACCATCGCCGCCGCCAAGTTGCGCGAAGCTTTTATGCGTGAGGTCGAGAAAAAAGCCGTGAAGACGCTTTTGTGATGACGGTTGAAGCTGCATGCTGTTACAGCCTTTCTCCGTTGGCTCCGGCCCTCCGCTTCTGATTTTGACGCGAATGCCGCAGCCGCGCTAGTTCCCGGCCGCGCGCCGGCGTTCGGTCGCTGCGCTCGGGGCCGGCAACGGATCGATTCCCAGCACCCGACGCAATTCACGGCCGGTGTGCGATTTCGGCGCGCGCGAGACAGCCAGCGGGCTGCCGCAGGCCACCAGTCGGCCACCCTCGTCGCCGCCGCCGGGCCCCAGATCGATCACGTAATCGCATTGCACAGTGAATTCCAGATTGTGTTCGATTACCACCACCGAGTTGCCATCCTTGACCAGCCGCGTCAGCACTCGCAGCAGCCGCCGCACATCGGTCGAACTGAGCCCGGTGGTCGGCTCATCCAGTAGAAACATGCGGGGTCGCGCAAGGCCATCGGCGGCGATCGGCACCGGCTCCAGATCGGCGAGCAGAAAACGCGCCAGCTTCAGGCGTTGCGATTCGCCGCCGGACAGGGTCGAGGTGGACTGGCCCAATTGCAGATAACCGAGGCCGACCGCGTTCAGCGCCTCCAGACGTCTGGCAATCGCAGGCTGGCGAATAAAAATCTTCAGCGCTTCATCCACCGTAAGATCGAGCAACTGATTGACGTTCATGTCATGCCAGCGCACCGCCAGCACATGGTTCTGAAACCGCCGGCCGTCGCAATTTTCGCAGCGCACTTCGAGGTCCGCCATGAAATGCATTTCGATCGTCACGGTGCCGGTGCCACGGCATCGCTCACAGCGTCCGCCGGGCACGTTGAATGAAAAATGCCGCGCGGTCATCCCCAGCCGGCGGGCTTCCGCGGTGGCCGCGAACAACTGGCGCAGATGATCGTGGATTTTCAGATAGGTGGCGAGGTTGGATCGGCTAGATCGCGCGGGCGGCGCCTGTCCCATATGGACCATATCGCCGATCGCATCGAAGCCCTCGATCCGATCGCAGGCCCCGGCCTCGCTGGCCGGCTGACCCGCATGACGCAGCCAGTTACCATGCAGCACGTCATCGATCAAAGTTGATTTGCCCGATCCGGAAACCCCGGTCACGCAGACCAGACGTCCCAGTGGAATCGAAAGATCGAGCTGCTTGAGGTTATGCTCGCGCGCACCGAAGATCCGGATCGCAGGGTCGCGCCGATTGAAGCGCCGCTCGCGCGCCATCGCGCGCATCAGCAGCACCCTTCCGGGCGAACCCAGGCTGTCACGCATGCGAGTCGCGCGGGGCGGGCCGGAATAAATCAGTTCGCCGCCCTCGCGCCCGCCGCCGGGACCGAGTATGACCACGTGATCCGCGCCGGTCACCATGGTCGGATCGTGCTCGACCACCACCACCGTGTTGCCGAGATCGCGCAGACGGCGCAGCACCTCGAGCAGTTGGCGGGCATCGCGCGGATGCAGCCCGACAGTCGGTTCGTCGAGCGCGTAGAGCGTGCCGGTCAGCCGGCTGCCAAGCGCGCTGGCCAGATGAATTCGCTGAGCTTCCCCGCCCGAGAGCGTGCGCCCCTGCCGTTCCAGCGTGAGATAGCCAAGGCCGACCGCGTTCAGATATTCGACCCGGTTCGCCAGCTCGCGGATCAACGGCGCCGCCCGCCGTTTGGCCGCGGGCATCCTGGCCACACTCCCGATCCAGCTTGCCAGCTCACGAATCGCGAGCTGCCCGGCCTGTGCGAATGTTGTTTCTTTGATCCGGACATTGAACGCTTCGGCTTTAAGCTTTGAACCCGTACAGGCCGGACACGGAACGAACCGGCGATAGCGGGCGAGCAGCACCCGCACATGAGTTTTGTAGCGCTTGCGTTCGAGCCAGCGAAAGAATCCGCGCACCCCCGGCCATCGCTCGTCGTCATGCGCGATCGTGGGTTCGCCGGTTTCGCCGCGCTCGCCTTCGAGCAACCAGTGGCGTTCTTCGTCGCTGAGTTCGCGTACCGGCACGTTGCGCCGGATTTTTGCGTGCCGCGCGCACTTCAGCAGCCACGCCTGCATCTCGCGATAGGCCGGCGTTCGCCAAGGCGCGATCGCGCCCTGCATCAGCGACAGCGCGGGATTGGGAATTACCTTTTCCAGATCGAGTTCGACCGTGCGTCCAAAGCCCTCGCACTCCGGACAAGCGCCAATCGGACTATTGGCCGAAAACAGGGCGGGTGAGGGTTCGGGGAAGGCCTGGCCGCATTGCGAGCAGTTGAAGCGGCGGTCGAAACCGATTTCGGCAATCGTGTTCATCTGACTGCCGGCACGCTCGACGCGAATCGCGCGGGCGCGGCCACCACCGAGATAAAAAGCCTTCTCGAGCGCCTCCCGCACGCGTTCCTGCGTACTGTCTGACTCCACGTTTACCCGGTCGATCACTACTGTCAGGCTGTCGAGTGGCGCCGGCGAGGCATCGTTGAGCGCGGCGAAATCGGCGGTTTCGACAAATTCGCCCTTATGAAACAGCCGATGGTGCCCATTTTCGACCAGATAGGCGGCGGCCTGGGCGGCGGTGCGCGATCCGATTTCGAAAGGCGTGACGAATACATAAAGGCCAGGTGCGCTCAAGATTCGGGCGGCGGCGGTTTCGACCGTATCGCGCGTGACCGTCAGCTCGCAGCGGGGACAACGGGTCACTCCGATGGTCGCGAACAGCAGGCGCAGATAATCGCCGATCTCGGTGACGGTGCCGACCGTCGAACGCGCATTGCGGATGCTGTTCTGCTGACGCAGGGCGAGCGCGGGTGGGATATTCGATATCGCATCGACATCGGGCCGGTCCATGCGTTCCAGGAACAGCCGCGCATAAGTCGAGAGGCTCTGCACGTAACGGCGCTGGCCTTCCGCATAGAGCGTGTCGAAAACCAAGCTCGACTTTCCCGATCCCGAAACGCCCGCGACCACGGTCAGTTTTCGATGGGGAATTTCGAGCGAGATATTGCGCAGATTATGCGTGCGCGCGCCGCGGATACCAATCGAGCGCTCCAAACGCCCGCTCCTAACCAGGATCGCTCATAGGCCGGGCTTTCTTGCGCCGCTCGCCGGGATATTCCTCGGCCACCTGCGCATAGAGTCCCCGCAGCTTGATATCAAAATCGGCCTGCAGCCGCTTCTGTTCCGCCTCGCGCCGATCGCGGGGCATCTCGGCGAGCTTGTTCAGGTTTTCTTCCAGCCTCTGCATCAGGCGGTTGCGTTCGATTAAATATTGATAACCGTTCATAGGGTGCTCGAAAGATCAAATTCCAAAACAATCGATTATAAGTTATCTTCGAAACCCCGGACAACCGAATTGGAAAATATCGCACAGCAGGTGTCCACTATCGAAATGGTTCGTTCCGGCGCGTGGATTGCGCCGGGTTTAAGGCACGGATTCTTCGGGCGCACCGGCGGCGTCAGCCGCGACCGCTTCGCCACCCTCAACCTCGCCGGGCATAACGATGACGATCCGGCGGCGGTGGCCGAGAACTGGCGGCGGGCGATCGCGGAGATCGGTCCCGCGCGCACAATCGTCCGGCTGCATCAGGTCCACGGGACCGAAATTCACCTGCTCGATGGTCGCTACGACGGCGCACGGCTGACCGGCGACGGCGCAATCGCCACCATTCCCGGAATCACGGTTGGTGTTTTTACCGCCGACTGCGTACCGTTATTGATGATCGATCCGCAACAGCGAATAGCCGGAGCGTTTCATGCCGGATGGCGCGGAACGCTAGCGGGAATCGCCGCTAGCGCGGTTAAGCTGATGGTTGCAGCGGGGGCGAATCGCGATCGGATGCGGGCCTTGATCGGTCCGGCGATTGGTCAGTGCTGTTATGAAGTCGATGAGGAACTCGGCGTGCGCTTTGGTCAACGATATCGGTTCGCGAGCGCCTGCCTGCGGCCGGGCAAGCCGGGAAAATTGATGCTCGATTTGCGCGGCGTGATCAACGCGCAGCTTATCGAAGCGGGAATGAATTGCGCGTCGATCGAGCTGGTGGGTCCCTGTACCCGTTGCGCGGCGGATCGCTTCTTTTCCCGCCGGGCGGCGCAGGGTCCGTGCGGATTGCAATTCAGTTTCGTTGGTTTTGACGATGGCTCCAGCGCGTAAGAAATCCGGTAAATCGCCACGCTCGCGGGTGCGCAAACCGATTCCGCCGCCGCCGCAAACCCACGTGGATGAGAAGCAATATCGCCGTGCGCGCGAAGATGAAAAGCTGCGCCGCGAACGCAAGCGCGGCGGTTGAAGGATTGAAGATAGCGATGCATACACGAGCTGCCCTGGCTGACTGAAGATGATCAGCTTCGACCCCACTGAAGAACAACAGATGATGCGCGAGAGCGTCGCCGGCTTCGCGCGCGACGAACTGCGGCCGGTGGCGCGCGCGGTGGACGAGGGCGGGACGATCCCCGCCAGCGTCGCCGAAAAAGTCGCGCAGCTTGGATTGCTGCGGACCTGGCTGCCCGAGCAATATGGCGGCGATGGCGCCGACCGCTCAGCCGTCACCGGTGCAATGATCGTCGAGGAGCTGGCGTGGGGCGATCTCGCGCTGGCGGCCCATCTTCTGAGTCCGCGACTGTTCGCCTTTCCGATTCTGGAGTTGGGGACGGCGAGCCAACGCGATCGATTTCTGGGCCATTTCGCCGGGTCAGGCTTCATCGCCGCCAGCGCCGCGCTCACCGAGCCGCGCTTCGATTTCGATTTAGCCTCGCTTTCGACGCGCGCGGTCGCCAAGCATGGCGAATGGCTGCTCGATGGCGTCAAGTGTTTCGTGCCGCTGGCGCGCGAAGCGGAATTTATCCTCGTTTATGCCGGCGCGGGATCGGAAGTGGCCGCGTTCATCGTGCCGCGGGAGACTCCGGGACTTGAAATCTCAGAGCGTGAAAAGAACATGGGACTCAAGGGCCTGGCGACCCATGAGATCACGCTGACCGCGTGCCGGTTGCCGGCTGAGGCGCGGCTGGGCAGCGATGCGGCGTCCGGCGTCGTCCGCCTCACCAGCGAAATGCGGGTGGCGACGGCGGCAATTGCGGCGGGAGTGGCGCGCGCGGCCTTCGAGTATGCGCGCGATTACGCCAAAGAACGCAAGGCGTTCGGCGCGCCGATCGCCACCAAACAGGCGATCGCCTTTATGCTGGCCGAGATGGCGATCGAGGTCGATGCGATGCGGCTGTTGGCATGGGAAGCCGGCTGGCATCTGGATCGCGGCGAGGATGCCGCGATCGAAAGCTACCTGGCCAAACAATATGCGGCGGCAGCCGCGCTCAAGGTGACCGACAATGCGGTGCAGGTGCTGGGCGGCCACGGTTACATCCGGGAGCATCCGGTGGAGCTGTGGTTGCGCAATGCGCGGGGGCTGGCGGCGCTCGATGCAATCGCAATCGTTTAAGCGGCGGGATGAGAGTCGATCATGATTGATTTCGAATTTGAGCCGCAGGTGGTCGAGCGGCTGCAGATCTATCGCAATGTCGCCGAACAGATGATGCGGCCGATCTCGCGGGAATACGACGAGCGCGAGCATGAAAAGCCGTGGCAGTTTCTCGAAACCATGTGGGCGGCGTCGAACCTTAGCGGCGAGGGCCAGCCGGGTTCCCGTAAGCAAAGCGGTGGCGGAAACGAAGCCCGCAACCTGTATACGATCGCAACCACTGAGGAATTGACCTGGGGCGACGCCGGACTTTTTCTGGCTTTGCCCAACGCCGGATTGGGCGGCGCGGCGGTCGCGGCCGCCGGTACGCCGGAGCAAAAGCAGCGTTTTCTCGCGCCGTTTCGCGAAGGCAAACCGAAATGGGGTGCGATGGCGATTACCGAGCCGGGATGTGGTTCCGATTCGGCTGCAATCGCCACCACCGCCGCGCGCGACGGCGATCAATGGGTAATCAACGGGACCAAGATTTTCTGCACCTCGGGCGCGATGGCGGCCGACCATCCCGGCGGCTTTATCGTGGTCTGGGCCACGGTCGACAAAAGCGCGGGACGAGCCGGCATAAAATCGTTCGTGGTGCCGCACGGCACCTCCGGCATGACGGTGGCGCGGGTCGAGAACAAACTGGGTATTCGCGCCTCGGACACCGCGATGATCGTGTTCGATAACTGCCGGGTTCCGCTCGACCATATACTGGGGAAGCCGGAGGTGAATCGCGAACGCGGGTTCAAGGACGTGATGGCGACCTTTGACGCCACCCGTCCGATCGTGGCTGCGATGGCGATTGGAGTGGGGCGCGCAGCGCTCGATTTCGTGCGCGATTTTCTGCGCGATCACAAGGTGAGCGTTCGCTATGGCCTCTCGCCGCATCGGTTGACCGCGGTCGAGCGCGATTTCATCGAGATGGAAATGAATCTTAAGGTGGCCCGGCTGTTGACCTGGCGGGCGGCCTGGATGCTGGACGCGGGCCGGCATAACAGCCTCGAAGCCTCGATGGCCAAGGCCAAGGCCGGACTGGCCGTCACCCAAATCACGCAAAAGGCGGTGGAGATGCTCGGTCCGCTGGGCTATTCGCGGCAATTTCTGGTTGAAAAATGGATGCGTGACGCCAAGATCAATGACATTTTCGAGGGTACGCAGCAGATCAATCTGCTGATAATCGCGCGCCGAATATTGGGCTATTCAAGCCGCGAATTGAACTAAGCTTAGTGCGAAGGCAATACGTATTGTTGAGCGCAAGCCGCCTCACATTTTGATCGCGATCGCCAACAGTCCCGCCAAGGTGCCGGCCGCCACCGCTGCGATCCCAAGCTTTATCAGCAACGGGGCCGGCAAGGTCTTGTGCAGCATCACCAGCGAGGGCAGGCTCAAGGCCGGCAAGGTTACCATCAGAGCCGCCGCGGCGGGCGCGCCGAGGCCTGCGGCCATCATGGTTTGCACGATGGGTATTTCGCCGCTGGTGGGAACCGCGAACAGGGTGCCCACGACCGCCATCCCCACCAACCAGACAAGGTTATCCGGGGCGCCAGGAGAAAAATGCGGCAAAAGCCACACTTGCGATGCACCCAGGGCGAAGATCAGCACTGCATATTCGGGCAGTAGACCGAGAGATAGCCGCATCAGGGCATCCAACCAATTGCGGCCGACGGTTCGCAGCGAAGATGATCCCGTTTCGGGGATCAATTCAGATCGTAATGTGGACTCAATCTCGTGTCGCCGGGCCAGGTGCGCCGAACCCGAAAGCAGAAGTAGTGAAACCAAAGCCCGCAGAGCCACCCATTTTCCGCCTAGCACGATCCAGGTCAGCATCAGCGCCGCTGGGTTGAGCAGCGGATTACCGAGCCAGTAGGCCACCACCGCAGCGGCCGAGGCTCCGCTTCGGCCCAGCGCAACCGCCAGCGGAGCCGCGCAACAGGTGCACATCATCGAGGGCACTGCCGCAATCGCGCCCAGGGCGGGACCGCGATGACCGGCGCCACCCAGCCAGCGGTTCAGCCAATGGCTCGGCACCAGGCTCTGAAGTCCAGCGCCGACTATCAGTGCGAGTAGCAAGGCCTTCCAGATCGACCTGCCATAGGCCACGGAATAGTCGAACGAGGCTCGCAATGGAGACTCGGCGCCGATCAGCATAACGGGCCGGCCGAGATACCCGCCGCTCGCGACCGAGGGCACGAGCCGCCAATAAGGCGCCCACTTCACGTGGTAGAGGCCTACCAGCACGACCATCGCGAGGAGCGCCGCCGAAGCAAAGGGGGCTGCACTGCTCCTAACCGTCGAAAGCGCGTTTCGGCTCGTCAATGACTTATCGCACCGATCGTCTGGGCAAAAATCTTGATCACTCCGTGTAGATACCTCAGCGCGTTCGCAATGGCGAGACGCGAGCGGTGTCAAGCAAGCGGAATCTAGCCAACCCGCAAAACTCAGCGGAAGGGAACTTAAGAAGTATAACGATGAAAATCGGGACTGGCAGCCACTACCCGCTTGGGGAGGGGGCAAAAAATGAGTCGAGCTTTTACTCGAACCACCGATTGTGGTCGAAGCGAAAAATTTCAAGCGTGCGCACGGTGCTCACCGGCTTGGGTTGCGCATGACGCGCATCGGCGACCGTCTTGCCCGAAACCATGTAGGTGTATTCGTCGTACGTGAGCTTCCCGATCGAAACCCCGCCGTCTGACATCTTAGTGACGCAGCTACTTATCGGACCATAACCAACGTAGGTGCCGTTCTCCGTCCCATGATCAACGCGCCAGTCGATGCGAGTCAGGTTGTATTGCTGGCGGGCCTGCAGCTTGTGCTGCCATTCATGACAAAATTCGGGAAATTCCGCGGCGGCGCGTTTGTAGCTGCGCTCGTGAAGCACGCGCAAAGGATCGAGCTTGTGCAGCGTCGCCATCACATGTCCTTTGAGCACCCCTCGACGGGACGCCGGCTTCGATACCGCAGCGGCAGTGCTATACGGGAGGCTGGGATTATCGCCGATAGATGCCAATGGGCGAACTGGGACGTTGGTGTTGGCCGCAGAGGTCGGATGCAGGGCGCCTCCTGGCTGGAGCGTAACGCCAGCGGCGGTCGGTGGCGCAGTGTTTTTGATATCGCTCTGCGAGGATCCCGAAGCGATAGCTTTATCCAGTAGCGATTGCGCCCGCGCTGTGGCGGAAACGCCCACCAGCGCGATTGCACCGGCCAAAAAGGCTAATGAACTTCTGCCAATAAAAGACGCGGTAACCACAGCCATACAGCACCAGCAACACCCGGGCCACAACCCCCGTTGCCGGGGGTTGTGGCCGTCAAACCACGTCGTAACCCAGTCTACCAGTCAGGCCAGCTTACTGAACCGGCAACAACTCGACCCGACGGTTCTGAGCCCGGCCTTCAGCGTTGTTGTTCGGCGCGACAAAATCGGTCTTGCCGTAACCGCGCGGAATCAGCCGGTTAGCCGCGATGCCGTGATCCTCAAGATACTGCGACACTGCATTCGCGCGTTTCTGAGACAGCCGCAGGTTGTACTTGGCGCTGCCGATTGAGTCGCAGTAGCCGTTAACCTGCACGGTCACGTTCTGATTTTCTTTCAGAGCGGAAACCGCTTCGTCGAGGATAGCCGCATCCTCGGGCCGGATGTTGTACTTATCGAAATTAAAGTGCACCCCGCGCAGAATGATCTTCTGCGGAACCGCCGGTGGAGGCGGCGGTGGCGGTGGCGGTGGTGGCGGCGGCGGTGCAGGCGGAGCCGGCGGCGGCGGCGCACTGCGCAAACATCCCACCAAGCCACCCAGCAAGGCACCACCAACGGCACCAGCCGGAATCGCGATCGGGGCTCGCCGCTTCATATCGGCAGCCGAAATGCCGGCGCCGAGGCCCGCACCCAGAACTGCACCCACGCCGGCGCCGATCAGGCACCCGCGCTTCTGCTCCGGCGGCATCGAACAAGCCGAGGCGACGACCATCGAAAAAATGGCCGACGCCCATAGCGTCCAAAAACTTTTTCCTCTTCCTGCCATAGACCTTTCCTTACCCATCACCTCCGCTCGTAGGCGGGCGACCAACCCATCAGGCAATGGTAGTTAGTGTGAATTCCCGGCTCAGCTATGGCCGGATGCTCCAAGCTCCTCCCCGCGCGGACCTGAAAAGTTGGCCCGAGCTCTCTCGCGGATATGAGAGACCGCTCCTCAAATGTAGGGAATTTGCCGAGCGGACCCTAAAACCGCAAGGAAGTATAATTAGCTATTCGGTAGAAATGCAACACCATCGCTGGATAATTTCCTTGATCCGAAAGGATCGTCCGGCCCGGTCGATCCCTGAAAGTGAGTGGCGGAGGGTTAGCTGAAAATGGATCGCGCCACACCGGGGAGGGAGAGTGCCAGTGTGGCGCGATCTGAGAGAAACGGAGCTTTGATTCGTTCGCTTCGACTTGTATTACGCCGCCGCCGATATCCGGTTACATTTTTTTTGCGATTCAGCTCAAACTGCTCAATTCGACATGCCGGCGATCCTGCTAAACTAATTTAAATGCTGTCCCTGGCCCGCGGCAAAGAAGGTAGGTTTAAACTGATTTCGGCCTATACGCCGCAGGGCGATCAGCCGGCCGCGATCGAGGCGCTCGCCAACAACATCAATCACGAGCTCAAACATCAGGTGCTGCTCGGGGTGACCGGTTCGGGCAAGACCTTCACGATGGCCAACGTGATCGCCAAGGTTAACCGCCCAAGCCTGGTGATCGCTCCCAACAAGACGCTCGCCGCCCAGCTTTATAACGAATTCAAAAGCCTGTTTCCGGAAAACGCGGTCCGCTATTTCGTTTCCTACTACGATTATTATCAGCCCGAGGCTTACATGCCCTCGACTGACACGTATATCGAGAAGGATTCGAGCATCAACGATGAGATCGACAAGCTGCGCCATTCGGCCACCAAGGCGCTGCTGGAACGCAACGACACCCTGATCGTGGCCTCGGTCTCATGCATCTATGGTCTTGGCGAGCCGGAAATTTATTTCGAGACCGTGGTGTTTCTCGAAGAGGGCCAGACCATCGATCGCGATCGCGTGCTGCGCAAGCTGGTCGACATTCAATATCAGCGCAACGAATACGACTTCCATCGCGGCACCTTTCGCGTGCGCGGCGATGTGGTCGAGATCTTTCCCTCTTATGAAGAAAGCCGCGCCGTGCGGATCGAGTTTTTCGGCGATCAGGTCGAGGCTTTATACGAAATCGAAGCGCTGCGCGGCAAGGTTATCCGCAAGCTCCAGAGCGTCGCGATCTACCCGGCGTCTCACTACGTCACCACCTCGGATCGGATGGAAGTGGCGGTCCGTAATATCAAGACTGAGCTCGGCGATCGGCTCGAATTTTTTCGCTCACAAAACCGGCTGCTCGAAGCGCAGCGGCTCGAACAGCGCACCATGTACGATCTCGAACTGCTGGCCGAGATGGGTATCTGTCCGGGGATCGAGAACTACTCGCGCCATCTGACCGGCCGCGCGCCCGGTCAGCCGCCGCCGACGCTGCTCGACTACTTTCCTCCCAATTATCTTGTATTTGTCGATGAGAGCCATGTGACCATTCCGCAACTCGGCGGGATGTACCGCGGCGATCGCGCGCGCAAGGAAACCCTGGTCGGCTATGGTTTCCGGCTGCCCTCGGCGCTCGACAACCGCCCGCTCAATTTCGAGGAATGGGAAGCGCTGGCGCGGCAGACGATCTATGTCTCGGCCACACCCGGCGATTACGAGCTGAAAAAATCGGGCGGGTTGGTGATCGAACAACTGATCCGGCCCACCGGGTTGGTCGATCCGGAAATCGAAGTGCGCAAGGCGGGCAGTCAGGTTGACGATCTGCTCGAGGAGATCCGCAAGCGGGTGGTGGCGAAGGAACGCGTGCTGGTCACCTGTCTAACCAAGAAAATGGCCGAGGACCTGACCGATTATTATCAGGACCTTGGTATTCGCGTCCGCTACCTGCATTCGGATATCGAGACGATCGAGCGGGTCGAGATCATCCGGGGGCTGCGCAAAGGCGACTTCGATGTGTTGGTCGGAATCAATCTGCTGCGCGAGGGCCTGGATCTGCCGGAGGTGTCGCTGGTCGCGATCCTCGATGCTGACAAGGAAGGTTTCCTGCGTTCGGCCCGCTCGCTGATCCAGACCACCGGCAGAGCGGCGCGCAATCTGCACGGCCGCGTGCTCATGTACGCCGATACGATCACCGGCTCGATGCGCATGGCGATAGACGAGACCGACCGCCGCCGCGCACGCCAATGCGACTACAACGAGGAGCACGGAATCACGCCGCGCACGATCGAAAAGGCGATCGATGCTTCGCTGGTTGAGATGTACTCGCCGGAATGGGCAGTGGTGCCCGAAATCGACGAGACGCCGCCGGCGCATAAGGAAGACGACACGGTGCCGCCGCAAGAACTTTCAGACCATATCAGCGCTCTGCGGCGCGAAATGATGGACGCAGCCCAAAAGCTGGATTACGAGGCCGCCGCGCAACTGCGCGATCGGATCAAGCGGCTCGAGCGCCGAGTGTTCGGGATGGATGGGGCCGCCCCGCGTCCGCCGCCACCACCGCCCGGCAGTGCAGGCACGCACGCCAGCGATCGCGCTCGCTCACGGCTGGAAGGCCATAAAATCAAGGAGTTGGGGACCGCCGTCCCGATGTCAAAAAGCCGCGGGCGCAAAGGCGCGGGAGCGGCGACCGGAGCAGCGGCGGGCGCGGCGGGTTCCGACGCCGCATCGGCACGCCAGAAACCGGCGGTCACGCCGCGCGGCCGTCAGAGCCGTCTGAAGCTGGTGCCCGATCGCGATCAGTAACCGGGATCCTAAAGCGCTCGCGATCGCCACGTCAGCGCGGAATTATCGGTAAAATGACGTGCGACGGATAACGCGCGTCGTGAAAAATCGTCTGCCGCGCCTGTTCCCAGCGGGTGCCGGTGGCCTGATCCTCGCCGGTGTTCAAATTTCGATCGAAGCGCGGAAAGTTGCTCGACGAAATATCCAGCCGCAGCCGATGGCCGGCGAAGAAGACGTGACTGATCGCCCATAAATCGATGGTGAATTCGTAAACCGCACCGGGCGTCAGTGGCGACGGGCGAAAGTTCGATTCACGATAGCGCCCGCGGATGATGCCGTCGGCCAGATTTTGCGCATAGCCATCGGGCCGCACATCGACCAGCTTGGCCGTAAAGTCGGTATCCGGCGCGGAAGTGGCGGCGAACAGTTTGACGATGATCGGGCCAGTCAGCTCCAGCGGAGCGGGCAGCGGGTCGCTGGTGTAGACCAGCACGTCGTCGCGGGCTTCGACTTCGCGTTGATCCTGTACCCCGGTTGAAATGATCAGCGTGCTCCCGCCGCAGGTTGGAACCGGATTATCGGGATCGTAGGTGAAGCGATCGGGGGTTTCATCCGCCGGCATGGCCGGACTCAAGGTCCCGTCGCCGCGGGCGCTGTTGGCGGTGCCGCGGCTATGGAAGTAGTACGGCGTGTAGCGCGTGCGCGCTAGCGGCCATTCGTTTTCATCGCGCCAGCGGTTCTCGCCCATCACGAAGATCTTGACCGGGGCCTCCTCGAGGATTCCGGTCGCGATGCCCTTGAGCCAATAATCGAACCATCGCAGTTGGATTTCATGCAGTTCGACTTTTGCATCGGGGCCGAAATCGATATCGCCGGTGCCACGCGAGGTGGGCACGGTATAGGGGAAGATATGCGCCCACGGTCCGATCAGCAGGCGTTGATTGGCGCGCGCATGCGGGGTCATCGCATGGTCGCGTACCGCCGCGTACTGCTTCAGGGTGCCCCACTGCACGAAGTCGTACCACGAGGTGACGTGATACATCGGCACGTTGACGTTGTGCGCCTCGCGCGTCACGTTCATCGACCACCAATAGGGGCCATCCTCGGGATGCTGCAGGTAATCCGTCAGGTAACGTGCGATCGGACGCAGCGCTTCGGCCCAATGCATCAGCGGCAGCCGGCGATAGGCCGTATCGGTAAATGGCCGCGCCAGCACATTCTTCACGTCGGCCAGTTGCCGTTCGATCGGTTCGATCAGATTGACATGACCCAGCCGCTCGGCGGTGTCGCGCGCCATGAAGACGATGTTGGGCACGCGCCATCCGAGTTCCAGCACGCCGCCAGTATGGTAGGCGAAGTTTTCGTGGAAATCGCCGGGGCATGAGACCGGAAAGCAGGTGACCAGATGTGGTGGCCGCAGTGGGGCCAGCAGATGCTGCGTGATGCCGAGATACGACTGGCCCATGGTGCCGACTTTGCCGTTGGACCACGGCAGCGCCGCCGCCCACTCCACCGCATCATAGCCATCGCGGCCTTCCCAGATGAGCGGATAATACTCATCGCCGTCGGAGCCGAACCGCCCGCGCACATCCTGCATAATCACGACGTAGCCGCGCTCGACGAAGTAATCGATGTCGCCGGGACGAGTGCGCAGATTTTTGTTATACGGCAGGCGCGACAAAATAACCGGGAAGCGGCCCTCGGCTTCGGGACGATAAACGTCGGCGCGCAGGGTCACTCCGTCGCGGGTTTTGGAAGGCACATCCTTCTCGACCCGGACACGATATTGCGGATGGCTCAATTCAGACAATTCAGTTTATCCTCGGCGACGCGCCCGTAACTTTCGGAACGGTTAGCGCGAAAAGCGTTTGCATGACCTTGGCGGCTGGCGTTTCCTCGCTGCCCCTTGTCCGGGGGAGGCCGGCGCGAGCTTGCGAGCGGCGGGAGAGGTCCGTTATTTCAGAATTCAATCGTCAGACCTCTCCCTAACCCTCTCCTTGGACAAGGCTAGGGAACTGACAACACGCGGCGCGAAGCTTTCATCGCCGTTAGCACGATCATTCCCCTGTGAAACCTCGGCCCGGCTCAGGTTGTCATTCTGAACGGAGTCTGCCACGTGAAGAATCCCGGCATTCTTCGCTGCGCTCAGAATGACAGGTCTGCCCTACGCCTGTGGGTAGCCCTGCCATGAATCGGCGTAATTCGGCACCTCGACGCCTTCGGGCAGTTCCGCCACCTCCATCGCGTCGCGCGCATCGACGTACAGCACCACCTCGTCGGTCGCTTCGCGGGCGCGCTTCTTGCCGATCTCAAACGCCTTCGGCTGCGGACCATGGGCGAAGCCGCTGGGATTGAAGCCGATCATGCCGGGACCGAAATTGTCGCGGCTGAACATCTGACCGCGATGGATAAAGATCATCTCGTCGTAGTCGTCGTTGTTGTGGAAATAGGGCACCTTGAGCGCGCCCGGATCGGTTTCAATCGGCCGTGGCGCAAAGGTTCCGATCACGAACCGCGCGGCGACGAAATTGACGTGCGCCGACGGCGGAATGTGGTAGCGGGCGCTGGTGATCGGCCGCAGGTCGCGCCAGTTGAGCCGCACCGGCGCAACTTCGCCGTGCCATCCCACCGCGTCGAGCGGATTGAACGGAAAAGTCACCGTGCTCAGCGCGTTGCGTTTTTTGATTACGACGCTCCATTCGTCTTCGGTTTGCTGCGCCTTGAAGGCGTCATCGATATGCGGATAGTCGAGCACCCCGGGATCGAAGATCGCCTGGTTCCCGACGATGCCTTTTTCGGGCAACTGATAGGCGTCGTTGGACGCCTCGACCATCAGCACGGAGACCGGCGAAGAGGGTTCGATGCGCCAGCAGGTCCCGCGCGGCATCACGATGTAATCGCCGTCGCGAAAGGGCAGATGGCCATAGTCGCAGAACAGGTCGCCGGCGCCCTCATGGATGAACAGCAGATCGTCGCCGTCGCCGTTGCGGACCAGGTGATCCATCTTGCCATCGCCGCGCCAATAGCGGATGCGCAGGTGATCGTTGTACAGCACCTCGGGCGCTGCCCAGGGCGACACGCTCGGCATCCCGAGCGCATTCATATCGAACGCGCGGGGACGCAGCGGACCCTCCCAGCTTTTCCAACTGGTCGGCGGATGCTTATGCAGCATTTGCGTGGATGGACCGAAGAAACCCTCGCGTCCGAACTCCCGCTCATAGGTTTCGGGGGGCAAATCGCAATGGGCCTGACGGGTAGCGGTGCCCTCGGACAGGGGCAGCCTTATCCACCTTCTCATGTTCGGTCCTCCTTGGAACGAGCCGATGCTCAAGGATGAATTTTCATTTTCCGCCACGGCTGTCAAATCATCGACAGGTTTACTCGCCGATTATCTTGATCAGCACCCGCTTGGGACGCCGGCCGTCGAACTCACCATAAAAAATCTGTTCCCAGCGGCCAAAATCCAATTTGCCCCTGGTGATCGCGATTACCACCTCGCGGCCCATCACCTGCCGCTTATGATGCGCGTCGCCGTTATCCTCGCCGGTGCGATTATGATGGTAACGCTGGGGACTGGAATCGTATGGCGCCAGTCCCTCCAGCCATCGCTTGTAGTCCTCGTGCAAGCCCGGCTCGTCATCGTTGATAAACACCGAGGCGGTGATATGCATCGGATTCACCAGGCATAGACCCTCGCGCACGCCGCTCTCGGCCACCGCAGCGGATACTTCGCTGGTGATATTCACGAAATCCATCCGCGCCGACACATTCATGGTGAGATATTTGGTATGTGACTTCATTTTTTTGTCTTGTCCGCCATTCCATTTTTGGGCCAGCCCGCAGCCGCAGCCCAATAAATAAACCCTTTATCTCGCAAGTATATTTCGAGCAGATCGAGCGTGATATGCTTGACCTGTAAGCTAACGCGGGCTAAAGCGGACGGAAGGTAAATCATGGGTGCCAGCACGCAAATACATCAGACCTACGCCAACGGCCATCCGGCGGTCGATCCGACCCAGGTGCCGTACCGGCTGTATACCGATCCCGAATTATACGCGCGCGAGCAGGAGCAGTTGTTTCGCGGGCCGACCTGGAATTATCTCGCGCTCGAGGCCGAACTCGCCAAACCGGGCGATTTCCGCGCCAATTTTATCGGCGAGACACCGGTATTCATCACGCGGGACCAGAAAGGCGAACTGCACGCGCTGGTCAACCGGTGCGCTCATCGCGGCGCGATAGTGTGCCGCGAGGTGCGCGGCAATCGCAAGACCATGGTCTGTCCGTATCATCAGTGGAGCTACGACCTGAACGGGACGCTGCGTGGCGTGCCGTTTCGCCGCGGAGTAAATGGTAAGGGCGGCTATGCGGAGGATTTCAATCCGGCCGAGCATTCGCTGACGCCGGTCAGAATCGCCACGTATCGGGGTTTGGTGTTCGGCACGTTTTCCGATGATGTCGCGCCCTTGCCGGAGTATCTCGGACCGGCGATGCGCGAACATTTCGACACTATTTTCAATCGCCCGATCGAGGTGCTCGGGTTCTCGCGCCAGCTAATCCACGGCAACTGGAAAGTCTACGCCGAGAATACCAAAGATCCCTATCACGGCAGCCTGCTGCATATGTTCCATGCCACCTTCGGCAGCTATCGATCGTCGCAGGACGGCGGCATGAAGGTGGACGAGCAGGGGCGAAACAGTCTGATTATCGCGCTCAAGTCGGACGAAAAGCAGGAACTGGCGGCCTATACCAGCGAGTCGGTGGGCAGCTACTCGAAGACGCTTAAACTGGCGGATCCGACGCTGCTGGCGGCGCGTCCGGAATTCGATCGCTTCAGCACTACCATCCAGTACATTTTTCCCAACCTGGTGGTGCAGCAAATCAGTAATACGCTGGCGACGCGCCAACTCGTGCCTAAAGGGGTGGACAAGTTCGAATTGCTGGTCACCTACTTCGGCTATCGCGATGACGACGACGAGATGCGCACGATGCGGATCAAGCAGTCGAATCTAATCGGGCCGGCCGGACTGATTGCGCTGGAGGACGGTTACGCGGTTGAACTGGTGCAGCGGGCGGTGGCGTACGATCGCGAGGCGCACTCGTATATCGAGCTTGGCGGGCGCGGCACCGGCAATGACGACAGCCTGGTGACGGAAAGCGCGATTCGAGCGTTTTGGAAATCCTACGGCGAACTAATGGGCTTGCGATGGGGTGGGTCGGCAGATGGAAGCAACGGAACTGCGCGCGCGGATTGAAGATCTGCAGGCCGCGTACGCTGAATGTCTGGACAGCAATCGGCTTGAACAATGGCCTGAGTTTTTCACTGAACGCTGCATCTACAAGATAATCCCTTACGAGAACGAAGCGCTGGGGATGCCGATTCCGCTGATGTATGGTGACAGCCGCGGGATGCTGCGCGATCGCGTGGTGGCGCATCGCAACGCCAATTTCTTCGCGCCGCATATGTATCGGCATCTGATTGCGCGCATGCGGATTGCCGGCAACGATCATGGTGTGGTTTCGACGTTCACGAATTATGCGGTGTACCGCACCATGCTCGATCCGGGCGATTACGGGCGATCCGAGCTGTTCAGCGTCGGGGTTTATCAGGACAAGATCGTGTTCGAGAACGGCAATCCGCTGTTTCAGGAAAAGATCGTGGTGATCGATACCAGTCAGATTTCGACCCTGCTCGTCACTCCGCTTTAGTTTTCGGAACGCGCCGGAAATCGATCGGCACGGTCCGGCCGCAATCTAATCAGTCCAAAAAAAAGGGGCGGGCAGGCTTTTCAGCCCGTCCGCCCCTGAAATGGCGATCCGAACTACTGAATATTGACTCCTCCGGATTGGCTGAAGGCATCGACCTGCTGCACGGTCAGGCTGCCCGGCCCCGCACAGGCGGCGGCTGAGTTTTTCGTGAAGTTGCTGCTGCAAGCTGCCGCGGTGAGCGTGCCGGTGCCGTTATCGCACAGAAACGACCAGGTGACCACGAGATGATGGTTGCCGCCGCCGACGCTGGGCGCGACAAAATTGAAGCTATGCGCGGAGGCGGTGCTCAGGACCAGATCGATGTTGCAGTTGTCATTGTTGGCGCACTCAGTTAGCTGGCTGAAGAGAGTGCTGCTGAGCTGTTGGAAGCGCTCGTCGTAAATCACGCCGCTGCCGGTGTCTGGTGCGACCGGATTGCCATCCATGGTCACATGCACCACCACTGCCGCAGTTTCGCTCGACAGGCTCTTCGAAGTGTAGATGTTGGTGTTGGTGTAAAGGCCCGTGACCAACGAAGGCGTGATGAGTAGAGCGGTCTGGCTCGAGTTCGGAGTTTTGATTGAGGTGTCCATCTCGGTTCCCGCAATTCCGCCCGAAAGCGAACCGTCTGCTGAAGAAAGCACACACTGAGGCGTCAGCACCTGCGCGGCAAAGTTGCCGCTGCTCTGAGCGAAAGCGCTTGAGGCGACGATAGGCATCGCCAAAGCGAAAGCGGCCGCTAGAGATAAGTTCAATCGTTTCATTTCTCTCCCCTGATTTGAAAAAATGGTTAAACGCGTCCACTCGTCAGAATGAACGCCCTACAGTCCTTACTCGGCAAAGTAATCCCCTTCCCCCGCCATGCCCCCTTTTTATGTCAATTAACTAACGTAAGGCAGTATAGAGGCTTGTGTTTAAAACTCAACCGCAAGAGAGTTTTAAACTGTATGAAAAAGACTAATGGGCAGTCTAGCGGGCTAGAAACGATATTGATCGACTGCTGCTTCGATGAACTCGATAGTCCTCGGAGCTCGAAAAGGAAAAATTAGACCGGTGCGTGGGACAGATGGCCCTTGCCGGATTGGTCTCGTGATTCGAATGGATAGCTGAAACCGTCCGGCAGGTTGGTAAACTTCTGGCTCAAACGGAAGGCCCGCCATTTTTCATAGCGAAGCATGAATGGCAAAAAGCCAGCTCTGGCGCAGCCTTTAAGTGATGCAATATTCCTATGCGCCACATATGTGATTGCGGATCGCGCTCCGAGTTCGATCCCGCGCTCAGCTATTTGCGCCATCGCGGCGCTCATGATGCCCAAACCGCGAAACCGCTCGAAAGTGTAGGCGAATTCAAGCAGTACGGTGTCGGCGGGGAAAAACTTCAATTGACCCTTAAAAAATGGACGGATCAGTTCCTGGCCGGTGGAAATGATCAGCCACTGCACGTAGCAAAGATCACCATCGTTCGTGGTCGCCACGTAACAGGTGGGAATGCCTGATACCAATACCGGCAAACGGCGCGGCCTTTCACGTAAAAGAGCCGGAATGTCGGAATCCTTGGCAGGTCTTATGAAAATCGCGATTTTAGCGGACGGGGCTTTGAATGGAGCTGTCAGGTCGCGCCGCAGGATGTATGATGCATCGTCAGAGTGAAGTCGCCTGGAAAGTTCCCGAATTATTTCCGCTCCTTCGCGATTACGAAGCATCAGCGAAATAGTTTTTGCAGTAATAATCGGATTCATGTTTCGTAGATTCTATTTGGGTAGCAGAGCATCCGTTGGACCATCGTTCGGTGAAAATGATATTCCGCACAAGCAATTTCCGATAGTAATTCACGCTCCTTTTTGATTGGCTCAAATACGGTAATCGAACCAATCCTATTCCGTTGTCAGTGAAGTTTGACCATTTTTGTGAAATCATGGCTAAATCAGTTACCTCGGGTGGTTTCAAGTGAGACGGCGGATGAGCTGGAACCGAGTCAAAGCAGACTGAAGGCTTGCAGCGCACGCCTCGACATCGATAGCGGGCGGCGTTATGACCAATTCCGAAAGGCTACGTTTCAAACAACCGGTTACGCGGAGTGCGGCGGATGGAACAGATAAAATTATATCAATGGCGGGCGATTCCGGGCCTCGAATCGGCCTCGCCTTTTTGTATAAAAGTCCATTGGGCACTGCGTTATAAGCAGCTCTCCTTCGAGGTCATCACGCCCGACGATCGCGACTCAGTAGTCGCCCTCAATCCGCGCGCCAAGTTGCCGGTGCTGGGGTATGGCGATACCACGGTGGCAGATTCCAGCGACATCATCCGCTTTATCGAAGCTCGCCACCCCGAACCGCATCTGCTACCGAGCGATCCCGCGCTGCGCGCCCGCGCGCTGATTTTCGAGGATTGGGGAGACGAATCGATATATTGGCATCTGGTCTATGAGCGCTGGCAGGTCCCGGAGCAGTTTGAACAGTACGCGAACGTATTGTTCCCCGGCGTTCCCGAGCAGATGAAGAACCAGTTCCGTGAGGGCATAATTCAGTACCTGCACGGTCAGGGCTTCGGCCGTATGACGCTCGAACAGCATCGCGAGAAGATGTGCGAATTGCTCGACGCACTCGACGCGATACTGGTGACGCCGTTTCTGTGCGGCAATGAATTAAGCATCGGCGATATCGGCGTGGCGGCTGAGGTGGCCGGCCTCAATCAGACACTCACTCCGATCGCCGGCGCCGAGGTGCGTAAGCGCAAGCAGGTTATGCGCTGGCTCGATCGCGTCCTGAAGGCCGTTGCCTAGGATGATAAACGCGGTTCCAAAAGCCTTCTGGGACGAGTTGCTTAGCGAATTGGGCGCCGATGCGATCGATCATTCGCCGGCCACTATCGCCGACTATGGCGCCAACCTGATGCCGTCGGGCGATCGGATGCCTGGCGGCGTGCTCTATCCCGCCTCGACCGCGCAAGTGCAGCAGATGGTTCAGGCGGCCAATCGGCATCGCGTGGCAATCTGGCCGATCAGCACCGGCCGCAACGTCGGAATCGGGGAGAAAAGTCCGGTACGCGAGGGGCAGGTGGTGATGCATCTGGGACGCCGGATGAACCATATCCACGAAATCGACGAAACGCTGTGCTTCGCCGAGATCGATCCAGGCGTGACCTTCAGGCAGCTTTACGACGAGCTTGGCAGGCGGGGCCATCGCCTCATGATGTCGAGCACGTCGGGGCCGACTGACGGCAGCCTGGTTGGAAACGCAATCGACAAAGGCGCTGGCTACACGCCGTACTTCGATCATTTTGGCATGACCTGCGGGCTGGAGGTGGTGCTTGGCGACGGCCGTATTCTGCGCACGGCCGACGGCGCTTCGCCCGGTGCGAAGACCTGGCATCTGGTCAAGTATGGCTTCGGTCCGTTCCTCGACGGGCTGTTCGTGCAGTCGAACTTCGGGATCGTGACGCGCGCGGGACTCTGGCTGATGCCGCGTCCACCGGTGATCCGCTGTTTCATCTTCAGCTTTCCGGACGATGACGATTTCGGCGAGATCGTCGATCTGATCCGGCCGCTGAAACTCAACAACTTCGTGCCCACGCTGTTCAAAGTCACTAATGACGTTTACAGCCTGGGCACGGTCGAAACTTATCCCTACGGCCGGACCGGCGGCAAAACGCCCTTGCCGGACGAGGTCCGCGGCGAGCTTCGACGCCAGCACGGGATTGGATCATGGACCGTCAGCGGCGCTTTCTATGGCGATTCCGAAGAGACCATTCGCCCGTTAATCGAGCGGGTACGTAAACATTTCGAACGCAGCGGAAAAGCTCGCTATACCAGCCATGAGCAGGCGCTCGAAAGCCGGATATTCAAAATTCACGTAGACACTTTTTCGGGCACCCCGACCGAGGAGGAGATGCCGCTGCACGAGTGGCGTCCGGGCGGCGGATCGATCTGGTTTCTGCCGAGCACCCCGATGGTCGGATCGATCGCCAACCAGCATCAACGGATGTCGCGCTCAATTCTTGCCCGCTATGGTTTCGAATTCATCACGGAATATGTCTGCACCGGGCGGGTCAGCCGCGCCTTGCATCCGCTGATTTTCAATCGCCAGGACCCCGACGAGGCGCGGCGGGCGGCAGAATGCTATCGCGCGCTGATGCAGGCTTATGCGGAGGCGGGTTACCCGATCTCACGTGCGCCGATCGAGGTGCAGGAAGAGGCTATGGCCAGACTTCAAGTAACGCCTGAAGTGTGCCGCGATCTGAAGCGGGCGCTCGATCCCAACGGCGTGATCGCACCGGGAAAATACGGAATCGTGTAGATGCCAGCCGATCGGCCGGTTCACGGCTGAAGGCGGACTTTATTACAATTCAGTTGTTCTCACGATCGGTGCGGTCGTGCTGCATTTGGCGAAGCAGCCTTGATGATGCCGATACTTGGTTAACTCGCATTAACCAGTTTTCACGTTTTTGTTAGCGCTAAAAGCGGCAGCTTGACGCAAGACTACCTAACTGAATAAATCGACTCGGCAAGTCTTAACCGGAAAAAATTTGGAAAAAGGTCTGGTTGACGATGAGGGATCATCGTCGAGAGTCTTGATTGGAGGGGTGGTTATGCGATTGGCGGGACGAGCGCTTTTTTTTAGTTTGCTTTGTATGTTTGTCGGTGTCCTCGGATGTTCTTCGATGGGTTCGCTGGGCATTATCACCAAAAGCTCGGTCGATCCCGTTTCTTTTCTGAAGAGGGGTCATTCAGTCACGGATTTGGGCCAGGTCCGAGGACGGGCCTGCCGGTATTTTGTCCTGGCCGTGATTCCATGGGGAAACTCGGACATTCAAACGGCTGTCGATCAGGCGTTGGCTGGCACTGGCGGAGATGCCCTGGTCAATGTTTCGACCTCCACCAGCCTGTACGGATTTATTCCTGTTTACAACATTTTTAGTTTTACCTGCACAACCGTAACTGGGACTGCTGTGAAGTTGAATGGCGAAGCGCCGGCGGCCACGCCAACCTCGACGCCGACCTTGATTCCACCTCGTTGAGGGGGGGCGCGACCGCTTCGGCTGAACCGGATCGGTATCGCCGAACTTATTTGGATTCGGCATGAGCGATCAGGCCGCGCACCGGATTCGGGTTCACCGGTCGCGGCGAAGGATGCTCCGACAGCACCACCGCGAGTTGGTCCCACCTTGGTGCGAATACCAGCCAGCAGCTGTATATCGAGGCAGCGTGGATCGGCGATGAAGCGCGCGCCCGCTTATGCTAGCAATGCTCCGAGTCACCGAACTCACGAGGAGCAAATGTTCTGATGGCTGCCGAAGCAATTACCGTATCTGGCGGGACTGGTCCCAATCCAATTTCGCTATGGCTGCAGGCGATCCGGGTTCGCACGCTGGTGGTGATGCCGCCCGCTTGCCTGGTCGGGGCGGCCTGCGCGCTGGCCGATGGTCATTTTTCGCTTTTTCGTTTGATCCTGGCTTTTTTCGGTACGGCTGCGATCCAGAGCGGGACCAATATCATCAACGATTATTATGATTTCCAAAGCGGCGTTGATCCGCGCGAGGCGGCTAATCCTGATCCATTCGGACCCAGTCTGGTGGTTCAACGCGGATTGCTCACGCCCGATCAACTTTGGTGGGGCGGCATCGCAGCCTTCGGAATAGGAGCGGTTTTCGGTCTGATTCTGGTGGCATTATGCGGCTGGCCGATTCTGTTGATCGGCGTCGCCAGTATCGCGGCCGCCTACTTCTATACCGCGCGTCCGCTGGCGCTCGCATACCATGCGCTGGGCGATATTACCGGGTTCATCTTCATGGGTCCGGCGATCGTGATCGGCGGCTATTACGTGATGGCGTTCAACGTCACCTGGGGCGCTGTCCTGACCTCCTGCGCAGTCGGTTTTCTCGGTACTGGGATTTTGCTGGCGAACAATGTGCGGGATATCGAGACCGACCCGCAGCGCGGAAAGTACACCTTGTCGACCTGGCTCGGGCGCGACAAGGCAATTTGGGAAGTGGCCCTGTTCGACGCCGGCGCGTACCTCTCGATTGCGATTGGAATATTGATCGGCGCCATCTCCTGGCTCGCGCTGATCGTGTTGATCACCTTGCCGCGGGCGTTCGACGAGATTGCGATCCTGCGGCGCGAACGCGATTGGGATCGCCTCAATCTCGCACTCAAGCGATCCGCTCAACTCCATCTGGAATTTTGTATCCTGCTGATCGTGGCGTTTGCGATCCGGGCGATCTTTCGTCATTAAGCCGAGCGCCTCGCGTAGGCCAGCTACAGACCAAGGGCGCGCGCCTTGATTGTTCCAATCGGGACTGCTCTCATAGTCGGAACCGGCCACAGTTTCTGGTCAGGTTCGATTTGGTTAATACGGTGAAATCGTCAATTTGTAATCGAATGCCCGGCTGGCTCGCGGCCATCGGGCTACTGTATCTGCTTGGAATAGCTGGCTGCGCGACGCATCACGAAGACCCGCAGGTGATGGTTACCCCGCTGACCACCTACAGCAATGCGGCCAAAGGGCCGGAATGCGCGATGCCGGTGCTGGCTGAGCAGCCGGGGCGCAGTTATCGGCAGGTGGCGATCGTCGAAGGCTGGGGCGATTTCGATCAGGGTGCGCAGGTGATTGAAGCGGCGCGACGCAAGGCCTGCGAAACCGGAGCGGATGCGCTGCTGGTGCTCAGCGCCAAGGGCCAGCGGGTGGTTAAAAGCCTCTATGGCGTCACTCCGAACACCAAATCAGAAGAGTCGGCCAGCGCCGACGCGGCGATAACGCCCGGACACTACATCCATTACGAGGAGTACAAGCCGCAGCCAGGCGAGGCCGGCCATACCGGTTATTACCTCGATATGGTGGCGATTGTTTTCACCAACAACTCGGATAAGCCTAATCTAGCGAGCGGCAGCCCCGGAAATTAAGCGGCCCGCTGCGATCACTCAATGTCGTGATTGTCGCTCGCGATCGGAGTCGGCGTCGGTGAAGGCGGCGATGTTGCCGAGCCGGTGTTTGAAGCGCTGCTGTTGTTGTCCTGGGTCAACTTGTAGCCTTGGTAGGCGAGGCTGGGAATCATCAGCAGGAGACATCCGGATAAGGTGAGAGCGAGGAGTAGAAAACCGATCGCCAGTCCGGTTTGGAACATCGCCGCAACGCTATTCCTCGATTCGGACTTTTTCACGGCCTCACTCGGATTTCGAGTCTGATCGAATTCCGGTGCGGGTCTCAAGGGCGCGAATTCTGCGCGCCAGCTCCGGAAGGCGCGGCGCAAGCGCCGAAGATCGCCGCCACGCCCGGATATCCATTGCTGGGGTGCCGCCGATTACCGAGTTTTCGGGCACATCGTGGGGGATGCCGGATTGCGCCACGACCATCACCCGATCGCCAATCTTTGCGTGGTCGGCGCATCCGGTCTGGCCGCCAAACTGACACCATTTGCCGATCTTAGTTGAACCGGCCAGTCCAGCCTGCGCCGCGAAGCGCGAATACTCGCCAATTTCGCAGTTGTGGCCGATGTGCACTAAGTTGTCGAGTTTAACTCCGCGCCGCAGGATGGTCGCGCCCATGGTGGCGCGATCAACCGTCGTATTCGCCCCGATCTCGACCTCATCTTCGATTATCACGGTGCCGACCTGCGGAACTTTCACCAGATCGTTGCCGCGTTGGACAAAACCAAATCCGTCGGCGCCAATCACCGCGCCGTTGAGGATTGTGACTCGATTGCCGATCGTGACCTGCTCGCGAATCGAGACGTGGCTATGGCAGATGAAATCGTCGCCGATTTTCGCGCCCGGATAGATGGTCACGTGCGGATGGATCACGGCATTGCGCCCGATTGCAACGCCTGCCCCGATCACCGTGAAAGCACCGATAAAAGCGCCCTCGCCAATTTCGGCATCGTTAGCGATTGACGCGTTATGATCTATTCCCGGATCGGGACGATATGGGGGATGGAACAGCTCCAGCACGCGAGCGAAGTCGAACGCCGGATCGTTGCTGATCAGCACCGCACAGCGCGCGCGCGGGGCCAGTTCGGCGGTGACGATCACGGCCGCGGCGCAGGTTGATTCCAGTTCGCCCGCGTATCGCGGGCCAGAGACAAAAACGATGCTGCCGGTGGTAGCCGCTTCGATTGGCGCGGGACCGGCGATCTCAAGCTCGCCGTCGCCGGTTAAATCGAGTCCCAAGCGCTGTGCAATTTGCTTCAATTTCATAGATTTATTTGCCTGCTGCTCACTCGAATCAGGGGAAAAGCATAGCGGATAAATGTTTCCAATTAAGCTATCGCACCAAGCCCACGCAACGCATCGGCGGCGGCTTGGGGTTCGATTCGAGTGAGGCATTCGTAGTGATCAAAGCGGCAGGTGCGGCGCAGACACGGACTGCATGGGGGAGGGCGATGGATCACCTCGACGCGCGGCCCCAGCGGCCCGGTGCGCGACGGATTGGTCGAGCCGAATATCGCGACGGTGGGGATGCCGACCGCGCCCGCCAGATGCATCGCGCCCGAATCGTTACCGACAAAGCCGTCGCATAGCGACAGGATCGCGATCAGATCGCCGATACCGGTTTCGCCCGCTGTCACCACTGCGTTGCCATGGCTCATGCCCGCGATCAGTTCGCATCGCTGGCGTTCCGCGGGAGCGCCGATGAGGATGCATTCCACGTCGTTGCGCGCGGTAAGCAGCTCGATCAACCTGGCATATCGATCGGCCGGCCATTCCTTGGCCGGACCATAGGCTGCCGCGGGCGCGATCGCAATCAATCGCGACGCTGGATTTTTGCGGTGATCGGCAAGCATCGCACGCATCCGCGCGAGGTTACGCGCGGCGGGGATAAGCACGCAGTCCGCGGCGTCGCCCTGCGCCTCGATGGTCTGCTCGACCATCGAGAGCCAGTACTGCACCTGATGCGATTCGATCGCGCGTGAATCGGGCCGCGCGCGCTTCGTCAGCAGCAATCCGCGGGCGTCGGTCGCATATCCCGCGCGTCCGGGCACCCTCGCGAGCGCCATCCATAGCGCGGACGAAAAGCTGTTTGGGAAAAGTACGGCGAGATCGAAACGGCGCGCGCGAATCGCCGCAATGATTTCACGTTGCGCGGCGAACTTGCGCAGCCCGGAAGGCAACCGATACGGGATGACCTCGTCGATCCAGTCAAAGCCGTCGAAAAAGCCGGACAGGCCATCGTTCACCAGCACAGCCAGGTGGGCCTCGGGAAAACGCCGGCGGACAGCCCGCAGCGCCGGCAGGCTGATGACCAGATCGCCCAGCCAGTTAACCTCCTTAACCAATACTCGCGCGGGACTCGGCGCAGAGTTCTGGGCTCTCGGCATATCCATTTTGAATTTTTATCGTAGCACAGCCGCCACGTGCCGATTTGTTCGACCCGGGCGTGATCGGGACTTGTTATCGGTGAGCTGAGCACATCGCGATGCAAGGCAGAAGATATCTGCCAATAGATGGTAATCAGAGGTGAAGCGCGATTGTATATGCTTATAAGAGCCACTAAGCTCAAATGAGATGCTATGATGGATGCGAGCAGCCATTCACGATCGAAGTTCGCCCTTAATTTCGCGCTGATCCTGCTGGTGGGGCTTGCCGTTTTATTCGCGAAGGTACGCGATGCTTCAGCAATCGATGGAGTCAGTGAAATTAACGCGGCGGTGGTTGGGACGGCGTTTCCATACGCTATCAGCCAGCCAGGCAGCTACCGGCTGACTGGGAATCTCAATCCGCCATCCGGGACCGACGCGATCGACATCAGCGCCAACAACGTCACGCTCGATCTCAACGGGTTTTCGATTATCGGTGCAGGCGGTAGCGGCGGAAATGGAATCGCGGGCTCCGGCAGCCATGTGACGGTTCGCAATGGAACGGTCACCGGGATGGGCGGCAACGGAATTTCACTCGGCCCGAACGCCATCGTCGAGGATGTTCATGTAGCCGGCAACGGGGGCAATGGTATCGTGACCGGCACCGCGGGCCAGGTCCGGCATAGTTCGGTCAGCAACAACACGGGAATTGGCATTTTCCTGAACGGCAGCGGCGGCGCAGCGATCGAAAACATCGTCAATAGCAACAGCGGCGTCGGCCTGCAGATGTATGACACGAGTTCCGCTTTCGCCTTCAACACATTCCTGTTCAACGATGGTAACGTCAGCCTCGGCAATCCCAACAACCAGGTGCTTGGCACCGGAACCGCGAATCAGGTCGGCAACAATCTTTGCAATGACGCCGCCTGTAATTGACGCGAGTTTCTGCGCCGCCTGGCAGGGTGTTGAGAAAGGCATGTCGCTGAGATTTTCGTCAAATATTGCGTTCAACACCCGGCGTGAAAACTGGCTGCTTTCCTCCAGCTTCTTTCCCTGCGGGAGAGATAAGAGTGAGGGGCAGGCTGTGAAAATCCTTTTTTCACCAGCCGCCTAAACATTTCGCCAGCTTCGTCCATCGTTGCGAATCAGAGTTTCCGCTCCATCGGGACCCCATCCGCCGGCTGGATAAACTTCCATTGGAATCGCGGGATCGTCGCGCCACGCATCGAGGATAGGCTGCAACAATTGCCACGACAGCCGTACGAACTCGCCACTTAGGAACAGCGTATGGTCACCCGTCATCACGTCCAGCAACAGGCGCTCGTACGCATCGGGCGAATGCCCGGTGAATTCCGACTGGTAACTTAAATTCATTTTGACCGGCTTGATTGCGACATCGAACCCGGGTTCTTTGGCCAGCACTTCGAAGGAAAAGCCTTCGTCGGGCTGGATGCGCAACGTGAGTACGTCCGGCTGCAGAGCGCCCTGGCGATTAAACAGGATCGTGGGGACATCCTTGAACTGGACGAAAATTGCGCTGGCTCGATGCGGCAGCCGTTTGCCGGTGCGCAGATAAAACGGCACTCCCGACCATCGCCAGTTATCGATGTAAGCTTTCATCGCGACAAAAGTTTCGGTTCGCGAAGCTTCCGCCACGCCGGCTTCTTCGAGATAGCCGCGCACCGATTGCCGATCGATAATGCCGCCCGCATAGCGTGCCCGCACCGCGATCGAGCGGACCTGCTCCGGCGGGATTGGGCGCAGCGACCTGATCACGTCGAGCTTGGAGTTGCGCACCGCCGCCGCGTCGAGCGAAACCGGCGGCTCCATCGACAGCATCGTCATCAACTGGAGCATGTGATTCTGCATCATGTCGCGCAGTGCTCCCGCCTGATCGTAATAGGCTGCTCGCGTGCCTACGCCCTCGCTCTCGGCCACCGTGATTTGCACGTGATCGATATAGCGATTGTTCCACATCTGTTCGAAGATGCTGTTGGCGAAACGCAGCACCATCATGTTTTGTACGGTCTCTTTGCCGAGATAATGGTCGATTCTGAAAATCTGCGACTCGTCGAGGTATCGATGCAGCGTCCGGTTCAACTCAACCGCGCTTTTCAGATCGTGGCCGATCGGCTTTTCGATCACCACGCGCGTGAAATTTGCCGAGTTGGCGGGATTGATCAGGCCGGCGCTCGACAGGTTCTCGACCGCCGCGCTCATCGCCTGCGGTGGAATTGCAAGATAGAAAATCCGGTTTGGCGGCAGTTTATGCGCGGTCTCGGCTTCTTCAAGCCTTTTTTTCAATTTGTGAAAACCGCCGGGCTGGTCCAGACCGCCGAGATAATCCAGCCGCCCGGCGAAATCATTCCAGCAGGACTCGTCAATTTCGATCCGCGAGTAGTGCGAGATCGCTTCCCGCGCCTGGGCGCGAAATTCTCCGGTCTCGATTTGCCGGCGCGCGAAACCCAATATCACAGTGTCGGGCGCTAACATGCCCCGACCGCAGGCGCGCAGGTTATAAAGCGAAGGCAAAAGTTTGCGTTTGGCAAGATCGCCCGAGGCGCCGAGAATAACCACGGTGCATGGGGGGGCTTGATGGGCTTTGGCTACGGCTACCGCTTCACTCATTTAAGCTGCGCTCCCGCCCCGCCAATTGGCGCGGCGCCGATCGTCTGTCATAAGTTTCACTTCGGGAAGCAATCGGCTGACTTCAATTTTGCCATGCTGTGGCAGTTGGAGAACAGCGTTGGGGGATGATGTGGACATGATCCTCGTCAATTGGAATAAGTGAGTACGGTCGTATCGACAGCGTCCCGCTCGCGAGTCAGCGCGCGGATCCGATGGCTGATTTTGGTCATCTGGATCGGGGTGCTCTGCGCGATGTCCACCAGTATTTTCACCTTCACGAACACATGGATGTTCGTCGGCGAGGTGCTTCACTGGTTGTTCCCCGCCGGCACTTCGGAATCGAATCAGGTTCTCATCCATCTGATCGCGAGGAAAGGCGCGCACTTCGGCGCCTACGCGATTTTCTTTATGGTCCTGATGTACGGTCCGTTACGGGCACGGCCCTACTGGGCTTTGCTTGTATGCCTGGCGCTGGCGACCGCTGATGAAACCCATCAGATGTTCCTGCCGGACCGAACCGCATCGCCCTACGATGTTGCGATCGACATGACCGGGGCCCTGTTCGCACGGTTTCTGTATTTGGCATCAGCCCAGGTGTGAGGCCGCCGGACGCATCGACAATTGCTATCATGCACAGGTGCCCTGGCCGGAGGAAAAATCAGTTGGGAAAAGTGGACATTGGGAATGAAGGTTTCATTAGTTGGGCGCCAGTCGTCATCTGGCTGAGCGTGCTGTGGTTTTTTTCCAGCTCATTGTTTACCTCGGTCAATACCGGATCCGCGATCGCGCATATCCTGCGCTGGGTGTTCGATGGTCATCTGCCGCACGCCACGTTCAGATTGATCAATATCGTGGTCCGCAAGACCGGCCACTTCTGCAACTATGCGGTGCTGTTTCTGCTCATGATTCGGGGGCCGATGCGCAAGCGGCCGTATGCGGCGCTGATGCTATGCGTGATGGCGGCGGCGGTCGACGAGACCCATCAGGTTTTCGTTCCCGGCCGCACCGCGACCCCTTATGATGTCGCGCTCGACAGCACCGGCGCTCTGTTCGCGCGCTTCCTGTATCTGGCGGTGGCCGGGAGCTGACCGTCCGATTGAATACCAGAGATTAAACGGCCTCTCACTGTTTGCCGCAAATCATCACTCATCAGAAACTGGCTTTGGGAGGAGGTACGCGGTGATTCAGCCGCCGGCAGCGATACTGGCGTTCAACGACAGCTACCGGATACTGGCCTTCACGATGCTGCGGATGGTGCCGTGGTTCATCTTTCCCGGCCGCCGCCGCACTCCTGGCGCTCCCGCCAGCCATTAACCGGACCGGCCACATTCTGCTTCGAAGGCCATCTCGCCCGCCGGACATAGTCGATGGCGTTCCTGCAGCGGCCGACGGCGTTTGCGAGGGCACCCAGAAGGCGGTGGTGTATCCGCTGCTGCCGCTGACCGGGATCGCGACGCTGGCCCCGAACGAATCGTACTGGTAGCTGCTGGCGAATCGCATTGCCTGTTTCGGTTCAAGCCCTGTTAGCGACCTTTGAGCCTTAGGACCTCTCGATGAGAAAATGACCACAGACACACAGCGAACGTAATTAGAATAATAAAGCCTAGATCTCTCAATAAATCCCAATAAAACCAAATGCCAACCAGCGAGATCCAGACACTGGCGTAGATCGACTGTCGTCTTAGCATATCGGAATAGGTATAGAATCTCGGAAGAAACAAATCTCGAAGTAAAATGATAAGTCCCATGCAGATAAGAACTATACCTATATTCCTTGGAATCGGCCACTGGCCCGGCACGCCGAAATGAATCCGCAGGAAAATCAGACCAGCTACTCCAACCGGAAAGCTCGTTGAGTGGGCCCAAGCTATAATCGTTTCAGCAAGCGGAGGCGACAGTTCAGCTTTCATCGCGTGCGGCCTCCTGAACTGACACTGTAACAAAGAGCTGCAAGTCCCCCTAGCGCCGAGCACTGCTCGCCAGCTTGGAAGCATCCCTCCACGTTTCCAACGTAACACCCCAATATCCCCGCAGGGCACCCGACGAAAGGGGCAGGCTGCAAAGCTGCGGCGGCTCCGAGGCAAAAGAAGAGACTCGGTGACCAAGGCTTTGGTGTTGATGTTGCGGTCGGTGACGGTGCCTTCCGGTACTCGGGCTCGGGCGGCTGCTGTAACGGCGCGTTCGGG
>JADEYI010000534.1_pt1 | contig 49962 bp, 67 predicted proteins | sample 8542331 | NCBI WGS metagenome assembly JADEYI01 (sample SAMN16510988, study PRJNA670497) | mine drainage metagenome | isolation source: biofilm near Copperflume 1 | place: Germany: Marsberg coppermine Kilianstollen | collected 2018-02 | reverse complement strand
TTCTTGGTATCTGAGGTGTTTCGCCGTCAATCCGCTTCTAATGCTGACGCGTCAGCATTAGAAGCTCTCAGTCCAAACAGCCTCGCCAATTCCTCGCGCCGAGGATTAGTGACTTCGCGTACCTGGCTGTCGTAGATACGCGTCGTCGCCGTGGAGCTGTGCCCCAGACTGTCCCCAATCTCTTCCAGGGTCGCACCTAATCTTCGCATCGCCGCCACCCAGGTATGCCGGACACGATGGACGCACGTCGTACCCAGGTGCTCCATCATGATGTCTCGGCAGGCCTCATAACCGAGCTGTGTATGGGCAGCGGAACGGCGCGAGACGCTAGTCCATACACACGCCATCTTCTTTGGCGTCTTGCCGCCATACGAGAGGCGGATCCAGGACAGCACTGCGTCGCTGGTTTCCTTTGAGAGCAGATCGCGCTTGGTCTTGCCGCCCTTGGTTCTCGAGAAATAGACTTCCAGGCTGCCATCGGTGTGCCTGGTCAGGTCTCGCCACCGCAAGAGACGCACTTCGCCAATGCGCCGCCCTGTTTCGAGCAGCACCGCCAGCAGCGCGAAATCGCGACAGCCCTTCTTGGTCGCCCGGTCAATCTGCGCCATGGCCTTTGCCACGTCCTCGATCCCCAGTGCCCGGCTGTGCTGATACGGTGGAATACGAGGCCGTTTGATGCGCTCTACCGGGTTGCCACAAAACAGAAGATCGTATTTGTTGCAAAACTGGTAGAACGATGAGATGCACTTGAGGCGCAGCTCATAGGAAGAGATCGCCACCGGCTCGCCTTTGGCCGACACTTCCGCGAATTCGCGGATTTTGATGGCGAATTGGCCCAGGGTGCGTCGCCGCTGCCGGTCAGTGGTGACCTCTGAGAGGTCGCGCCAGGGATCGAGGCTCAGTCCATGTCGAGCCAAAAAGGCTCGGAACCGCGCCATGACACTCTTATAGCTTTTTAAGGTTGCTTCACTCTGCGAAATGTCGTATTTCTCAGAGAGCCAGGCTGCGACCGCCTGGTGTTCATCGAAGAAGTCATCGTCGCTCATTGCCGCCCTGCTGTAGATATAGACTGACTCGTTTTCTACAGCATAGCATGACTTATCTTGTAATACAATGCTCATGGCTCCGGCATTGTACGATTTGCAGCGTCAATGCTGCAATCTGTCGGTTTTGCCGCCGTTGCCGCCCTCGCTACAAAGAAGTCGTCATTCCCTCGTAGCGGAGGCGGTGGCTGCCAGGCCGTTGCCTCGATCACCCGGTGTCCTTGCGGACAGTGCTGTCCTGCCATTTGGTGTGTATAGAGCGCATGGCAGGTTGTGCAGAGCCACACGGTGTGGCCCAGGCGGGACGGTCCCTGCTTGAGATCGACCAGGGCGAGTGAGGCAAGCCCAATCGCCAGGATCGTCGCTGTTGCGATGTACACCCAGAACAAAAATACGATGATACCCCCGTTCATCGTGGTACCCCCTTGAAAAAATATTTGGTTGTTAGTGTGCGTTGCGTTGCGTTACGTGACGTTATTCAAAGAATACCATGAGAAAAGGAGAGTTGTCAATGCTCTTCTTCTCCTGGTTGTCGCCGCTTCGATATGTCGGGCTCAGGGATTTGATCGAGATCACGTTGACGCCACGCGGGGGGTGCCTTGATTCCATGCCGAAAACGATATTGCCGGAAGGCGCCTACCGTCCACGATTTCAGGCCCCATTTCTTTCTCAGGTATTCTGCGGCCTCCTGCGGAGTCAGCAGATCGTCAGGGCTGTATTGCCGCTCGTTGTCCATACATATATTTGTTTCCTCTAACGCTATCATTAGAACCCCCTTGATGTGTCGTCAGCTATCGTAACGCTTCGTATCGCAAGCATAACACAACCTCATATCTGTTGACAAGTGTGTCGCTTATCCCTCTAAATACTCATCAAAAAGCAAGTCGGACAGATTCTTTCTTTCCCCCTTCTTTGAGAAGATTCTTTCTAGAATCTTGATTCTTAGCATTCGGTAGCCGCATACCCACCTATCAGCAACCGATAGTAGCCCGTTGGGTAGCCAAACGTGGCCGATCTGAAAACCGTACTACCCCAGTACGCCAAGCAAGCAGAGAAATAGTACAAGGCAGAGCCAAGAGTACTACGCTCCTCTGCATTGCTTGTATAGCACATGCTGTCATGCTATGATATGCACTCTCAATCCATTTTTAGAGTGATGCATCACACAAAACGAAGGGGGAAATAAAGCAATGCCGAGGAGCCAGCCACCACAACAACCAGGGGGATTTCCACCGGACCAGCCAGGTCAATGGGGGCCACCGTCTCAACCTCAAGGATGGGGTCAGCCAGACCAGGGGTATTCATCGCCATACAATCAACCAACGCAAGGTTGGCAGCCAGCGCCATACAATCAACCAGTACAGGGCTGGCAACAACCGGTTCCGCCGCCTCCGCTGCAACGTACAGCAGGCAGGCCACCGAAAAAATCGCCAAAGAAGCCAATGACCAAACGAGACAAGATCATTGGCTTTGGGTGCCTTGGCGTCATTGCCCTCCTGCTATGCGGCGTCATTGCAGCGATAGGCACTGCTGCCAACGCCAATCATGGAACGACGGCGACGACTGCTCCCACGACGATTGTGGCGATCCCATCCGATACGCCTACGGCGACTGTGCAAGCCGTCCTGCCAACAGACACCCCGACAACTGCTCCTACGGACACACCCATACCAAGTCCGACAGCAACGGCCACACCGAGGCCTACCCCTACACCGACGCAACCTATTGTTCATCAGCCTACGCCGACGCCCACTCCGCATTGCGTCGCGGTCAACAATAACCCCTGGTGCTATAACTTTATTACGCCGGGGAACGTGATCTACAACCCGAACGCAGCATTCTGCGACTATTTTCAGTGCGTTTCCACGTTCTGGACCGCAAATCACGGATACGTGGCAGAATGTGCCAACGGCTCCTACACCCATTCAGGCGGTGTAAGCGGAGCTTGTTCACGTGATGGCGGCGTGGCGCAAACGCTCTACAGCCACTAGGTTTCCTCAGTAAAACAGCAGGAGAGCACCTCGCTCTCCTGCTGTTTTTGTTGCCTCAACGACTTTCCACGAGTTTCTACATTTCCTCAGAATTGGCCCCAAAACCCCTTGCGTAACGATGCGTTACATGTTATACTTCTTGCGTAACGAATAGTTACGCAAATAAAACGCTTAAGGAGACAACGACGATGGCGACGACCCTCAAAACTTCCACCAGGCAGCCCAAAGAGCTCATTAGCTCCCCCGCGATTTTCCGCACAACCTCAAAGACCGGTGAATTCCTCGGCTACGGCGTTCCCTCTGACTCGCAGCCAGGCGTCATGTACCAGGTGACCTGGAACTACACGCGGATTTGCTGGCAGTGCAATTGCCCAGCGACGAAGCCCTGCAAGCACATCAAGGCGGTCTGCGAAGTCTGCCGCGAGCGCAAAGCGCAAGGCAAGACCGAGTTCTGCCCCTGCGAAGAGATCAAGGTTGTCGCGGCAACGACCAAGACGGCTCCGCGTCAGCAGGAAAACTGGGATGAGCCGACGACGATGGTCACAGCAAAAAGCAACGACATCGCCGCCATCTTCGTAAGCGATGCGCATGCTGCGGTTGCACCCCAACAGGCAACGCCCGCAGCGACGACATGGGTGCAGATGCCCAATGCTACCCAACGCCTTCCTGAGCGGGCGCGTTGGGATGCTGAGCGAGAGCAGCGTAACACCGCGCCGCTCAATGGCAACCAAGGCTTTTCCCTATTGCGCCGTTAATCGTGGCGGCGCAAGTATGGTACACTCAGAAATGAGTAGATTTGAACAAGGAGTAGCAACATCATGACGACGACAACGGCAAAGCAAACTCAGACCGCCGTGGTACCAGCGACCTCCACCGAGGTCGGGGATCCCCTGGCTCTTCACCTCGGCCACAACATCGATTTCGCAGCCACCGGTGCTTTTGCGCCGGAGCCAGAGACCTCGCAGCATTTCCTCTCGTGGTTTAAGGGCCTCAACGCGACCAAGAGTGCCGCTGGCAAGGCGTTGCCGAACTACAGGGGCTGGGCTATCCAGTGGCCCGAGGCGAGCGGTGACGGCGAGGAACTCTCGCTTGACGACGAGTCGCTTAGAGTCGCCCTGGAGAGTCTGTGTGACGCCGATGAGCACGGCGTTGCACGTGGCGCAGAAATCATCGTGCAGCACCGCGGCGACGAAGCCAGCAACGGTAAGCCACGCATTGTGCGCTACTGTGCGCTGGCGAAAGCCTCGCTCTACGTCATTTGTCGCGGTATTCCATCGAACAGCCAGATGCGCAATGTTGAAACGCGCTGGGGCGTCGCGGTGGGCTGGCAAGACGGCAAGAGCATCATGCAGTTCCAGTGTTTCGTCAAAGAGCTGATGGATGAGGGGTATTTCCTGCCGTTTTTCTGCTCGTTCAAGGGCACCATTACCGACTTTGTGCTCAATGCGCTGCGCACGCAGTACAAAGTCCTCAAGCTTGCCAATGACCTGCGCAGCCGCTACAAGCCCGATCTTCCAGCACTGCCATACTACGCGTACGACTTGCCACTCGTGGTCTCCGACGCCCCACGCAGCGTCGGCAAAGTACAGGCACAAAGCATCTACGTGCCGGTGCCGGTGATTCCCCAGGTGATCGATGTGGCGTACCTGCGTGAGCACTACGCAAGTAATGGCGAACTTGAGATCATCGAGGACGATGACCGCGTGCGCCACGCGGTTGCCTGGTCAGTTGAGACCAGCAAAGGTTTCTCCGTGGAGAAGCCCGCTGCTGCTACCGAATCGACTACCAAGGTTGGCGATGGTAGTAGCACCGACACACCATTCTAACGACGAAATCACAGCGTGGCTCAGAGCTGGCGACATCACGACGACGACGACGCGCCTGGGCTGAGCCATGATAGCTACGCAACCTCTTACAGAGCGTAAGAGGTTGCGTCAAGCAAGGGGGTACTACAATGGATTCGCGCTTTCTTCAACTAGGCAATCGCATTATTGCCGTAGAGCACATCGTTGCTCTCGACCTCGACCGATCAGCAAGCTTCACCGGGGACATTCGCGGGATCGCTGTCTTCACCGTTAACCGTGAGGAGCCATGGACGTTTCTGCACGGCACCCCGGAAGCCGAGGCCCTCATTCTCTGGGCGCAGGCGACCCTGCGTACCCAGTGCCTCGTGAAGCCATCATCACAACCATCGCCATCCACGCAACCATCTGAGTAAATCATCACAAGCTCTGCATACCTCTGACGACACGGTGTGCAGAGCTTGCTCACACCACATTCTAAGGGGGTACCATGGAAACCATACTCTTAACTGTGCTCTACACAGAGCTACCAGGCCACCAGGTCGGCCTGGTCATCCGGGGCCACAATGACTCCGGGGTGACGATCTCCACGCTCTACGAATCAATCCACGGCGTCTACAGCCAGGATAGCGAGGGCTCCCGCGACAGTTTGCCGTACACGGTGCAAGACAACGAAAGCGTCACCATCCTCGCACGCCGCGACGGCGATATCGTCGCGTGCGCCGTCTTCCAGGTGGCGACACGCTTCATCGAGGAGGGCTACGTCTTGCGCCCGATTGCGCTGTGTCATGCCCTGGTAGACCAGTGTGATGCCACGTTGTTAGCCCGTGCGAAGGATCGCGGTATGGCTGCACTGTTCGACAGCACGTCGCTGCTTTCCGATATTGACCGTGTGTTAGCGGAGGTGGAGGCATGACCACCACGACCGACACAACGGTACCGATGGCTGCAATCCCACTATCATCGGATACCTCTGCTCTCCCAGGGCTTTCACAACTGGCCCTGGCCCACGCAGCGGATCGCCACGCTGCACATCGTAGCCCCGTCCAGGAAGCGATGATGCAACTCTTCATGGCCGTCAACGCCTTCTATGCGGAGCATCGTGATCTGTGCTTCGATGCGTCGCTGGTCGTCATGATGTTGGCCTTGCGTGTCGCAGTTGGCGACACCAGCTTCGAAAAGCAGCGGAGTGCGCTGGCAGCCGCTGCCGACTTTGCGTCCACCAGGTCGGCCGGGGCCTCCCTGGCGGTCACTGAGGCCATCGACCATGCCTTCGCGGTGCTGCGTGAGACGTGGATAGCTGAGGCTGAGCAACGACGAACGGCGCAGCAATGCACCGGACCGGTGAAACTGCGCCCATTCTAGGAGTTTTTGCCGCTCGTGCGCGGCACTTTACGTAATAGTCCGATGCCATTTTTGCATCGGACCAACAAAGTCCTAGAACCGCCCGGCACCTCAGATTTTGGGGTTGGCTCTTCTAGGACCTACAGTGATGATTCAGGAGATATATCACTCTTCCTGATTCACCACAACACACAAGGAGAAAAACAATGACCACCTATCTTTCTTTGGCAATCTCTGACACAATGTTCCCCGCGAATGCAACGCTTGCTAAGCAAGCGTTGCAGCCAGGCGATGTGCCACCGTATCTCGCTGGTATCGTCTCAGCCCTCAACCCAAGCCATGCGGCGACGCTTGACGCTATCAAGCGTCGCTACGGCTTTGACCTTCCTATACCTGCCACAGCCCCCAAAGTTGCCCTGGTCCATGGCGACGCCCTCCTGGTCATCCAGGCCAATCTCCCGCGCCTGGCTGAGGGCCAAGTCCACAGCGACGAGACCGTCGCGAAAGCCCCGATCAGCTTCTCGCTCTACACCGTGGGCGAAGCTCTCCTGGAACCCGCGAAGGTCAAGGATCTCATCGGCCTGGCCTTGCAGATCGCTAAAAATCAGCGCGGCGAAGAGCAGTTGCAAAGCCCAGAGACGATCCGCGTGAAGTTCTTCCGCGAAATCCAGGAGCTCGAGGCGGCGACCAATGACCTGGACCGCGTGTCCGAGGTCGCCGACCTCGTGTACTACGCAGCCCAGGACTACGGCCACCATGGCGATGCCCGCGAATTCAACGCGGTGGTGCGCTACTACGCAAGTCGCGTTGGGTTGTCGCCGGAGGACGTGATTGTTGCGACGCTAGCCAAGTATCGGCTGCGTGCTGCACGCCGAGATTCAAAGGATTTCGCGGCTGAGCGCAAAGCGATTGAGGACGCGCTCTAAGTTTTCCTGGCTCTTGGCGGATTCAAAGCTGTTTGGTAACACCTCGTGAAGGGCAACGAGGTGTTACCAAACAGCTTTTTGTGAATCTCTTGATTATCGCATAATTCATCTTGAAAACACTTGACAATCATCTTGAAATATGCGATAATCAAAGTGTACCAAGAATGGGATACGGGAAACGAGGCTAAGGAGCAAGGCAATGACGGATATGACGCTTACCTTCGGTAAACACAACGGTAAAAAATTGAGCGAGGTTCCGGCCTCGTATGTTCAGTGGCTCAGTGAGCAGCCAACGATCTGCGGGAAGCGTGATATTCCCCAGGCGGCTAAGGCGTATTTAGCCTCTCTTCCTTCAGAGATTGCCAATGCAACTCGCTATAGTAAGCCAACAACGGAAGAAGAGGCTTCAAAGCTAGCCTGGATGGCTGGTAAAGGCAACAAAGAGGCAGCCAGGACGCTCCTGGCTGCACGCAACGCCGATGGCTATATCTCAGTTGATTTCGAGGATGCCGATGGAGAAGAGGGCTTCTTCTATGTTTTTGAGGGTGGCACTGGCGGCTTCTTCGCCGGCACGCAGGCTGACATCGATGAGCGGGCGAGGGAAGAGGAAGAAGAGGCGAGGGAAGAAGCTGAGCGAGAGGCGCACCCCGATCTTGAGTGGGTTTCGCAGTCTGGGGAGACAATCAAAGTTTGGGCTGAGGACCGTGAGGACGAGGAGATCGTTGTGACGGTACTACTGAAAGGCCAAAAAGTACAGGGCCTGCTCAGGGATGTTCCTCCGAATCAGCGTTCCTGGGCCAAAATCAATGGCATTGTCGCCGTCATTGGAACGCGGCTGGGCAACGTCGGATTGACAGCAGAGCGCAAAGCGGCTATCGAAGCTGCTTTGCGGTAGGAGAAAGAAACCAATGTTTACAAGTGAGCAGTGGGGCCAGGCCAAGGCTCTTATTCGCACCAAGGCCTCCGAAGAGGAGTTCAAGCCAGCCGATATCGCCAATGCCGTCACCGGCATTGGCGACGCTGAAAGAGTGCGCCAACTCTGTCGAGAAATTGTGAGCTACACGGCCACATACCCTATCGATGGCCGTCAACTCTTTGAAAGCCGAAGGAGTGGAGGGGGCTTCTGGTGGTTCAATGTGGATGAAGAGGATATCAAAGAAGCTGAACGAATTAAGCGGATGCCAGGGCGCACGCCGCGCAATCCATTAGCGTAAGAGAGGAACACAGTGATGGCGCAGTTGCAATTCAATCCTGATGCAGGGCGTTACGAAGCACTCTATGATGGACGAGCCAAAGAGTTCGCCGATCCAGGCGAGGAGGCGATTACCAGCGTCGCCTCCTGGGCTATCGAGGAGGCAATCAAAGCCGGACACTCAGCAGAAGAAGTACTCGACCCAGAATTCTGGAATAATGTCTTAGATGAGCAAATTGCTCGTATTGATTTTCGGCCAAAGAATGAGGTAAGGGAATGAAATACATCTATCAAATCTTCCTGGAGCAAAGTACCCTCGCAGTGTCCGATGTGCGCGAAGCTCTCTCTGCCTTTCCATCGATTATTTCATGCGATGAAGAGGTTTTCGAGTCGCTCTCTGGCCCAACGCGGAATATCCGCGCTTACGTTGAGGTTGCGGAAGCCCAAAGCATGACTGAGCAGCAACAGACCGCCGTCAAAGCCCTGGGTCTCGAAGTAGAGCCTCATCTCTTCAGCGTGTACTGGGCGCCTGGAGAGTTCGAGGCTCTCCAGGAACAGCGCAAACAACAAGAGCAAGAGGCAGAGAGGCAGCGAAGAGAAGCTCAGATACAGCAAGGCGCACGCTATTATGTCTGCTTCTTTCGCCAGAAGCGCGACAATGAATCTGTGCATGTCTTCGCTATCGATGCCCAGTCATTTGAGGATTATGAGCGCGGGCAAGCTCGCGCTCGCTCAATCGAGGCAGAGCACTATGCAAGGCGTGACTACAATTTCCAGGCAGAAACACGACTTGCTTTCTCGCCAGAAGATGCCCGCACGGGCATCTTCCTGGACGACTAGGAGATGCTGATGCAACAAAAGCAAGACATCGAAATCGAAGAGGACATCACCGGCTGGGGCGGCAAACGCCCTGGCTCAGGCCGCAAACGCAAGTCTGGTCGCCAACGACTCATGCTTAGCAAACAGGCTGCCAAAGACCTCTATCGGCTGACCAGGTATCGCCGCGCCCGCTTTGATAACAAGGAGTTGACCGAGGAAGACGTTGTCGCGGCCCTGGTTGACCAAGCCTGGCAGGAGATTCTCGATGCGCATGAGGGCGAGGACATCGAAGAGCTAAAGGAGCCGTACATCCTATGAAATTTACGAGCATTGAGCTCAAAGCGGTGGGACGTCGTAGCACCATCCCAGCCATGTTCTATGAAATCATCAGCAAGGGCATGGATGGTATCCTTGCCCCCGCTGATCTCCTCTTAAAAGCGGCGCAATCCCCATCGGCTTTCTTGGCCTGGCTGGAAAAGGCCCCGGAATCGCAAATGTGGACAGCCACGTATCATTACGTGGAGCCACTCAATCAGGATGCCATCGAGCAAAATGAATTCCTCATTCGCTGTATCAAACGCAACGTCGACGGTGGGAGGATGAAATGCACCATCACCATCATCGGAGATAGACAAGTGGCCTCAGTCAAACTAGACTTTGGCGGGAGGCAGAACATGAGCTTTGCAGGTCATTGCCTCCATAATTTACAAGAGGCACTCAAAGCCCAGGGTATTCCGTGGGATTCCATTGACATCTACATGGAGGGCTTCATCCGCGAAGCTCACATCAAAGAGACGAAGCTTGCAGCCCTCGGGTGGGACGGTAGAGGCAATATGATCCATAAGCAGGCAGAGTTTCAGAAATAGAGACCACAGACAGAGCCCGCAGCCCAGCACAACGCCCTGGAGATCATCGATCTCCAGGGCGTTGTGCTGGGGGTATTCACCGATGACCACTGCCTGTGAGAGGTAGACTACCAGGTAGTGGCTTGGAACGCATCGGTGAACCACGGGTGTCACCAGGAAGGCTTCACAGCGTTCCTGGTGACACCCACACGTTTCGCGGTAAATGCGAAATGTATCATCAAAGCCAATACCAGGATTTGAACCTGGATTCTCTCAGGATGGCCTCCTCGAGCGCGTTGCCTATTACGCTACATCGGCTGAGTCTTCGCTGTACGTACTGGCGGCATTGTAACACAGCGAAACCTGTGCTGTGAAGCCTCGTAGGACTACTCCTACGAGGCTTCACGTTACTCCTCCTACGCCTGGCAGGTGAGTTCTCGCTTGCTCACGCAAGCGACTTGATGAAATCGGCGTCCGGCTGGAGCTTCTCCAACACGGCGACGGCCCGCCCCTGTTGTCCTTGCTGGCTCTGGAGTGTGGCGATCTGGGCCACCAGCTTCGCCTCATTGGCACGGCGTGCTAGAAGTTCTTGACCTTGAGCAAGCTCAAAGACGCCCTTGGCCGACGTCCATGCCAACGTCGTATCGCGGAAGCTCTGGGCTGTGCCATTGCCCAGCGTCGGGTCACTTTCCGCTACCGGTGCCTGGCCATGCTCATCCTCCAGGGGAACATTGTCCTTATTCCAGCTATTGGCCAGGACATGGCCGCGGAAGCCAAGCACCACCCGATGCCCATTGGGGGCCACCAACGTAGTGCCGTCGTCGCGCCACCCAAGTGGAACAACATTCATCGAAGAAGTCTCCTTTCGAGGGTCGAAGCCAGCGGGCGGACGCGGCAACCAGGGCGGTACTACTACCGTCGCACTTACCAGTACAAGTTTCGCCGCATCGTAGATGCGAGGCCCGGGCCGCAAACTATTGGGGTCCGAGAGATTCGTGCAATTGGCGGGATCGCGCACCAGGAAATTACCATTTGATGCCACGCCGGTCAGCACAATGATGTGTGTCCCGGCCACGCGCCAGGGATAGGGATTCTTGCCGCCAAGGCCCAGGTCGGCAACGGATACCTCGGTCGGGGCTACCAACACCGGGTAGCCCCGACCCAGCCAAGCACGCAGCAGATCCTTCTCATTGATGCCAGTGGCCTGGTAGTGCAGGCCGACCTGCACAATGAGGCTGTAGAGCTGCCACAGTTCCATGCCGGAGGTGTTGCGCCAGGATGGATCGCCGTTATACTGCTGGTACCACTGCAAGGCCTCGGCGATCATCTGCGGCACGGTTTGCGTTGGGGGCTTGCCTACAGAGGCCATCGCCTTGACAATGGCGACGCTAAAGAAGCCGCAGGCGAACTGCGTCTTGGCAGGTTGAAACTGGTCCACGTCCTGGAAGTCGGCGATCTCACCGGTCTTCGAGAGTGCTATGGTCATGGCGTCATCATCCGGCGTGGACGTCGTCGCCCGACTGCGCCAACGACGATGACGTCGTTGCTGTCGGCGTCGTCGTTGGCGCGGCCCACCGTGGTAGCGTCAGCGGCGGCGGCGTTGGTTTCGCCGCTACGGCTGCGGGCTGCTTCGGCGCGAGGGCCGCGAAAGGCGAGGGGACCGTCACGATAAACCACTTGTGCAACGGAGCCAGGGGGCCAGCCACGAGCGCGCCGGTGTAGCCAGCGATCAGCATGATGTTGACGGTGACATCATTGCTAAATTTGCCGCCCAGGAAGACCCAGGCGGCCACCGTTGCGGCAAGAGCAATGAGCGCGAAGAGTTCGTTGACCCATACAGGCAGCCCGTCGTCGCCAAGCCACCCGGCGAGCGGCGCGACGACAAGCGGAAGAATCAGCGCGAGTTGCTGTGGAAGTTGCATAGAAATACACCTCGGTTTTCTGTGTTGTTAGCTGCTGGCTTTGATGCCCAGCAGCTCCTCGATATGCGCTATGCCCTGGGCCGCCGTATTGGTCGTCGCCTTGAGAATCATCAGGGAATTGTTGAGTGCGGCTACGTCAACGGTGACCTGCGGCGGCGGCGGCGTGGGCCAGGCACCACTTTGGAAGAGGAAGCCTGCCGGAGGAAGGGCCACGCCCTCTGCAAGGATCGCCCAGACATGGGCGATTCCGGCATTCACGATGTCTTGCCAGAGAATCGGTACAGGCTGATCAAAGCCGACGGCGGCAGGCTCCCCGTACAGCCCAATCCCCCCCGTTTTTGAATAGCCCAGCCGCACAAAGCTGTGGCTTTTGCCCGCGTCCTCCCAGGCGTGCAGCTTTTTCCCGCGCACGTAGGGGTTCTGCGGATCGGCGGAGTTGGGATTGGATACGGCCTCATAGAGTTCCGAGGCGTCATTGATGGTGAAAAGCTGCATGACGTTTTGGCTATTTTGCGCCATGATTTCCGCGTGCAGCGTGCGGTCGCCGCGATTGAACTCATCGACCAGGCTTTGCAGGTCGATGAAATTGAGTTTGCACGAGGCCAGTATCTTCGCGGCCTCGTCGAGCGTGATGGCGGCGGCATCTGCGCTGGCACTGGAGGCCAGTATTTCGATGAGATGCTCTGGAATCTGGTCGCCTGGCCGCTGAAATTCGTCGGCCATGGCGACACTCGTCTCAAAACACAGCGTTTTTGCCAGTTTGGCCCACTGGGGGGACGCAAACTGGTTGAGAAAGCGAAAGCCTTTCGGCAACGCCACCATCACGATGTCGGGATTGGTTACGTCAAGCATTGTCGTCGTCGTCTCCTTGAAGAAAAGTTCTTGCTGATATAACGAATTGCTATGCTTTTCGATAACGTCATCAACGGAAAGCATGACCTACGAGGAGACCGACCACGCCCACGATGATCCCCGTCGCCGCGCTCCATGCGAGCGTCGCCCAGCGATGGGTGCCGGTGTCACGTTCTTTGAGGACGCCCTGGCTTTCGATGGCGGTGTCGGCTTTCTGGGCAATCTGATCGACATGCTTGGTCAGGACATCGATGAGGACATCGAGGCGCACGATGATGGCGTCGTACTTATCGAGGCGAGCTTCGTGCTCATCGAGGCGCTGCTCAGCAGAGGTGAGGCGGTTTTCGTGGGAGGCGAGGGTAGGGCGTGGTTGGGGTGATGTGGTGGACATGGGGAATCCTTGCCATTAGAGTGGCGTGGTTGGGGTACAAATGACATAAAGTTGCTTCACAGGCTGGTCTATGGTATAATGAAGCAAGCAAAATATGGCGTCGGCTCTGCGATACTGCAAATATCCAGAGCCGTGATGATAAGAATTGGAGCTTCTTACCATGAATGAATTGTACCATGTCACTCAACTTCCTCTTTTTACTTTGACTAGGTTTTGTCCTGACTGCAAGATAGAGAAATCCTTTGAACACTTCTCCAAAGATAAGCAGAGACGTGATGGCTTGTGTTGTTATTGCAAGCCATGTTCTTATAAGCGTGTCTACGCTAGCCAAAAAGCAAATCCCCACCTTCTTAAAAAGAAGTATGCAAGTCGCCGTGAGCATAAAGAGTATGATAGGAAATACAATCAAACGCATTTGTCTCAACATGCTGAATCCCAAAGGCGACGTGAAGCGCGTAAACAGTCCGTGACTATTGGCAAAGTTAGCTACAAGCACATTCTTGAACGTGACGGGATGTACTGCTATATTTGTGACCAGCCTATCCTTGCTCATCACGCCTTACACTTTGACCATGTTATCCCTCTTGTGCGATCTGGCCCTCATACTGAAGACAACATCAAGCCAACCCATGAAATTTGCAACCAACGCAAGGGCGCAAAGCTTCTCTCTGAGATGACGTCACGCCAGCGTAGAGGAGTGCAGTAGTACTCCTCATTTTACTGTAAACTTATACTATAGTCGCTGGTGATGGCGTTGGCGTTGGTTTTCGTGTAGCTATACAAAAGGTGGGTGGTGAGGGTCCCCGATCCAGGGGTGGAGGTCGCGCCATTGCCGAAGAGACCTGCGTTAGTATACACCCCATTGCCCTGGCTCGTCGAGAACACCGTCGAGATGGTGACCTGGTTGCCGACGACGCTAAAGGACGATGGTGCAGCGCGGAAGAGTTCCGTGGCGAGCGCTGTGTCTGTCGGTGCGACCACGAAGATGGCACCCGTGCCGACGGCATAGAACTGTGCAAAGGCTACGACGCCACCCGCGCGGTTGCCGATGAAGGTCAGAACCTGGCTACGGCCTGCCGAGGTAATGAGGTTTCTGGCCTCAAGGACGGTGTAGCGGTCGCGCTCTTTTTCCGAGAAGCGTGGCCACCACTTTGTGAATTCCTCGATATCCCACAGCTCCTCTGGGAGCTCGCGGATTCGGAGGATGCCTTCGATGTGGAGTGTGTCCATGGGTTTGCAGTGCCCTACTAGAGGTGAATGTTGAGGCTGTCGCTGATGGTCAGCGTGTCCTGTTGCAAATTGTTGTATTGCTTAAAGGGCTCAGTTGGGCTGTGCGACGCGGAGTTCACGGCCTTCTGGGTGTTTCTAAAAAAGTCCACGAAATCATCGAGGTAGGTCCCAGCCTGTACCTCGTACTCGTTGAGTCCTGCGCCAAGTGCGCGTGCCGTGACTTTCTGCACGGTGAAATGCTGTGCCGCGATGCCATCCGGGCTACTCGTGAAGGCGATGACCTGGCCTGGCCAGAGTGGCTGTGCCGTCTTGAAGGCCAAAGTAATACGTGGCTGGGCGTAGGTCTGTAGCTGCGCCTCGCCTTGCTGTGCGGCGGCGGCGATGCTGGCCAGGCTGCTGTTGCTAATGGTGCTATACAGGGCGCGGCCATACTGACCGATGGAGTCCGGGGACCGCACCTGGACATAGATCACGAGGTCGTAGGTATAGGTCACTGAGATCGAGGTAGCGGCAGCGTAGCCTGGGCTAGGGAAGCTCAGCAATGAAAACTGAAACGAGCAGATGCTTTGCGAGGAGCCGTAGCCAGTGCCGGTGTCCTGGCCAACCGAGAGATTGGTGCCACCGACGGTGACCACACTTGGTACCGCGTTGGGCTTGTGGAAGAGTGTCACATTCACCGTTTTGCCTGCTTGCACAGTCTCCGTGTGGCTGCCATCCTGGAGATTCCAGGCTTCCGTCACCTGCACTGAGATCGTCGAGCCCAGCACGTTGACGGCGTTTTGGATCTGCGTCGCATCATAGCTGATCGAGTAGTCATAGTAGGGGAAAGTTGTTACATTGTCCGGTGTATCTGAGAAGCCGTAGGGGGCCAGGTTGAAGTAGGGTGGCGCGTACCAGACATTGTAATACGCATCGACGCCAAAGAGAAAGCCAGAGAGGCCGCTCATGGCGTTGAGTACCTGGCGTATGGTGTTATCGGCAAATTGCAGGGCGGGTATTGTGACGCCACTGTAGACCACTGGCACATTACGCAGGGCGAGGGCCTGTGGGGTGCCTGGTGCAAGGCCTGGCACGGCGGCGTAAATAATGAGGGGGCTTAAGGTGTTGACAACACCAGTGATCACGCTTTGGTCGCTGCCCCCGGAGTAGGAGGCGTTGACGAGCGTGGCATTCTCCAGGAGCCATTCGGCACTGTTGGCCTGGATGCTGTAGGTGCGATTTGGCCCGTCGTAACTGACCGTCCAGGTGACGATGGAGCCACAAAACACGCGATTGTAGCGGGCGGCAGTGCCATCAGGGAGGGTCACACAGTCGCTTTGTAGCCAGTCGCAAATCGGCGTCGGGTACGTGGCTGTGTAGGGAGACGTAGGATCGGTGAACCACATGGGCTCCAACTGGAGCGCGGTGAAGGTCGCACTGCCGCTGTTGGTCGAGGAGGTCGTGGCACCACCGAAGTGGGCCTGTACTTGGAAGGTGTTTGCGGGCGCTGTGGCGGTCACGCTGAAACGCTGCGCCCCGGAGGTGCTGGTGATATGCGCTCCCGTCGTGGTGGACAGCACGGTGCTGGTGCTATCGAGGAAGACGATCCGGAGGAAGGCGTAGGAGTTGGTGAAGGCCGAGGTGACATTGATCGTCGCTGAGAAGCAATACTGTTGCCCCGGCACGGCGTAGTCGGTCTCCGCACTGAGCGTGTTACTCACGGTTTGATAGCGGCTATCTGTGCCAACGGCCTGGTTGGCGAAGGTGAGCGTGGCGACTGCACCCGTTCCAAAGGTGCCGGACGCTGGAAAAGTGATGCGTCCGGTGAGTGCGCCTGACTCGGTCCAGCCACCGGCGGCAAAATTGAAGTTGTTGTTGTTCAGATAGTTGTGTGCGGGAATCGACGCGCCGCTGCCTGGGATAAGAACAACGTTCTCATCGATGAGCACGACTTCCTGGAGGGCCGCAATGCTGATCTGGGAGCCTGGGTCAAACAGGGTGAGCTTCGCCGTCGAGAGAGGATCACCAGCGGTTGCCTGAATTTCAACGGAGTCGTAGGAGACGAGGGCGGTGTAGTCGACTTTGCCAATAAGAGTAAGCATAAAGCGGTTAGTGCCCTCCTGTGGTAAGGCGCGGGGCCACACTTTGCTGGCGCAGGGCGTTGGCGAGTTCCTGCTTGACGACGTTGGCGATGGTTCTGCCTTGCGACTGCGCGGAGGCCGAGGAACTATCACCCAGGTGGACGTGGATATCGCCGACGGAAACGCCGCCGCCGCCAGCAGCGGCGTGCGGAGCAGTGACGGCGGGGCTTGCGACGGCCTGCCCTATCGGCCTGGTCATCAGATTGAGCGAGGTTTGCAGGAGCGGCGTGGCCTTTGTGATGCCATCAGCAACGCCTCGTACCAGGTTGGGGCCGTACTCATTGAGATGGCTGAGTTCACCTCGTTTGGCTGGGCTGTGCGGGAGGAATGAGCCAATAAAGCCAACCAGATTATTCATGGTCTGGCCGATGGAACCGAACATATTCAGGATGCCGTTGATTAGCCCCTGGACAAGGTTGATGCCGAACTGCAACATTTTGGCAGGTAAACCACCAAAAAAATTGTTGATCCAGTTCCAAATTGAGAGCACAGCGTTACTTATCCCGCTCCAGGCATTCGTAAATACCCCGATGACCCCAGCCCACAGCTGCTGCGCTGTGCTCAGAACCCAGGCCCACGCGGCCTTCAAAAAGCCCATGATCTGATTCCAGTGGAAGTAGATCAAAAGCGCGATCCACAGAATTGGCCCACCCATGATCAGGATCAACGTCTTAAAGGCCACCGTTGCGGCATTGACGATCCAGGCCCACGCGGCCTTCAAAAAAGAAATGATGCCGTCCCAGATTTTCGAGAAAAATTGACCCAGGGCATGCAGAGCGTTCATCAGCCAGGCGGTGAAGGCCTGCCAGGCACCACGCAGAAACGTCGTCACCTGGCCCCAATGCTGAACCAATAGCACGATTCCGACCACCAGGAGTGCGACGGCGGCGATGATCAGCAAAATCGGCCAGGTCGCGGCGATGGTCGCAGCCGCCGCTGACCAGGCCCCGATGGACCAGGAGATAAACCCAGCAATCATGGCGGGAACCGCGGTGGCAGCCGCTGCCAGGGCCTGGGCGGCAAAGGAGATGATGGCCGGAATCAGCGAAGCCACAAATTTTCCAGCGGCGATGACGGCCTGGACGCCAGCGGAAATGATCGAGCCTACAAAGTTGATGGCGATCTTGGTGCCAGCGATGACAGCCTGGGTGCCGGATTGCACCATGCTCAGCACAAATTGCCCGGCGATCTTGGCACCCGCGATGACGGCCTGGGTGCCAGAGGCGATATATTGGACGATCATGATCGCCATTTTGCCTGCGGCCTCCCAGGCGGCGATCCCTGCCTTCACGATATTGGCGACAAACGCTATCGCCTGCCTGGTGCCGCTGATCACCGCCTCAACACCAGCCTTGATGATCGCAGGAATGAAGAGCCCGAGTAGTACGAGTGCGACGCCGTTAATGATGGGTTTCCATTGGTTGTACCAGGACACGACGTTTTGTACATCGGTCGCAATGGTTTTAATGGCCCCCGGCAATCGGCCTAGCACGCTTTGCAGTACCCCGGCAGCCTGCTGTAACACCCCGCTTTTGGTGATCCAGTCGGAGAATTGCACGATGAGCGGCACGATCTGCGTCATGAGCGACGTGACCGTAGGCAACAGAGCTTGCCCAATTTTGATCATCAGGACTTCAACGGCGGACTTCGCCTCGTCCATTTTTGCGTTGAACGTGCCCTGCACAGCACTCCACCCGGTGATCGAGGAGCCACCCTGTTTCACTGCGCCAGCGATGCTGACCACGTTCGATTTGAAGGTAGCGAGGTGGACGCCGGTGAGGTCCAGCATGCCTTGCATGGTCTTCGCGCCGCCGCTGATGTTCTTAATGGCTGCAACGTAGGCTGCGCTGCCGGGCGGAAATTTCTTCCCGACGGCATCGGTAATCATCTGCAAGGTGTCAGGCAAGGACTTTTTCATCTCATCGGCAACCTGGGTCGACGATAAGCCCACGGCCTGCAAGGCCTTGACGGTCCCCGCTGACGGTGCTTCTAGCCCTAGAATAGTCTGCCGCAAGTACGTTGCTGCGTTGGCCGCGGGCACCCCTTCGCCAGTCATGGTCGCCATAGCAGCCATCGTATCGTTTAGCCCGACGCCGGCTGCTGCTGCAGTCGGCAAAATTTGTGAGAGCGACCCCGATAGCTGCTGCATCGTTGTTTTGCCGTTGGCGACTGTGGCAATCAAGGTATTTACGGCAATTCCGGCTTGAGAGGATTTCAAGCCAAAATTTAGCATCAATGTCGTGGTTGCGTCGGCGACCGTCCCCAGATCAGCATTGCCCACCTTGGCCCCCTCAGCCGATGCTTTGAGCACAGCAAGGCCCGCCGCACCACGGAATCCCGCCGACTCGATCATGTACATGCCGTCGGTCAACTGCTTCGTGGAGGTGCCAGTGCTCTGCGCGAGATTGAGGATACCCGCACTGACCAGCCCCATATTACTCTGCGCTTCACCGGCACCGGTGACCAGCGACGTGAGGCCGCTCTGGTAATCGGCGGCCATCTGGACGGCCTTGGTGCCAATGCCAATCGTGGCCGCCCCGACCGATGCGAACGTGCCAATGGCTGCCTGCGCTGGCCCAGGAATCTTATTCCACAGCCCAGAAAACGCCTGGCCAACATTGCGGATAATGTTGGATGCGGCATCAACGGCAATAATATTGATTTGTGCAGTGAGGTCAGAGGCCATGCAGCAGTCTTTCTTCGGCTCGGCTAGCGGGGAGTCTTAGGGGGCGTGGGATTGGTGTCTTTGTTGGCGTCGTACTCGGCCTGGCGTTCAGCGGCCCAGCGCACGCGCTGCTCTTCGGCTTCTCTGCGCGGAGCTGCGCGGTACTCAGAGCGGCTGCCGAAGGCGGCGTACATCGCGCGGTCGATGATGGGTTCCGGGACTACGCTTCGGCGACCGCGGTACCAGTCGTAGCACTCGTCGAAGAGTCTTTTTTTTCCTGGGTGGTCATGGGTGCGCCCAGGCGATTGATTTCATCCAGGATATATTGCGAATCTTCGGGAGCCAGGCTCTTGATGCTCTGTTCGTTGAGGGACATCTGCTTACCCTGCTCGTCGGTGAACGTCCAGGAGACGATGCCGCGCAGGATCGTGAGGCGCTTGGTGCGCCCGGCATGCACAGAAACTTTACCTTCGGCAGTGATTTCAGTGATGCTATCGGCGATGATCTCTTCGTCTTCGGTATTGAGACTACGTATCACGACGACTTCGTGGTTGTCCCAGTGCGCTGCGTGGATTTGCTTGGTGGATATGGATTTGCGGCGTGCCATGGTATGGCCTCCTTGTTGTGTATGTGGAAACAATGTGGAAAAGTAGGGTGAGGCAACGTATTGATTTGGGAATATACGTTGCCTGCTGCGCAAAACTAGGATGTATATGAGGGGGGCTGCTGGCAAACAACGACGAGCTTGTGGCTATAGCCAACGCCTGGCTCGTACTCGGCTCGCAGGGAGAGCTTCGCTTCCACCGCGTCCATCTTGGAGGCGTCACGGGCGAACTTTTCGTAGCGAGCTGGGAACACCCAGGTCCAGGACTTAGCATAGACCGTGCCGCCGATGGAGCCGATGTAGGCTCCCTGGAACTGCAAGGCCCAGAACTCCTTCGCGTTGGTGCGGAAGGTCTCGTATTGTGCCTCGTTCACGAAGTCGATGGTGAGTTCCATTGTGGCCTCGCGCTGATTGCGATAGAGCCGATTGAATAACTGCGAGTTCGTGGCGGTCCAGATGCGCTTTTGGGGAACCTTGACGGCGATCTTGCCATCAATGACATCGTTGTAGGCCGTGGTTTGCGGCGTGCCTGAGAGGGCATCAGCAAAGAGCAGCGTATTCCAACCAACCATCGGCGCGTCGAGGGGCTGGCCCAGGGCCACGGCTTGCGACGCGGTAATCGCCGTGCGAGTACGGTCGCCAATAGCGAGGATATCCTGCGCTGCGCCTTTGAGCGCGACTTTGACCTCTTTATCGACACCAAAGTCGATGCCAACCTCTTCAAGGAAGCCGTAGGGGACGCCGAGGCTGTCGGTGCCGGTGTACCACTCCAAAGCTGCGGAGTAGAGGGCCAGGAGGTCCGGTGTGAAGGTATATTGCCAGCCGTAAACTCCGCTGATGGCACAGGAACCGCCCGTGAGGCCAGTGAAGGACACGCCAGAAGCGTTGACGGCACTGTAGACAGTGCTGCTGTAGTACGTGCCGTTGCCGTTGGAGCCACCTGCGTTGGCGGTGATGGTCTCAGTGGCTGCCTGGCCATACTGATTGACGCCTGCGAACGCAATGGTGCCTACGGCACTTGATCCGGTGATGGTGATCACCATCACTTCGCCAGGCGACAACGGCTGCGTGGTCAGGCTGAAAGGCCCGCCGCTGACCAGGGCTGATGCTTTGAGCACCGTGGGCGTCGCCGGAATCGTCACCACGGCGGGTGACTGTGAGACGCCCATGTAGCCGATGTAGAGCGAGTCTTCGGGGTAAAGGCTTTGATCGATTTTGCCAATCGCCACTTCTTTGAGGAGCTGCTCAATATGCGTATCTTTGTCGAGGAGGCCCCGGGCTTCTTTGGGGCTAAAGTACTTGAACTGCTCGGTGATCTCGGTTTCGCACGGGATCAAGTACTTCGCGGCCTGGATACCATAGATTTTGATGGTCCCCGTGTTTTGCGCAAAGGTCATCGTGACCCCGGATGCGCTCACGCTCGCAAAGACTGAGGCCGTGAGATACTCCGCTTCCGCTGTGGCCACGGGTTGGCCTGCTGGTTGCGCGGGAAGCGTCGGCGTGGTTTCGTTGGCTGCGCCGCCACCAGGGGCGGTGCCTGCAAGGGCCACAGTACCGGTTGAGGTATTACCCTGCACCACGACGAAGAGCCGCATGCCGGTGGAGCCTGTGGGTTGCGTGGCCAGCGACGCGGGCGTCGCACTGATGGCACCGCTATAGAGCAAGACCGCTCCGGGGGAATTGAGATTTTCTAAGACGAGGCCAAGCGTGCCTCGTGCTGCTGCACCTGCCATAGTAGCTTAGCCTCCGTTGATGGGAAGATCACTAATGACCTGCTGCGGGGCTAGCTGTGAGGCCGGTGCAGCAGACACATCAGGGGACGACGATGGAAGAGGGAGGACAGCCGCGTCGGCCTCCGTGGAGGCAACGGAAGCCGCGCTGGCTGATGAGAGAGGGGAGGGATCGCTGACGTCTTGCGGTTGGGCGATGGCATCAGGTGTGGCCCCAGGAAACATCGGGGCGATGCCCAGCAGCGCATTGGTGCTGTCATCGATCTCGACAATGCTATTGCCAGGGAAAACACCAGGAAAGCCAGGGATGTAGCCTGGATTGTGGAGGTAATACTTCAAAGGTGAGGGACTCCATGGGTGTGGTGAGAGGGGGACAAAGGAAGGACGAAGGGCTACGGCTGGGGGCCAAGAGGCAAGGTATATTCGTAGGTGACCTCCAACAAAAACTCGTGATAGCGCACTTTTTGGCCGTTAATCGTGGCAAAATCGTAGCGTTCTGAGCCTGCCACCATGCTGCTCAGGACAACACCGCCACTCGAAAGGCCAAGTTGCGAGGATTGCGCGAAGAGGAACGTTACCGCGTCGCGAATCGCAAATATCGCGGTTTCCGCCGTGGCCGCGACATCATAGGACACGGCGGAACTGATGGCGAACTGCGGCTTTTCGCGGATTTTGGCTGAGCGACCCAGGGTGTATCTCTCGACTGAGCCACGCGTGGCGATGATGACACCGACCGGCAGCAGGTCGGTGTAATCTTTCAGACCGCCAACGAGCACCTGGCTGTACGCGGGATTGCCGTTGACTTGCGCCGATTGCATGAGAGCCTGAATGGCGGTAGCGACGACGAGCGTGTTGGGGGACGTGGGAAGTAAGAGGGACATACAGGATTCCTTAGAAGGAGGAGGCTACGGCAGCACTGATTTCAGGGCTGTGCCGATGCGCTCATTGATAAAGGCATTGTTGTCGATGAAGGCATTCTCCAGGTAAAATTTGCCGGGATCATGGGGGTAGAAGCGACCCAGGCTATCCGTCATCCCAGAAAAGCCCAGGTCGCGGCGCAGCGCATAGGGAACAGCGTAGCCCAGCGTGCCTTTCCAGGGCGTAATGATCTCATAGGCACTCTGCTCCAAGGCCCCGGTGGGATTCTTCCACTGCATGAAGCTCACCGACGCTGTATGCAGTCTACCGATGATCTCATCCATCGCCTGCATCATGGAGGCCTCGAGACGCGGCGTAAAGCCGAGGAGCTGCGCAGCGATCTGCGAGCCGTTGGGGATATTGACAGAGAAATCAACGACGCCGTTGCCCATACTGTTAGACTCCGATCAGCTGTTCTGTGGGAATTTCCATGTAGCCGCCATCGTATGGCTCAGGGCGTCCGAAGACGCGATACTGCGCTGCTTTGTTAGTGAGGTAGTCGGTTGCCGCCTCATCGAGGAGGAGATCGCGGAACCTGATGTCATAGGCGCTGCCACCAGTGAGCAGCACCCAGTAGCCAAAATAGTCGCTCTGGCCTTTGAGCTCAGCATGTATAAATGAGGACATATTCTCGATCTGCACGGGAACGCGCTGGAATAGCGTCGTGCCAGCACGTTGCACGGTCACCGTCGTTTGTCGCATGGCTTTCCTCCTCCTACATCGCCCGCTGTCGGTACGGGTCTAAGTACTTGTGTGCTCGCATCGTCAGCACCGAATCGCCACTGGTGTCGCCGCGTAGCCTCGTCACCAGGTGCTGTTTGCCCTGCTGCACCTCCGCGGCACCCGTCGGGTTGCGCCGATCTGCCAATAAATCCGAGGTGAGTAAGATAGCGGCGCGTCGTAGATCGCCTGGTAGCGATGCGGCGGCAAAGCCTGCCGTGTAGCTGATCTGTAAAAGCCCTGGCGTCGTCTGGGCAATCGGGGTACGGGCATAGTAGGCCTGGCTACTCCCCGTGGGATTGATTTGGGCCACGGTGACTAGCCAGCCCTCCGAGTCGATCTGGCACTGCGTCGCGTCCAGGGTATATGTGAGGCTGGCATCGAGCTGCAAGGCGAGGGCGGAGACCGCTTGCACCGGTGCTCTGCGTGGTCGGATAAGCACGCGGCGGTCCCGCGTAATCATGGCTCGCGTGGTCCTCAAGGGCAGCTCTTCGTTGCTATACGCCGTCTGGAACATCGGTTGCCTGCAATAGGCCTCAAGAGCGGCACTGGCATCGATGATACTTTGCGCCAACGCACCTTGCGGCCCGTCGCTACACAGCGCAATCCCAGCCGCGTGGGCGTACTGTGTCGCGCTGACCGTGAGCGAGGTGACCCCCTGGGGAGCCGTCGCTTGCACCGTCACAATTTCGGAGGTGGGGCCATCAAAGATCACAATTTCATCATAGAGGTTGAGCGCGGCATTCGTTGGCACAGTCAGTGGCAGCGTCGTTGCGCCTGCGGCCACGCCAGGAGCCTTGATACGACACAGATTGGCGACGATCTGGCTAATGTCGTTGCCGGTCGCAGCTCGCTGATAGGCATAGGGATCGAGGTAGAGATTGAGCGTCATACGGGGAGTATCTCCCAGGGGGTTGGGCCATACAAGGCCTGGTCAGCGGACAGCGTAATAATCACGGAGACCATGAAATTGCCTGGTGTGGCCACGTCGCCCGCGGCCAGCTGATAGTGAATCGAGGTCGGTGCAGTGATCGCACCGGTGACTGGATTCACGACGGCAGCCACCAGGTTGCTAAAGGTGCCTTGCCCCGCGGTTTCAGTGCCGGTATCGGTGTTTTTGATGAGCAGCGAGAAATTCGCGGGCGACAATCCGCCAATGCCAAACACGCCGGAATCAGGGACCAGCGCGATCGTCCAGGCGGGCGCGGTTTTGCCGACATACCAGGGTGTAATCATGGGTGGGTTAGTATCCTCTCAGAGAAAGTGTGCCGTCGCGGCCAGCCAGGGTCAGCTTGCCATCGCGGCCACGCAGCGTCACGGTGCCATCACGGCCAGCCAGGAGCAGCGCAGTGAAGATTTTGGCCAGCACCGCGATCGACGTGCCGCTAAAGAGGTCGGCAATGCTCAGCGTCTCCACAAAGAGCGTGGCGTCGCTGCCGATGAAGGTATCGGCGATACTCAGTATCGCCGACGCGCCGTAGCTTCCTTGTGTGACGACGCCGTCACTTGCGCTCAAGGCTTCAATGGCAATGAACAGCTGTGCAGCCTGGATGGCGTCGTTGACAGTGAGTCCTGCGACAGCTGAGAAGCCGTCGCTTGCGCGGTATCCGTCGGCGGCACTGAGCAACTCAGTCATGCTATAGCCATCGATGACAAGGAAACCATCAATGACGCTCAGTCCTTCTACAGGAACGAAGCCAATCGCTATCGTCAGCGCGTCGCTTGCGCTGTTGGCTTCGATGAAGTTACTGCGTTGCGCTGTGAGCAAGGTGTCTGCGGGAGTCAGGCTCTCGATGGCGGTGAAGTTCTGCGTCGCGCCAAAGGCATCGGCGATGATGCTGCTTTCGCTTGCGGTGTACGCCTCATTTGCCAGGAAGCCATCTAAGACACTGAGTATATTGATGGCAAGCGTGGTATCCGTCACGTTCAAAGCGTCACTTGCGGCGTCTACTTCGGTCACAATGTAGTTTGTGGAGGTGCTCAGGGCGTCAGTGGGGCTCAGGGCGTCGATGGGCTGGTAGCTTTGCTGCATCGGCGCATAGGTGCTGAGGCCCGTGTTGTAGTGCGCAGCGACATCGAGGGCTGTGAGAGCGCGGGGGTGGAACGCGACTTCGCCAATGACGCCTTGCCAGAAGTCACCGGCCTGGTCATTGCCGATCTGCGCACCGCCGGAGCCAATGGCGAAGGTCTTGGCCGCACTGACTTCGAGGTTTCCATTCACGTAGAGTCTGGCAGTGCTTCCATCGTAGGTGACCGCAAGGTAATAGGTGGCGCCTGCGACCGGCGTGGTGGTTCCTTGCACGACGGTGCTTGTCCAATCATCAACCTCAAATTTGCTTACTGAGCCTCGGTAAAACAGGTCAACGTACTGATTGCCGCTGGTTGTGCCGAAGTTGGCGACGGCATTGAAGGTGCCAATGGCTGGCAGCGGGTTAGGCATGCGCACCCACGCTTCCATGCTCCATGGCTGAGCACCCGTCGGCAATCCCGTGGTCGGCACAGAGATATACCCTGACGTCCCATTAAAGCTCATTGCGGTATTGGGGTCTTGCGCAATGAGGCCCTGCACCCCTTCGGTAACGCCGCCTACAATAGTGCCGTTTTGTCCCTGGCTGCCCAGGTCAACAGCGACGCTGCCACTGCGTTCGCCCAGGCGATAATAGCGGAGCGGCGCGTCTGCCAGGATGAGCGAGGAATAGGCGGTGAGCGGCTTGCTATCGCTGATAGCAAGCGCATCACTGAAAAGCGTGGTATCCGTCACGTTCAAAGCGTCACTGGCCACGTTGTTTTCAACCGCGCTGTAGCCTGTAGAGCCATTCAGCAGATCAAGGACTGCGAGGGCCTCAATGAGTAGCGCGGTATCCGAAACGACAAAGCTATCAGTGGCACTGAGCGCATCGACATTCCAGGCTTGCAACGCTGATTGCAGATCAGTGGCCACAAGGGCCTCGACCGCTACGTAGCTAGCAAGAGACACGTAGCTGTCCAGGATGCTCAGTGCATCCACGACTAGCGCGGCATTCACAGTTGCCAGGAGGCTGTCCTGGATAGTGAGGGCTTCGGGGGCAGCAGTGAAGGCGTCGGCAGCAACCAGGCTGTCGCTGCTGCTGAGCGATTCCGTGGCGTTCGACCGTTGCACATAGAATGCGTTATCGCCTGCCACAAGCGCCTCGATGGCTACGTAGCCGTAAGACGCCAGAAATACATCGCCTGCCGTGAGAGCCTCGACCAGGAAGATGCCACCACCGCTCGCCAGAAATACATCGCCTGCCGTGAGAGCCTCGATGGGCACGAAGGACAGCTGAGTAGCCAGGGTGTCTGTAGCGACCAGGGCCTCCGCCGGTCGATACGCGGCTGCCATGCCGAGGGTATCGGCGGCAACGAGGCTTTCTGCTACGGCGACCTGGGAGGCAACCAGGAAGCTGTCTGAGGCGACCAGGTCATCCTCGGAGGTCATGGGGTTGTTGGCGAGCAGCGTATCGACCTCGAAGTGATCCCACTGCGCGGTGTCGGTTGATCCTAGCTTGACGCGGATGCCGTACCGGCCCGCACCTTGCAGATTCGCACTTGCCGTGGAATCAGTGATGGTGACCTGGTAGGAACCCGGCTCGGCATTGCCGTCTTGCCACCATTTCGCGCTGAGCGTCGTTGGACTCGTGCCCTGGCACTGGAACTTAATCCAGTAGAACGTGTTGGCAGTGAACGTCTCTGCGACCGAGGCAAGCGACGTAATCGTGCCTGCAACAACCTTCAGGATTTCCAGGGTACCTGCGTTCATACTGGCCATATAGTAGGTGCTTGTTCCGTTTCCACGGAACAAGACCGCATAATCATGCGCGGTGTTGTTGCCCTGCACGCGTGCGAAGACAACCCCATCCTGGATGGTGTTGGTGCCCAACCAGGCCACATTCACCGAGGCCGTGGAATTGGCAGTGATTTTGCCCTCGTTGGAGACGATGGCAAAGGTGTACGCTCCGCTGGTCGTGTAGGTCTCGCCATCAGAGGCTGTCCCCCAACCGCTCTGATTGGCGCGGACAAAGGTATCGGCGGCGAAGCTCATGCTCCAGACACCTCCCAGTCGTGTGCGTTGCACACAAGGGGATGCTCTGGATACTTATGCCTGCATGAGAATTGCATGGTGGGGTTCTACCTACTAGATCTTGATCGTCGCTGTCGCGGTGATATTGTTGTTGTTGTTGCACTGCATCTGCGTGTTAATCTCGTGCGCGACGTAGACCCCAGCGGCCAAAGAACCAGAGGCATTGACGTTGACAATCCAGTTGTCGGTATATACGCCGTTGGGCGTGGTGCCACCGTTGACTGAGTTGGCGAAGGTGTAGGACACGACGACATTGCGGTTGCCTGCGCCAGTCGTCGCGTTGAACGTAAAGGCCCCGGTCGCCAGGTTCCCGCTGAACTGGATGAGGCCAGTCGTCGCATTGGCGGTGATAGCCGCTGAGTTCGCGGGGTTGTCAGCAACGCCTGGCAGAGGAACGACGTTGGTGCCGATGGCATAGGCCGCGTTGGACGTAAACGATGTCACCGTGATCGAGGTGGCACCCTGGGCAGCCGACGCAGAGGTCACGACGTTCTGGGTCTGGCCAGTGCCGTAGCCAAGTTGGATCGTGGTACCACTGGGGATCGCAGCAGGCAGAGCTGCCACAGCAAGCGAGGTGACACCGGTCTGGCCATTGGTTAAGGCTGTGGTCAGCGTCGAGGAGCCTGAGTTGTTGGTGATGGCGAGGTTGTTGAAGAGGGCAGGCAGCGTCGCGCCGGAGCTATTGATGGCGCGTTGCAGGATATTGACGGCCCCCTGATCGGTGACCACGTTTTTGTTAAAAACGCGCTGCACTACCTCGCCGGTACGTGGATTCCATTGCACGAGTTCCCACAGGCCAACGATTTGCCCGTTGCCTTCGTACATATCCACCCACTCTTTGTAGCCGCGTGGCTTGAGCGGGGATTTCCAATAATTGGGGTCGTTGATGAGATGTATTTCAGCCATAATGAAGGCGAGGTTCTTTCTTGATGGGTAATGGGGGAAGCGAGGAGCTGCGAGCTTAGAAGCCTCGCACATCGATCTCTTTGACGTACATCGTGTTCAGAAAACGCCGCATGCCGTGCAGCACGGTGCCCCCCGCTGAGAGCGGGGTGACCTCGATGAAGCGCGTGGGGGTCTGAGAATCCATGATGTCTTCGAGGAGGCTGCGTGCCAGAGAGACGTGGTATTCGTAGGCATTGTCGGCTCGCAGTGTCGCGGAGAGGACGGGGTCTTCTGTGGCCACGGCTTCGGCTTCCTCAACGATGGACGATGATTCTTTGTTTTTTGCCATGAGTCAGCATCTCCAGGCGAGGCTGTGCAGCGATATCGCTGCACAGCCTCGCTTGATTCTTAGTGGTAGACGATGCCGTTGAGGATTGCGAATCCGCCGATCCACTCCATAACCAGCGTTTCGTCAACGTAGGTGCCAAAGCCCCACTGGGTTGGGAAGCTAGGGGTCGGAGGATAATCAACGCCGTAGTAGTCGCGGTTCATGATGACGCGGAAGGGGGGATCATTGTAGCCGCTGACGGGATAGGGGAAGGTCATCGACGCCGCAATCATGGTGCCTTGCGCCAAGTAGGGCAGCGGGACGATCTCCACGAGGCGCTGCGTGGTCTCGTTGAGGATTTTGCCTACCCTGTAGCCAGCGACCAGGTTGTTTTGCACAGCCCCGTTGTCGGCGTTGACCACGATGCGGGTGTTGCTATTCGAGGCGACCAGGTTGCTAATCGTGATGCTATCCTGTGGCGACACGAAGAGGCACTCAGGATTGGCGCGGGCGTTCAAGAACATGTTGAGGAACAGGTTCTGAATATCGGAGAGGGCCAGGTACCCTGTGCTTGCAGCGGGCTGGGCAACGATGGTTTTGAGGCCACCGGCGCCTACGTAACTCTGCGCAGCGACGGCGTTGTAGATGAGGGCCTGCGTGCCCTGGAAGGTCAGTGGTGCATTCGCGGCACTCTTTTTGACCATCGCGGTATTACCGGTGACGGTGGAGAGCGCGGTGCCACTGCCTGTTGCTGAGATCAGTGTTGCCGATAGGTTGCCTTGCACCGGATTGCCTGGCTGCGCAGGCAGCGCGGAACCGCTGAAGTTCGCCGCCACTTGTTTCCACATGGCAGACGCCGCTGGCTGTGAAGCACCAGTGCCGACGTAAACGTTGTAGGACGCAGCATTGGCAACGGTAAACAGCGTGATCGTAATCGAAGACGTGGTACCCGTGGTGGTGACGCTGGCAACGGTGGAACCCAGCGTTTCGCCGTTGGCATTGACGGCGGTGACTTGCACCCAGTACGTCGCGGCTGCTAAGGAGCCGCCGGAGGCCGAGGCAGAGAGCAGGACAGGCGGAGGGGTCCAGAGGTAGTCTGACATGTTGATCAGCCAGTTTTCCTCGACCAGCTTGAGTGCGTAGAGCAACTGCGAGGTCAACAACCCGCGCAGATCGCCTTCGAGTTGGCGTGACCGCCACTCTGCCTGGAAAGTCAAGCTATCCTGGAGGCCAATGGTTTGAAAGACGTTGGCCATGTTTTGCACGGAGCGCGACACAAATTGTGGCACGCCGCCATCATCGACGGCTCCAATGACGCTTTGTGGACCAGAGCCGCCAAAGAAGTCAGTCACCGCTTTCCAGTGGTGGGCATCGATGCCGACGCCGGTTTGCCTGGGTGTCATGTTCAACAAAGGCGTCATGAAGGGGATGAGCATGGCTGCCGGGGTCTTGAGGTCGTAGCCGATGAAGCCGGTGGCAAGCGTGGTGCCAGAGCGGGTAATGTCGGCCTGCGCATTTCTGACGAGGGCCACGGTGTCGGTGGAAATGTCGCCGACGCCATTGGAGTTTGAGGGGCCATTGCGGTAAATGTCGCCCGCCTGGAGGCGCGACAAGTCGCCGACGGTGGCGTCGCCGGAGGTGCCATGGGTGAGGGGCGCGAAGGCATTGACGAGGGCCGATTCCATCGTGGCTTGCTGTTCTGCGGAAAGGCCGCGCATGGCCTGAATGACCGCATCGGGGAGCGTGTGAGGCAAGGTTTTCTCCTAAGAGACTACTAATGGGGAGGACTGAGGTGAGTGAAGAGGGAGACAGGGCAACTTTCCACGCAGTGTGGAACGTTGCGGGGTGGACTAGCGAGGGATGTTGCGATTGATGTAGGAGGCGGCAGCGCGGGTCTGTGCTTCCTGGCCATCGGGCGGCGAAAAGCCGAGCTCCATGGCGCGGGCAATGGCTGCGCTATCATCGGTGCTGCGATGCAGGAGTGGCTGCGTCGCTAAGCGTTTGTCGGCAGCATTGAGCACGGGACCGCCTTCGGTGGGCTGCGCGGCAATCTTTTTGACGAGGCCCAAGACTTCGGTGATCTGCGTATCAAGGACTTCGAAACGCCGTGCGATCTCTGGGTTCTCTGTGGCACGTTGTTCGCTGCCACGGGAAGCAGCGTCGCGAGCCAGGAGCGCATTGACGCGACTTGTAGTAGGGCTGAGCTGATTGCGCAACTCGGCGACCAGCTCCGCTTTGACCTGGCGGACAATGTCTGCCGCAAGGGCACGGCTGTTGTCGTTGCTTTGCTGCTGCTGGGCAGCCACAGCATCGGTGCTATCGCCATCAGGGTCATCGAGGCCACCGAGATCGATGTCACCGTCACCGTCAGGATCGAGGACTAAGAGCACGGCCATGCATTGGTCGCAGCCACAGGCCGTCATCATCTTCATGGCACTCTGGAGGGCCGCATTGCGGGCGTCATGGAGCTGGCTTTGGGTGTCGGCGGATATCCTGGCTCCAGCGCGGGTGTCGTCGGCCTGGGCGTTGCGTTGCTCGGTTTCCTGCTGTTGTTGGGCATCCTGCGCAGGCAGCGCAGGCTCTTCGTCTTCGCTGGCCAGAGCTTCGGCAGCCAGGCCGTCAGCACGCACAATGGAGACGTTGGCGACCGGGCAACTGGGATTATCAACGAGGGACAGCTCAACGAGGTCATAGCGTTCCAGCACGGGTACTTTCTCGCCATCGATGGTATCCTCGGCCCATTTGCCGTTTTTCGCGCCGACACTAAAGCCCGTCAGGGTGCCATCGAGGACTTTCTGCCAGGTATCCTCAGCACCTTTGGAGACCCTGGCGCGCACCAGGATTTGCTTTTTGTCGTCGAGGGGCGTGATCTCCAGCGCACGCCCGACGGCTTTGTTGCTGTGCATTTCGCGGAGATTGCCGCGCCACGCGGTAAAGGCATCTTTGCTACCTTGATAGCGAAAAATGGTGCCATGGCCATCTTTGACTTCGGCGGTGGCCACGCCAATGACCTCGCGTTTGTCGCGATCAATGCGGTCGATGGGGACGTAAAAATCGAGGGTTTCTGGGAGCATACTGCGATCTTCCTTGTGGGGGTCTTGTGACTGCCAGGCGTCGGGGAGGACGAAGCCACGGCGTTTGGCGATGGATATAGCGCGGGTTTTGATAGCGTCGCGTTTGTCGGTGGGAGCGTTGCCGATGAGGCGGGCGGCGGAATCCAGGTGGTCCTGGCTGTCGATGGGGAATTTACGTTCCTCGGGCCAGGCGAAGTCATCGAGGGAAATAGCTTCGCGGGCTTTGACGGACAGCGAGCGTTCCAGGCCGTCAACACTGTCTTCGAGGTTCATATGGTGCTTTCTGGCTCTTCTATAACAAGGCAAAGTGCTTCGGTTCGTCCCGTGATAATGTGGGCGCAAAATCTGTGATGTCCATCAAGGACATCACAGAGGCCTGTGTGGAGCACCGAGGGTCGCACTGAGATAAGGCCAGGGGAATCGTCGGGGTATCGCTGCATGAGCTCAATGTAGTGCTGCAATCGCTCAGGATAGCGCGGTTGGCATTCAATGACATGCAGTGCTGAGAGAGGGAGACGTTGGATACTGAGATGACTGTGCTGCTTAATCACACGAAGGGGCTTTCTATGGAGGTTAGTTACGGCATACTTAGATGGCAGCGACAGCGGGGGTGTGCCGGGGGATAGCCATCGCCACCAGGAAATTCAGTGCCATAGGGAATCGCGTCGGCGTCGGCATTGTCCTGGCAGAGCGGGCAAGCGTCGGGCTCGGTGACCCAGATGATCTCTGGGATGCCCTGATTGCCCCAATCAATAAAGACGGTCTCCTCGATGACGTCGGTAACTTCGGTAATGCCCACCGTGTCTACGTAGCCCCCAGCCCACTCGGTGACGTCATCGCTGACTTCGCCAACGGCGTTGTCATCAATTGGAGTGCCGCTGTTGCTCCCACGAAAGGCGGCGAAGAGACTTTGCACTGTGCTGACCAGGCTGCCGATGACACCGGAGACGATCTGCGTTGCACGGGCAACCAGGTTATCGCCAAAAACGCTGCCAACGATGCCGCGCTGCGCTGTAGCCGTTGTCGTCGTCGTACCGGTAGCTTCGGCAGCGATGGCATGCCCTAGTTCCACCGCCTCCTTTAAAATGGCTGCAATGGTATCAGTGGCTTCGCTAAGAGCTTCGTCTGGCGGTGGCACGACGCCGTGCGTGGTGATCTGGGCCTTGTCGAGGAGAGCAGTGAGAGCCGAGGCTAGCGCGGTCTCCAGGGAAAGCTGTGTGTCACGCGGGGGCCGCCATGTGGGCTTGGGCTTCTTAGGCGACCCCCGCGTGCTAAAGGGGGCGACGACTCCATCGAACGCTCTTCGTCGCCCTGCTGGTCTGCTGTTGTTGCATTGTTGTCGCTGCTTCCACCGGCGTTATCGGCATTTTTAGAATCGTCGGTGGGTTGCGTCTTCTTTGATGAATTCCCTGACTGCCCTTGCTCTCCTCCCTCTGCTGCATTCCCTGGTGGCTGCGTATTGAGGTTTTGTGCTGCCTGCTTTGCCCCTTGGACTTTGGCCTCAAGTTGCGCCTGGCGGAGCTCCGGGTTCGCCGCGTCTTCTAAGAAAACAGGGCCGGTCGCTGTGCCGTAGTAGGGTGGAACGTTGATTTCCACCGGCAGCTTGAGTTGCCTGGCTGCCACCGGTGCGCTGATGATGCCTGCTTTGACCAGGTTGACGTAGGCCGTGGAGAGAGCCACGAAATCTTCGCTCTCCTCAAAGCCGCCAAAGGTGACGATGAGGCGCTGCTCATTGAAGTATTTACGCAGAATATGCGTAAACAATGCAGCGTAGCGATCCACGAGCGGCTGTACCGCGCGGCGATAGAAGACGTTTTCCTGGCTATCTCCACTGCTTTTATTGACTGACTCGGTGAATCCGAGGTCAGCCATAGTCATTGAGTAGCACGCGACGGTGACGTTGAGCAAGAATCTGTCAAAGTCCACCAGGATATCATCAGTACCTGTCTTGGTGTACGCGGCTCCTGGCGGAATCACCTTGACGCGTGCTCTGGCCTGATCGTTGCCAGCCAGGAGGCCATCCCAGACTTCCTGGTAGGCGAGGAGAGCTTCGGGTGTCCACATGGAGCCATCATCAGGCGGGGAAAGCAACCCGGACGGCGTGGAGCCATCGGTGAAATTCGACAAGTCGCGGTTTTGCTTACGCAGGGCCTGGTTGATGCGTAGGATAATGCGTTCTACACGGGAAAGGCCATAGACGCTGTCGGTTCTGGGCGTTTCGCGGATATAAAGCAGATCGTCGGCGGTGAGGAGGTCGCCAGGGGCACCGTAGACGAATTGTTGATAGGCCGGGTAGGGCGGCGTTGGGCGACGGCCACGCGTGTCGATCAAAGGTTTAATCGTGGTACCGTCCACGAGCTCTAAGCTGTAGATGCCGCCAGCGCGATTGCGCCGGATATACATGGCGACGGCATCGACTTGCAGTTGATCGCGCACCGCCATACGTAGCCAGCTTTTGAGATCCAAATCTTGCCCTGGATCAGGGTAGCTAAAAAAGTCCGTGTAGCGGGCGATATCCGACGCCAGAGCCTTGTCGCTGCCTGCGTCTTCGATGCCTAGCTCAGGCCGCGGCTTGATCACGAGGTGCAACTTCGACACAATGTCTAGCCACACCTGTTCACAGAGCGCGATGCCGTCATAGAGATTCGCCAGGTTGCGCAACGTATCAAACGAGGTGGATTCGGTGTTGCGTGGCAGCGAGGCAATGTTATAGCCGACTTGAAACGGAAACTGCCTGGGCATCCCTTGTGGCGACAGGCCGTCAATGGGACGCAGCGGTGCCCCTGGCGAAAACAGCACCTCGCCTTGCTTCGCCGGGGCCTGGTTGGCTTGCATCTGCATCAGCAGCGCGTCGCTGATGGGCCGCTGCACAGCACCGGGCGGCAACGTTTTGAGGTTGAGGCGGCGGCTGACTTCGACTTCAACGAGACGCTGAATATCAGCGTGGGAGGTATGCGGTTGTCTACGGTTGCGGCGTGACATTGTGGGGCTTTCAGAGGAAATTTGAGGGAAAAATATGAGAGAGACTAGGAGGCAGCGCGTTCAATGCGTTGTACTTTGTTGCCTGTCGCCGCTTCGTAGCGAGCGATGGCAAGGGCGCAGTAGTCGGGGTTGATGTCGAGGGCATAACAGCGTCGGTCTACGTTTTGTGCAGCAATCATGGTAGAGCCTGAGCCACAGAACGGCTCGTAGACGATATCCCCAGGATTCGACCAGGTACGCATAACATATTCAGGGAGTGTCACCGGAAAGACAGCGGGGTGCTGCTTGGTAAAGGCGTCGCGGCCTTTTTGAGGATTCAGGCGAATCACTGAATCAGGGATTTTGAAGGATTGACCGTATTTATCAGGAGAATTCACCTGATCTACTTTGTCATCGTAGCCCCGTAGTGCCGTTTGCTGCTTTCTTTGCCTTGTGCGCTCTGTGTACTTCGTTTCCACCCACTTTATTGGGCCTTTGCGGTGCTGGCTAAAGTGGAACAGGAACTCGTGGGCAGGTGCTAAGCGTCCACCCCAATCACCAGCAAGGGCCTCGCGCTTATCCCAGACGTACCAGCCAAACAGTGGCCAGCCAACGGATTCACAGTGCGCAAGCCAGGAAAGCCAGTAGAGGTCTACCTTACGTTGCCGATGAACTAATCCAAGATTGACCAGGATTTGCGCGTCGGTTGCTGTGTGAGCCGTGATGTGATCAAAAACGGTGTCCATCAGGGCTTGCCAGTCAAACGACGCAAGGCCATAGGTACGCTGATGAGCATAGGGCGGTGAAGTCACTACAAGATCAATACTTTTGCCTTGCAAAAGCCGTGTCACATCCTCTGCATTCGTCGCATCGCCACAGAGCAGGCGGTGTACTCCAAGTTGCCAAAGATCACCGCGTTGTACAGAGATCGTGGGCGTTTCCAGAGATATTGTGGTCATGCAGGGGCCTTCTTAGAAGTCAGCATCGGGATCGCCAACGCGAAACAAGGGCAAGCCAAGGCGATGCCACAGGCGACAGACCTGGAGGCGATCATCGATCACCATGAGGACGTTGTAGTAGCCTTTGATGTGTTCGTTGTACAGTTCCCCTTTGACTACAAAATCTTTGCGGGTATCATCGTCTCGGCGCATATACAGCGCGTCAACAGGTACCTCGTTGGCTTTGAGCCACAACCGTGTCTGATCTGCGAATTTTTTCTTGCGCCCGGAGAGCACAAAAATAAAGGTGTCGTTGGCGTAGCCTTTGAGTAGGTCTCTGACTGCCTGGTTCACTTCGTCTTTGCTGAAGTCTCTCTCGTAAGGGTTGGCGTCGCCAAAAAAGGCTAACGTTCCATCGAGATCACACAGAATAGCATCAGGCAGCGCGGGATCGTAGGCAATCTTGGCTGGCTTTACCTCCAGGTATTGCCGGTGCATCTGCCGAATTACGCGTTGGCCCACAGGGTTGGCCCGCTGCGCATCTCTGGCAATACAGGTCTCCAACGGCACATCGCTGAAATCTTTGATTTCGACGACTGTGCCATGCTGCGCAGCGATCGCTTCCATGCGAGCCAGGTGCTGTGGGTTAAAATTCGTGTCGTCGACGATCACGTCATGATCGTCATCGAGGGCCTGGCTCACCACAAAGTCGCGCACCTTGAGGACAAGGGTTTCGCGGCCTTTGCCGGATACCCCGTTATACAGCATGGCCCGCAGCTCATCTTTGTTGACGCGAAGGGCCATTGGATGCCCTGCAAGCCAATTCTTGGCCCAGGTGGTTTTACCTGAACCTGGAAGGCCTTTGCACATCAAGATTTTTCGCGGCATGGCTACACCTCAACCATGTCTAACGCAGAATGCTCTGTGTCAATCGTGAGAACACCGTCGCTTTCGACGATCTGCGTAGCCTTCTTGGCATAGAGTTTGCTAAACGTGATGTAACCTGACGGCATATCCGGAGCACACACTAGACGTACTAGACCTTCAGCGACTTCATTGAGAATGTGAAGAATGGCAAAGGCTGAAAGAAGCGGCGCACCGCCGGTGATTTCTCTTTTGAGTGCCTGGAAATCTCCAGGAGATACCAGAAGATAATCAGGATTGGCTTTGTGCTGCTCACAAAGCCAGGTCAGGGCTTCGCGCACCTCAGCAACCGTTACAGGTGTAGGCAGATCAAAGGAATACGAGGCTTCACGGGGCTGAATCATTGCTACACCTCGGCAAAGTCTGATTTCTTGGCCAGCAAGAAATCATCTGAGATATATTTGAGGATGACGCGGCCCACACGGGGATCATGGCGTTCGATAAGGGGCTTCACGACCACACCTTCACGTAGATGATTGGCACTGCGAAGCGTAGACGTGCCACCGGCGAAACGACGAATCTCCTCGAAACTAAAGGGAATCTGGCGGAACACCGGAACCGTAGGGACATCGAAGTCAAAGGCGGTATCCCAGAAGGTAGCGTAGTCTACATATCTCCCATCGACCATCAAATCAAAGGCACGGTATCCCTCGTAGCCCTTGTAGCCATAATCCAGCGACTGCACATCGGCTCCCAGGATTTCTCCATAGAGCACTACCTGTTTGTGATGCTTCCCCAGGCTTTCCACAAGCTTCTCGGCGTGCTTGCGTGGCGACCAATACAGTGCATCGCCTTGTCCACGCTGCATGCGATGCGATCCGGCGAGCCACTCACCGTTGACCATGCCAATCCTGGAATTGGTGCCATGCAGCTTTTCAGTGACGACCACGAGTTCGCCGTCGGCAAAGATGTCGGGGAAATGCCTGAGGTTTTCGATGTGGGTGTACTCAGGGAACAGAGGGTTTCTAGGAACAGCATCGGGATTGTCGATGAATTTGCCCTGGCCGCGCTGTGCAGCTTCGCGGGTGGGTGGCTCATACTTGGATACCCAGGGGTATCGCTCAGCGACGTTGTCACCGACGGTGAACCCAGCGTCTTCGGGGGCTGCGATGACCAGGCCAAACGAAGGTTCACCACGTAGCCTGGTGGCTTTGATGCGGCCTTTGGAGAGGTACGATGTGACGCCAAGATGATCAGAAAATTCTTTGCTCAGCACAGTATCGACGGGGAAATAGACAACGGCTTGGCCTTCGTGGAATTCACCACGCTTCACCACGACTTGCCAGCCGAGGACTTGCGCTATGTCTAGTCGGTCTGCTGATGGGTGAGGTCGAATTGAGTTAATAGTAGCTACAGGGACAATAAGCGTTGACAAATCTTACTCCTTTAACTTGCTAAGATAGCCTATGGCAATCATCATGAGGCTCGGATTATCTTTGAAGCAGCCGAGGCCTCTATTACAATCGCCACAGAGAAGCCCTCTTACCTCGCCTGTCTCATGGTCATGATCTATGGCTAATGCTCTGTTGCCATCGCGATTGACGCCGCCACAGATAGCACAGACGCCGCCTTGCTGTTCAAGGAGAGCGGCAAATTCTTCAACAGAGAGACCATACGTAGATTTCACTTTGTTCATTTTGATCTGTTCTTTTCTGTGTTGATAATATTCTCTGTGCTTTGCTCTATTCTCTTCCAAGTTCTCTCTATGACGAGCGCGTCGCCTTGCGCTGATTTCTTCTGCATTCTCAGCGCGTTGCTGCTTCATCCCCTCTAAAATCTGTTCCTTGTTCTTGCGGTACCATTCACGCTTTGCCTGAAGAATCTTCTCTCTGTTGTTCTCTCGATACGTAATATCGCTTGCATGCCTCTTCTCAGATCGCATTGTACACCTCACTGTTGTAAGTATGGTATCATGTTGCTAATATGATACACGCATTATATCATACTTGAAACGCTGTTTCAAGTTTACAACACATGAGAGGGAAGATATGGAACAAACACGATTTAATACCAGAGCATTCTATGCAGCCCTGAATGCGCAAAGAGAAACAAAGGGGCTAAGCTGGAGACAGGTTGCTTCTGAGGCAGGGGTAGGTCATGCAACATTTACCCGTGTTAAGCAGGGAAAGCTTCCCGATGCTGAGCATTTTGCCGCCCTTCTCTACTGGCTCGGTGTCAATCCACAGATTTTCATGCCAGGAACGCAACCGAAAGAATCAGGGACACTCACTCTCATAGCATCACTACTTCACAATGACCCATGCCTTACCGAAGAAAACGCTGTGTTCATTGATACCTTAGTACGCAATATGTACAAGACACTCTGCAAAGACTCTTTGCCATGACTAGGCTGTCGGCGTTGGGATGTGGCGTGATCTGGGAGATCGTCGCCACCGGAACAATGAGGGAGCTAGGCATGTGGGGTGTCTCCTGGGGGAATGGCTAAGAAGAAATCACGATATCGTGAAGTGATAGCAAGGGAGATTGATGAGAGGGGCGAGGTAACTTTTATGGTACGTTGGAGAGGCGATATAACATTTATGGTATATTCGTGGGGTTAATCGATGTACTGAACGTAGTAGCTGTACCCCGCTGTCTCCAGGGATGCTTTGTAGGCTTTCATGGAACGGGCAAAGCCACCAGCGAATACCCATGGTTCAGCGACGTGTACTTTGCCGTTGCTGTATTCAATGCCCTCAGCAACCTGGATCACTTCGAGTTCTTTGGCGTAAGCCACAATAAAGCGACGCATGAAGCCGCGTTGCCCATTATCGATGTATTCCTCAAGTGCTGCTTTGAGCTTTGCCTTGGCTTCCTCAGCCACTTTGCGCTTGCGTTGCTCTTCTTCGATCGCGTGTGCGGCCTCGATGACGCCGGAGAGATCGCAGCCATACGCTGAAAGCTGCTTGATGGCATTGGGAAGCGCACTGATATCATCGACTTCAAGGGAGATCACGTCGGTGTGTGTTCTGTCGCCGCGGGTGACTTCGATTTTCCAGGTACCCTCGGGCTTCCCTGTGTTGGCGTTGATTGCGACCATCGCTACTCCTCCTCCTCCACAGACTCAGAACTACGCGGTTTACACGCGAGTTTACACTGGCATTGCCAGAAATCATGGCCGATCACGGTGCTACTTGGCTCTCCCTCTGGAGTGGTGCCATAGCGAGTGAGATGGATGCCTAGCATCGGAGCCATGCATTGTGGGCACACCTGGGGCTGTCGCCTCGCTTTCCGACGCTGGGCCTTGTACACGATGCGCCACAACGCCTGGCGCAGCTGACGGCGGCTGGCATGGTTATATTTGGGCTTCTCTGTTGCTAAAGGCTTGGGCTTGACTTCGATGGGCTCTTCGATGCGCTGCCACTCAACCTTGCCGGTGTCATGGTTCCAGTGGCAATCCCAGCGCATTCTTGGTGTTGGCGGGGTGTCTTCCTGGGAAGATTCCTGGGTTTCTTGAGTAGATTCCTGGGTTTCCTGGGTAGGACTCAGATCACAGCGACAATTGGGGTAGAGCGTTGGGGTTCCATCGGCTTCTTCTGCGGAATTCATGGTCTCGACTCCTAGCATATCCGGGGAAACGGCATAGATGGTGGCGATGCGCTCATTGACGTAGCGTTGCCATGTCTGCCAATTAGTGTCTTGCTTTGTGGCTGGGAGAGGTTCCCAGGCAAGAGCAGGGCTGCTATCCCTCATCTTCTATGAGCTTGCTGAACTTTTCAAAGAGTCTGCCTAGCTTCTCAAAGGGATCGCCTGCCTTCTTCATGGAGGTCTGGGTGGTTGGCGATGATGGTGCTGCTTGCCCTGGAAGCTTGAATTCTTGCTGAATGCGCTGATAGAGGTCGAGGGCCTGCTCTGCCTCATCGTTGAGCAACACTTCGTAGCTTGGCTCAACGCCAGCTTCTTTGTAGGTAGCCGTGTAAAACGCCTTGAGGGCTTCGATTTGTGCGTCGCCCATCTGCGATACATCGGTGTTGAACTTGGTGACCAGGGTTTTCGTGGTTTTCGGGGTGCTCATAGTGTGGTGCCTCCATGCTGTGCGTTGTCTTAACCTTTGGGGTTAATGATTTGCAGTGGCGATACTAAGGACTTTCAAGGATTTCCTTGTTATCGTTTCGAGGGTCTAAGCGATAATAGAGATTATTCTTGGGCTGTCTGGGGAGCTTTCGGGGTGTACTCAAAGCGGAAACAAGGGTAATAGTCGTATTCGTCGGTGCCGAAGGTGAGCCAGGTGTGGCCATCGTGCAGATCGACGAGGGTGTAGAGATTATCCGTGCCATCGTCGCTGTGTTCTACGACCACGCGGGCGACTGGGGAGCCAAAGAAAATTTTGCTTTTGGCGTCGTTGCCTTTGATGATCTCAACCGAGTCCAGCATAGAGCGATAACCATCGCTTTCGTCTTCGATGGCTTCGCAGACCGTGTCATCAAGCTTAAAGCAGTTATTGTCAACGCCGTAGAAATCAGCTTCGGTGCCTTCCAGGTCGTCTAGGTCAATCGTTTCAGGGTCCATAATGCCTCGATGTTCTTTGAGCCACTTAATGAATTTCTCGGTATCAGCAGTGAGATCCGGCGATTTCACGATGCCGCTCAGGACAGAGTACAGATTGTCTGTGCGCTTTTTGAGTTGGCTGAGCTGCTCAGCGTATTTGCTCAGCAGTTCGGTCATATCGAGGGGATCGTCGCCGATTGCGGCGCGGATCGCCCAATCAAGATCGAGTGACATGGTATGGGGTGTACCTCCATGGGGAAATAATGGGTGCCAGGATTTCGCCCCCTGTATGGCCTGGCACAGATGCGTCATCAGTCAGCTTTGACTGTTAAGGGAGCCACCTGGCTGGTTTTTGGTGCTACTCCAGCAAAGGCGAGGGAAGAGGCGATGAACGGCGTGGAGTTCCACCACGCATGGTGTGGTGTGCCCGTGGGAGCTGGATGCCGCACCTTGCTGCTTCTCGGCCTCCCAGCCTTACAGCGTCAGTTTTAGCCTGTGTGCGTTGCCACAGGTCAGCGTCTACGTCTTCCGCCACGTTCACCGCCGATCCGGAGTGCCTGGCTGGATTTGAACCAGCGACCTACCCTGGATGGGGCGATGCTCTACCACTGAGCTACAAGCACGCGGAGGGTACGGTAGGATTCGAACCTACGATATCCTGGGCCACATCCAGGAGCTTTGCCGCTAAGCTACGTACCCTGGTCTTCTTCGGGAACTTCGACAACCACGAATTCCCAAATGGTATCGCTGGTCGCATCATAGCCCGCGTCTAAGGCTTCTTCATGGATATCGTAGAGGTCTTCATCGTCCTCTACGCCGCCGTCAAAGCAGCCCTGCGGGTCTTCTCCGAGGCAATCAGGACACCAGATGCGATAGCGATATTTCATAGATCACCTCGTAGCACTGCTTGCTCTTCCCGCAATTCGCGCTGTTCTATCCTGGCAATACGATGTTTGCCTTGTGCCAACCGCGCTTGTGCCTTGCGTTCAACGCATGTGCGGAGTTTGCGACGTGTGCGTGGTAACGTGACTTCGTACAGCCTGGCCATGCGCTGGAGATGGAGGAGACGACGTTTCATCGTAGGGGAAATAATGAGATAATCAGGGCTTGCTCTGGCACTCTCCCAGAGCGAGACAAAGAGCGTATCGAGGTCTTGCAAAGTGAGCGTGCCGCCTTGCTGAGTAACAACGGTGCCAGCTAAGCAGTTGATGCCTGCGCAGACACTCGTTAATTCATCCATGCTATTCATGGTTTTTCCTTGCGGTACTCGATCTCCAGGTAAAGATACTGGTTTTTGTGGCTCTTTAGCTCCTCCAGGAGATTGTGGCCACCCACCTTGATTTCCTCGTCGGTCCAGAGATAGCCCGTGTAGTCTGACCAATGCACGGTATAATCAGCGTCGCCTATGCCCTCTAAGCGGTCAAGCCAGGCAACCTGGAGATCGTCAGCGTTTAGCGCAACGTCGGATACGAAATACTGCACAGAGAGATAGGGGCCATGTGCTTTGATGTGCTCTTCGATTTGGCTGGCCAGCGTCTCATCATCGTCGTACCAGCCGTCATAATCCGCTGGCAAAACGAAGAGCACGTCGTCAGGGCCATCGTATGATTCTTCGTGAAGCCTAATGCGGCCTGTGTAGATGTGCTTCGTTGTTGTTGTGGTATCCATGACTATCGTGTGCCTCCTGCTGTAACCAGCGTTTTGCTTCGCGGCGGGCTTGCTTGCGCCATTGTCGTCGAAATGCGTGCTTGACCGTGCGTCGCCGTGCAAAGCAGTTCCAGCCTCCGAAATGGTAGTGCAGGCCATAGGTACGCATTCCGTTATGTTTGCTCTTCGCGAAGGGATAGGGAACACCGCCGCGCATGCCTTGTCATCTCCCGCGCATCTCTGCGTATTTCTTGGCGTAGTCCACATGGTGCTGCGCTGATCTGGCGAAGAGTTGCTCCATGGCACCGAAAAGGGCGTCGGGGCCATCGTCATGCACACCTGGCGTCGGAAACGCTTCGAGTTCGCTCAGCAAAATGTCGTACCACGGGGCAATGCGCAGGATGGCGATGTTCTTGCCTTGCGCCTGCGATGAGACAGGGTTGGCACGGAGTTCTTTGTTGCCGGTGGTTTTGATGCCTTGGAAGGTGAAGCCTGCGAGCACTTTGCGTCGATAGTAGTCGATGCCATTTTTGCCGGAAGCCCCTGGCTCCTGTTCCATGTAGATCGCGGTGGCGTGGCCATCGTCCTCTGCCGTGTGTCGTACCAGCTCCTCGACTTGCAGCGGGTTGGCCCGAGTGCGTCGGTAGTCCAGGATGACGTAGCTATCGTTGTGGAGCCTTGCCACTTTGACCCCCGCGGTCCAGTCTGGGTCGGGCGATGTTTCCGATGGCTCCGTCGCGGCCAAATCCCAGTATCTGACGATTCTGGCGATCTCTGTGGGGGACGGTGCCTGGTCAGGCTCAATCAAGGGAAACCAGTGTCGCTTAAAGAGCGTCCCAGTATTCCTGGCCGACCAGTCACCGTAGAGTAACCGTTGTCGCTCAACGAGGGGCAGGGCTTTGAGCGACGACAGATACGAGGGGTCCGCCGAGAGTAACGCTGGATTATCAAAGAGCGAGGCAGCGATGAACGTGACGGATATCCCGTCGGGATGTCGCTCACCAGGGAGCAGCCAATGGATCACGCCGCCGTCGCGGATAAACCAGCGGATCTCTCCGCTTTTTGCTTTGACCCCGTCGTAGTTCTCGTCAACCCAGGGTGCCAAGAAACGCTTTACCCATGAATCAGCATCAGGGTTCGTCGTGCCCCGGATTCTCGTCGGTGCGCCGCTTTTGCTGCGCTTGCGCGAGAACATGTAGAATACTTGCTCTTCGGTGAAATGCGTCAATTCATCGAAAGCTATGTAACCGAGCTGGCTACCCTGCCAGGCGAAGCGGTTGGCTTCGTATTGCATTGAGGCGAACTTGATCTGGGTATTATAGCCAGGCCAGCTCCACTCGTGGCGCCCCTGGTTCGCCTTGCCCTTCGCCAGATTGTAGAGTGATTGCGACTCATCCCAGAGACCGCCTGGCAACGTGATTTGCGGCATGACGCGCCGGAAAATCACGGCTCTGTAGCCTGGCATCGGGGAAAGCGCGGCGTAGCGCAATGCGTCTAGTTGCAACGCAAACGATTTGCCGCCACCGGCAGCTCCGCCAAAAATCGCTACGGTCGCTGGGCTAGCTAAGAATCGTTCCTGGGGGCCGCGTTGTGGGCCAATGACCTGCACACCGGCAGCCGTAGCCTCTGCAACAAGGGCCTCGACAGGTCTAGGGATACTGCGAAGAGTGAGAGACATGAAGGAGGCCTTGGATCGTTCGTAGGTAGCGGAGGATTGCTAAGGGGTGCTCAGGAGAAAAGCTTTGCGTACAGCGCATACACCAGGCAAATCAACTTTGCCGTCAGCAAGGACACGCGGGGGTCATAGTGGTAGAGCAGTGGAGCGAGGCATCCCGTTCCACATGCTCCAAGGAAACAAAGGCTTCACAACAGTGTGCTAAGCTTCGGCTTTGTCTACGTAGCTGACTGCCATGTAGAACCCAGACTTCAGCGCGTCTGTACTGAGCTTTGCCTGGCTCTCGGTGGTCCCTGTGAAGGGATACTGACCCGTCGCCGACGTGATCATCACCTTGCCGTCAGTGCGTTCGACGCCTTCCAGTGTCTTGACATCGCCGCCTTTGATGGGTCGGTACGCTACCACGAAGCGGCGTGCCTGTGCATTGGCGCGACCAAGCTTGGCCACGCTTTTCAACGCTTCCTCAGCAGCGTGTCGGGCGGTCGCTGCCTCTTCCGCGTCAACGAGGGCGTCATTGACGGTGTCCACGGCATCGAGGGCCTCTTTGCCAGACCCAGCATTGGCGATGATACGACGCAGGTCATTGGCCACGCTGTAGGACGATGGGGAAGGGCTTTGTGGTGATTTGGCACCGGCAGGGGAGCCAAAGAGGCTCTCAAACAAGCCATTGCCACGTAGATCAAGGCCATAGCTAAGGGCTTTACCAGGATTGCAATAGAAACAATTGCAGCCAGGTTGAGGTACCATAAAAAATACTCCTTCATAGAACTGTGAATAAGTGATGAATAAAGAATGAATAAAGAAGATTGACGTTACGCCAGAATCAGGTCTTCTTCGCGGGTCATGCGACGAAAAATCAAGGCGAGCTCCGCTTCTGCCTCAATGTCTGCCTCGTTCTCCTCCTCCGAAGACGAAGAAGATTCGTTGTCAAGCTCATCAGGAAGCGGTGCGGTGGTGTGGGGATCGTCGGGCGGATCGATGGTGTCTTCCTCATTGTCGCCTTCGTCGTCATCCTCGAAATAGCCATGGGCTTCCAGGACGGCCATGAAGGCGTCGGCCATGCGCATGGAAGCCAGGACGAGCTTGCGTAGATAGAAGACGATGATGAGCAGCGAAATAAGACTGAGCAGCAAGGCAATGCCTGCCATGCCAAAGGCCAGGGGATCAAGGTTGGCGATGAACATCGAAGTGGTCTCCTTTGATAACGGTGTGAAGGGCTTTGATACCAATGACCACAAAGAGAATCAGGAGCAGCGCAAGGGTAAAGGCTACACCTATGAGCACAATGCCGATCAGGATATCCACGAAGAGCAACAGGATACTCATGATGGCGTGCTCTGCTCTTCTTCTTCTTGGCGTCGCGATCGCTGCTGACGCTGATGCTGTGACGCTGGCGGCATAGCCACCACGTTGTCAGTCGTCGCTGACGGCCTGGCTTGCGCAACAACAGGTCGCTGAAGCAGTGGTGAGTCAAAGCCACTCAGAGCGACCCCGGCCTTCGTGGCTATCAGGTTGTGTTGCCTGGATTCGCCAAGCACCCAGCCGTTGCCAACGAGGAGCTGCCGGAGCAGATCGTCAATGTGCTCAGTGTCGCCACCGGCGGCGATGTCGTTTAAGACGAGCAGCGCAAAAATAACATCGGATTTACTCAGGCCCATCGCTGGTGCTCTCCTTTGTTTCGTTCAGCGGCGTCGTGGTCACACTGCTATACAGCGTTATCCACCGACCAAAGAGGAAATCGACGATAGCTTCAAGGATTCTGTTCAGCATCACTGTGTCCCCCTTCGTCGTTACTGAGGTCAGTAAGAAGCTGCTCTGGGAGTGCATCGAGTTCTGGCAGGTAGAACACCGTTTTCGTCGTGGTCTCGGTCTCTGCGATGACCCCGTCCCTCCTCGTATTCTTTGCGCCATCAGTGCCGCCGGTTTGCTTGGCCATGAGATCGAGGGCAACAAAGAAGCGATCTAAGAGAAAGCCGTTGAACTTTTCGTCCTCCGGCGCATTGGCCAGCATCTTCTCAACGCGTGCGTAGAGCTTTTCAATGGTTTTATCAAGCTTCACGACACGCTCGGTGTCTGCGGCGTTGCCCTTCGTGAACACTTTCTGGCGTTGCCATGCGTCATAGGCAGCCGCCCTGGCTTGCCATTGAAAGTCGCGGTAGGCGTCGCTCCAACTCTGTGGAATGCTTTGCGACTTCGTCAGGCCACGCTCGTTGCGATACACTGCACGCGCTGAGCGATCATAGCCAAGATGGAGATAGGCGCAGAACCTGCCATACCACAGCGTGTTTTCGTCAGGTCGCTGCATCCACGGCTGATCGTCGAGAAGCTGGGAAGCTTTCTTGGAAGAAGGATTCGTTGGCACGCGGCGCACCTACCTCACATCGATGAGCAATACAAGGCTTGCGCAGCGGCATCGTGGCTCGTCTGCGGGGATGATGATTTCAATAAATAATAAGGATACGTCAGTGATTCATATAGCCTGTCCGTAGGCTATATGAATCACGCAGATTCTTTGTTGTCGGGCGACGACGTCCAGGCGTCTTCTTTGTGCGTCTCAGAACACATCAGCATCCCAGGCTGGCCACGCTTGACATCGAAACCAATGTTGCCGAAGCCGCCGTTGGACTCAATGAGCTTGCCCAGCTTCTTATCGAGAAACTCAACGAAGGGACGCGGCAAAAAGCGCAAGAAGACCATGTTGGCAACGTGCAAGCCCTGATCGGCTGGGGTAGGGGCGGCAGGAAGATGCACCGCAGGCAATGATGGCGAGGTAGGCATACGCGGACTCCTACGATAACAAGACAAACAAAAAGCGACCTTGCACATGCAGGTCGCCGGTGTCATGACTCGATCAACTACTATTGTTGAGTGTACCATAGAGCTTTGTGATTTGTCAAGCATTTTTCGAGACATTTAGCACTGAATTTCCGAGAGTGCTAGAAATTTGCTCATCTCAGAAAAATACTTTGATTCGCCAAGCCATACTGCTTCGCCAGGCAGATTGGGCACGCATCGTATAACGCGGATCCAACCTGCTCACCTGGATTGTGCTTGGTACACACGGGGCGCATACAATGGCGACAATAGCTTTCTGCGAGAGCCAGGGGCGTCCCTGGTGGGCAAAGGTAACAGAGATCATGGGGTGTATCGGCGTCGGCGTCAAGCAGCAAGGGAATATCGCTGAGATCAGCGTTTTCTTCTGTGGTTGGCATGGTCAATATCGTTGTCTTTCTCTTTGTTTGTAATGCCAAGCCAGGCCACCTCGCGACCGTGAAGTGGCCTGGCGGCTATTCAGTTTAGCAGTGGCCACACGCATCGTCGGAGGCGTAGCACTGCTACTTGGTATAACGCAATGTTATACATCGCTGAGCTTCTCTAGTACCATTGCTTGCGTCGTGGGCTCCAGAGCTTCGCGGTACTCTTGCTGGGAGTAGGGCAAGGGTGCGACCAGGAGATCAGCGACATCGCGTTGGTAGGCGATGTAGGCCACAAGGGCATTGATACTGACCGCGTCAATGCAGAAGATGTTGCCGACACGCAGCTTACAGCCAAGGATGTCCGCTGCTGCCATGTAGAGCATCGTATACGTGACCTGGGCTAAGGCGATACAGTTTTCCTGACGGTCACAGGACTCGTCGCTGCGTTGCCAGTGCCACTGATGGTTGCTTCCGTGTGGGCCTGGCAATGCATAGTCTTCGCCCGTGTGGCACTGCTTCAAGAAGCCAATGGCATTGACGACGCCTTCTAAGAGACTCTTCTTTGCATCCTCAGTGGCGTCGCGCGGTGGGTACGCAGTGCCATCGGCGATGACGCGTGCGACGGTTTCTTCAACATGACGTGTAGCAGCACGCCGGCCACGGCGGCGTGGCCACCAATGCACCAACCGCGCAAGGCTGACGTAGGTAGCAACGAGAGCCACCGCAAAGACGCCGATGGCGATGTAGAACGCAAAAGAGCCAGGGCTGGCGATGAAAGCCAGGGTGCTTGCCAGTGTAAACAGCGTTTGCCAGCGAGCCGTCCAGGTCAGCTCTGGTTGCTTCCAGATGCGTTGCCATAGTATGGCAACGCAGCCCCATGAGATGATCTGTGAGACGACGACGAAGATGTTCATGGGCGCCCCTCCTGGCTTGTATCTTCGTTCTCTCTGAGCGGCTGCATAATCTCAAAGGCTGCGCCGCGTCGAATCACCAGATCGCTATGCATCAGGCATTGATATTCCGCGCTGCCATCGGCACGCTGCACGATTTCAGGGCGTGAGCAGGCCACCACATAGCAGTCCTCGCCGCCGATGCTGTAATGCTGCATGCCGATGATAGACCAGAGGCCGCTGACGCCTTGCAGCGCGTGGTAGACTTCCACGGTCGCTTTGACCTCTGCGATGACATCCTGCTGCACGGATTCAGCGGCTGCCAGGATGTCATTGATTTGCACGCGCCAATCACGATGGTCATACGGCATGGCGTTGTTTCTCCTTCTTCTCTTTCTCTGCTGGCGGCAACGGTACCAACCCTTTCTGTAAAAGCAAGGAATAGCACTGCAGCACCTCGCTCGTTTCGATATCCTCGCCGCCCACATAGCGGCCCGCCCAGCGATCTAAGCAAAACTGCGAGGCCTCCACGCTGTCATGGCAGGCACAGTTGCGACCAAAGCGCACGACGCGGCCCTGGTCGTCACGTTCAAGGGCCTCGACCACGTAGTAGCCAGGGCGAATCTCCGCGTCTTTCAGGCGTTCGTCGTAATGCCGGGTCATGTAGATAATGGCGGCAACGCCGTGGTCGCGAGCAAAGTCTTTCCAGGGCGACGTTCCTGATTCTTCGTTGTTGTCCATGCTAACTATGGGGAGACGCTGCGTGTCTTCATCGACAATGCTCATGGCTTTGCCACCTCCGTGCTTCCTTCCGACGACGACGACAGCGATGCCAGGGCTTGCACTGCCGCTTCTCGGCTATCATAGAGCGACACCGTGCCACCGTTGCCCAAGATTTCGTTGACGACCCACCACCTGTCCATGCGTGCCCAGGCTATTTGGTCTATACCACGCATGTCTACGGGCTTCTTGGCCGTGGCGATGCCGTGGCGGACCAGGTAGGCAATGGCGGCGATGGGTGCCGATTCGAGGTTGTAGATCACGAAAGCCTGACGCTCTAAGACGCCTTGTGTCGCCTGGGTTTGCGGGAAGGGAGCGAGGAAATATTTGCGTGGCAGCTCCACCATCGCGATGTGGGGCTGCAAGGCCTTGGAGATGGTGTTTTGCTTTGTGGCGTTGTCTTGCTTTGGTTTTGTGGTCATGCCTGGCCACCTTTCTGTCTGTGCTGCTGTGCTGCTGCTTCGCGTGCGCAGGAATGCACGCGGTAGCTCGTCATGTCAGCAACGTAGGGCGTGGCCTGACCAAGGAATGCTGCTCCTGGGCTTTTGCGCATCTCTTCGGTCATGGGGACACGGGAAGTCAGATGATGTCCCATCGATTTCACGAAGATATAGGTGATGTCGCCGCCCAGGTCGCGTTGCATGACAGCCAGGTTTGCCTCAGTGAATTCATCAGCAACAACGCGGCGGAGAAATCCTGGGACGCCTGGGTGATCTTCAAACCAGGCTAAGGCTTGTCGATGCAGCTTCTCAGAGACTGAGGTTTTCTGAGCCGTGTAGATGTGTAATTGTGCCATTGGTACCCCCTTAGATTTTCTTCGATAAAATATGTCGTTAGACCAGGAGATTATTAGGTATCTCCTGGCTAGCCAGTGCAACCTGCTGTGGTTGCTTCGCTGTGGCGATGTAGCGATCTCGCCGCCGCCGTGATGGTTCAAAGTAGCAGCGACAGAGCCAGGTGTT
>JADEYI010000533.1_pt1 | contig 49969 bp, 81 predicted proteins | sample 8542331 | NCBI WGS metagenome assembly JADEYI01 (sample SAMN16510988, study PRJNA670497) | mine drainage metagenome | isolation source: biofilm near Copperflume 1 | place: Germany: Marsberg coppermine Kilianstollen | collected 2018-02 | reverse complement strand
CACCTGTGATATGTACACAAGGTGGCATTACTGGACGGGCAGGTCCTAGGGCAATGGGAATGAGTCCCCGTGCTGCATGGCTCTTCACCTTTGCCACGTGGACATGACTCAGTCGCTCAAATTCTGCCGGGCTGGAGAAGAAGGCTCATGCTCCCATTTGTGAGAGCTTCATGCATCTTTGAAACGTCTTGTAACCTATTCTCCATTGTAGATTTGGCTCTCTTTGTTTTGCTTGAGTGGCCTCGCAGAAAAGGATCCATCAAGAGATCCCTGGCTAATCGTGCCGGCTCAATACAGTAGAAGACACGCCTGACAAAAATAAAATATGGGAGACTAATTGCGAGCGGTTTCTTGCTCAATTTGCGAAGACCACCAATCGTCTGTCGATAAATAATTCAATCCTCTACCGGCCAGTGATCTCTGCTAGCTGTGGCAAGGAGCAAGTTGGTGGGCAGATTGATTCCGCTACGTTTCTTTCAGGAAAAGCGTCTTAGCTCCAGGACTTGCCTGGCCTGTCAGCATTCGTGAGGAAAGCCCCTTCAAGACTTGGTACATGATCTCGAGGCATATGTTTCAAGCGATCTGGTCGGCGAATTGCCATGAGGCTCTGTACAGATGAGATAAGTACTGCTCGAGTGGCGTACTTGAAGAGCGGACTGTTGACATCAGCAGTCTGCAGCCAACGTTTGTGGCCCACATCGCAACAATGAGGGTCACAACATAGGAGAACTGTCAGGCATTTCAGCGACAGGATCCGACGCTGTACTGGTATAACAGCTTACTTGTTCTGCCACGGCAACTGTCACAAGCAAACCAGTTCGGGATTGGCGGAGGGCCATGCCGATCCCAAGGTTGAGCAGCCTGAGATGCGCCAGGCGAGCCAGCCTGCCAAGGCTGTGTGTCCTCGTTGTCATTCTTCTTGGCGCCATTGTTTTCATTGACCTGGTCCCTCGCATGGTCATCATGGCATCAGAGCCGCGGGAGACTGCCTACTGGGAGGCCTGGGAAGATGCATATGTCAGCAGGCACGTCTCCAGCTGTCTATCTGAATGTTGAACCCCTTATTGTCCTGGAATGCCATTTCAGCTGCCGGGATGTCTTCATGAGAACTAGCGATGGCCTGCACCTTGATCTTGTATCAGCTCTAAGCACATGTCTGAGCCTCTTCCACTCATCAATTTGTGAACGGTGTAGTGTTTTCGAGCTCCCCAGCCTCGATTTCCATGTCTTGATGTCGATTTAGGCAGGCCATAGCCTGCCGTCCTGACATTGGCAAGCACCTCCTCAGAATGGGCGCACTAGAGAAACGCCCAATAAGCAATTGGTCAGACTTTGAGTTTGGTGGATATAGGGAGGCGGGAGGCTGGATGCCATGGCTTAAGGAGAAGACCGGCATCACAGGCCGGCGGTGGCGGACCGTGCTCTTTGGCCGCAAGACCGTGAAGAAGTTCCTAAAGACTGAGGTGAGCCAGTGCTCTGCACACGATCTGATAATGTCCACCCCATTCTTGGGTGCTCACATCCTTGAGGAGCAATCATTTGTTGTGATGGAGTTGTGATGTGTTGTTGCTTCGTGAACGTGAGCGCCTGTCATGTCATCTGGAAGTTTTTGGTCACTTGTGCTGCCATGCTTTGTGAAATTGAGCGCCTGTCACATCATCTGGAAGTTTTCGCACATGTGCTGCAGATGTTGGGGAATGTAAAGCGAGTGAGTTGTTGCTGTGAAGTGCACGTCATCTGGAAGTTTTCGCACATGTGCTGCAGATGTTGGGGAATGTGAAGCCGAGTGAGTTGTTGATGTGCAGTGCGGGGACCTGGTGCAAATGTACGAACCGCTGATAAGGGATGAGCTGCACTGGTGGCAGGAGAAGGGCATCACAAAAGACCTGCTTGACCGCTCAACTGATGCCAAGGTGTGCAGGCCCTACCATGTGATCTCTTGCGGTCAAAGTGACCAATGGTGTCTTGACACAGCTTTCCTGGGCCTCCAATGATTACACATAATGATGCCATATGGGAGTGGTGGCATGGCAGGACCTCATGTGAAAATCAGAGACTAAACAGACGTTCGCGTCTGGTCTGTTCAGGTGATTCTGTACCAGGGCAAGGTGTATCTGAGCCATGGATCGGAGCGGGCGCGGCTGGTACCCACATACCACTCCCTCATACAGCGCGTCAGACTGCGAGTGAAGTTGCCAGACATGGTCATCCCACTGAACCCAGGTGCCCCACTCACTACCTCTCTGTTGCCTCATTACGCCATCCTCAACTTTTTGTCTACTTCGCCGCTTTTTCCGGCATCACCTCTTGAACCTACACACTGTGGCAGGTGAATTCCTTCTATTTATGCTCCAGCTCAAGTGTAGGGCCACCTCATACCCCAGTGCATGTCTGAGCTTAGGCAATTAAGTGCTAGGAGCAGTCCTGTTGAAAGAAGGAGAGGGTATATTACATGAAAGTCAGTGCGAGCGCCAAAACAGGGAGCGAGGGCTGTACCGCTGTGAAAACAGGAGTGCATCGAGAATATAAGTTGCCTACACTCTTTGATACCATGCACATGCCTAGGCAGCTGCATTACAACAGGATGATTCTCTCCATTCCTCCTTCTCTATATGGATCTCAACGAATCAACCGTGTCACTGCTCTCTGCATACCACCCAAGCTCTGTGCAAAGGCCCCGAACGCTATCTTCATCACAACTTCCCTCCATTTGAAGCGGTGTTGTGCATATGCAACAGGGGATGAGCCGCTGGCGCCGCTGGGGAAGGAAATGGATCCGCCAACGCCCATTTTCAGCTTCTGCAAGCTGTCCAACTTCAGCGACATCATGCTGCCCAACACGATCGAGGGCGACGTGTTCCTGCGCGCCCCCGACAAGCGCGCCTTCCGCCCCAAGTCCCGCGCAGGCGCGTTCCCTCTTCTTAGTTGATCTCTAGGGGACCTCGTCTGTTGCTGCAATGGCTGGTGCATGTGCTCAGGGATGCGCACCTGTTTGGTGCGTTCCGCCCGAAGTCCCGCGCTGGCTTGTGCTGTGCCAATATTGCTGTGTCAAAACACGGTATTTTGCAAAACAGAGATTATCAATTTCTGCAAGGGCTGGTGCATGTGCTGAGGGGAATGATTGGTGCCAGCATGAGAGAGAAATGGCAGCCTAATACATGAGGTAGAATGGAACTTGTGAAGCTGATTTCTAGGATACTCAAGCAATTGCATGCCCTTCTGCCATGCTTGTAGGATTCCAAATGATAGGTTTCCGCAACTCCTCATCAAGTCATATAGAAGGGAGGGGGTTGAGGGTGGTTTATTGGGGTTTGCAGGGCCCAAGGATCCAAGGCTGCCGAAGGCGGTGTGGAGGGGCAGCACGGGGGGTTTTGGAGGGCTGGTCAAGGGGCGCGCTGCGCTGTTAAATCTAGGCCTGCAGCGGCCAGATCTCATTGACTCTGGGGTCCTGGATTGGGATCCTGCCAGATATGGGGATGACGGGGGCCGCCTCAAGGAAAAGATGTCTTTTGGCGATCAGGTCTCTTGACCTCAACCTGAACTGACTTACTTCTACCATGTCTCTGCATCATACACTTTCAGGTCTTTTTCGCAGCAAAGTCAATTGAACACTGAAAAGGGTGCTTGTGTCTCCAGGTGGACAGGTACAAATACCTGGTGTGGGTGCCTGGCAATTGCGCATCTGTGCGGCTGGCACTGCAGCTGGCCTCTGACGCTGCTGTGCTGAAGGTGCAGCACCCCTTGCAAACACCTCCTGTGCTTGTGTTTCTGGGGGTTACATGCAAGCTCTTCTCAAGCCTGCAGCAAAGCTGTGCTCAGAAGAGGGTCCCAGAGATGTGCCCTGCTTGATTCATGGCTTCACCTGGACCACACCACATGTACTTGTCACAATGTATGCATGCGCAGACACTCGTGCATGTATATAGACAGGACAGGAGGTATGTTTGCATGCATGCAGATTGACAGCCCGGAGCTGGAGTGGTACTACCCCCTGCTGAAGCCCTGGGAGCACTACATCCCCATGGTCGCCAATGAGACCTGGTGCAACTTGGAGGAGGCCGTCGGATGGGCTGAGGCGCACCCGTTAGAGGTCGCCAAAATCGTTGAGCGCGCGACTGCATTTGCGCGGAAGTTTCTGAGCGCGCGCGGCCGCGACTGCTATTTTGTGCAGCTTCTGGACGAGTACCACAAGCTGCAGAGGGAGAAGGTTGTTCTGGGCAGCAATGTGGAGTACACTCCCGAATGGTCATGCTGTTGACATTGCGTGGCAGCATGTCAAACATTGCATGGCAGCGGGCAGCCCAACTTTGGGCACGATGGTGATCCAAAGATTATTTTATGAGAACCTACCTGTACAATGCCGAGTGCCTGCGAGGGCGGCTGAAAGAAGGTTGCTGTGTGGGAAACTGCAGAAGGCGTCCGACAGCACCCATAGTTCTGCACTGAAGCATGCTGGGACATGCATGTTACTGAGAGAAAAGTTTGTGGCATTGGTATTAACTGACACAACACTGACACTCAAGGAATTTTCTTTCTGTTCTGCACTGCGGTCTTTTCCACTTACAAACAATGCGCATTTGCAATGGAACAAGTGATATGGAGTTCGAGAGAAATCCAGTCCAGTACTTTCAGTCGCAGCATTGACAAGTGCATCATGAGGCAGCTATTCTGCTCTAGATGCATGGAAGGCAGCGCTGACATCATGTGGCGCATCCAATGAGTCGTACGCACTCGTGCGATGCACCATGCATGGTGTCCATGCTGTGAAGTGATAGGACACAGTCCGCAAGTGATGCATATGATTGCATATGTCCATCATGTGCTTTGAGACATGGAAGGCTTGCTGGCACAGCAGAAAACTACTCGAGGGTCCACCACCCCGCTGCTATTGCATGCTGCCTTCAGAGGCGTCAGAGGGGGGACTCGACCGCAATGCCAGCCACGAAAGGAACATCAACAGTGCTGACTGAAACTTGAAAACTTTGAATATTCAACTCAGTTGTCATTCTACATGTAGTACATCATATCCAATCACAATCGTCGGCTGAAGAAATATTTTCTGGTCTACCTGATCTGAGTACCATATTCTTAGATCACAACTCGAATCACGCTGCAAGAACGCGGATAAGTATGGACACGGTAGTTACAAAACATTTGTAGAGATTTGTACATTTTCCCTATGCTTCCATTGGTCTTATCGTCCCTTCCTGCGTTCGGATCACCTCTGGTCCTTAGCAGCCCAGCACATATAAAGGGGCGTTTGCTATCGCGGCTGCACGCTCTTCGAGCAGATGATGTCAGTGCTGGAATCCATCTTGCAGAAATCAGAGCACGGCATCATCGAAGTCCTCACCCAAGATATCTTGATCCATATGCAGCTGCCCTGACAGATCAGGTGCTCCCGCAGAACTTGCAGAACATATATCTTGAGCAATAAGAGCCAAAAGACGTGATATGCAGGGCTCACTTTAGTCTAATCTTCAATGCTTGTTAGTCTCCATGCATGCATGTGTACTTGGCCAGTACTCCTACGCTACTCACAGGTGGATGCCCTGCCGGAGATGATTTTCGCCGATGAAGCATTTGACAACCTTGCCACAGCATTCCTGGATGACCAGCTGCTAGAAGTCATCAATCTGGTGAACATGGATTTGGATCAAGAGACTCGTCAGGTGGTACTCGTGGGCTGTGGCCTTGACACCAGGCCCTACAGGTGACCCAGCAATATCCTCTCTCTGTTAATCCCTTGGCAGCCTGCCTATGTGAATTCCTAGCATGGAATATAGTGCAAAAACTAGAGTGGTCCGCACATAGGCACTTGCTTGAAGATTACCTGGTATCTAATTCATCTATCAATGAATTTGCTGTTGTCTCGAGCTCCCCAGCCCCTTTGCAGCTCGAAATGGAGGCCAGGCCATATCTCTTTGGCCCCATTTCCTCAGGTCCTCCCCTAGATTAAGCGGCCAAAAAAATCCAAAAATCTGCATGCCCAGCAACGGTACCCAGGTCTAAAGATGCTGCAAATTAGCAGGCTGCCGTGGCCCGGAGGGACGGTGCTGTTTGAGGTGGCAGCGGCAGAGGCCCATGCGCTGGCAGCTGCGCGTCTGAAGGAGGCCGGCGCGCATGTGCCCAGAGCATGCCTGCTGCGCAGAGTGTGCGCATCTCTGGGCAGCGAGGACAGCTTTGCTGACTCCCTGAGCAGGGCCGGCCTCCGTGGGGATCGGCTGTCCGTGTGGGCCCTTCAGGTGAGGGCTTTACTAAGAGGGGTACCCCTTCTTATTGAAAAATAGTGCAGCTCCACTCGCTGAAAGCTTGACATTAACAATGTCGTACATGCATTGGAAAGAGCATGATCAGAATTGCTTGTCAACTATTTTGACCAGCAAACACACGTAAGGAGATCTACTTACGTGACCTTAGCTTGCAGGGAATCTCTCATTCAATCTGAACTACTTGAAAGACATTGACAGAGTTGCGTTGTGCCAAATCTGCAGGGGCTGCCGGCACTTGGATTGGATAAGGCAGCAATGCAAAACGTGCTGACAGACGTGGCCAACATGGCTGCATTTGGCAGCATTGTGGTTGGGGAACTGCCTGTCACGAGCCGCTCTGCAGCAGAGGATCTCTTAGGCGAGTTTGGCTTCCTTGGTCGGGTCATCTCAGCGCATCAGCTCACTGAGCTAGACAGGTGATTGCTGAATTTGTCTGTATCCCATACATAGATCTATTCTGAGACATTTGCATGGGTGATTTTATCAGGAAGAATGAGACCACAAGTGGGATGTCCCTCACATTGTGTCAGGTTCACTTCAGTTTTGAGCAGAAGGATCATGCGCATGTGTCAAGGAAGGGTCTAATATCCTGTTTGGGGGCGGCAGGATTCAAGGAGAAATACTTGACACTGAGCTTCAAGAAGAGGAGGACCAGAGGTGGCTCTTTGTTGCGCGGTGTCAGCAGCGTTCTTCCCAGGAGATGGCCACCTATGCAGACCATGTTGCAGCCATGGAAGAGGCCGGGGAGGACTTCTTTGGAAACTACTCTTGACATCTGGTGCTCGTGGCCTGGTAAAAAAATGTAATTGACTGGCATGGGTTTCAAGACCAGTTGGCAGCACAGAACACTGCATGCATGTATGTCGCTAATGTGGCATGATGTTTTTTTGGAGGAGACATTGGATGATCAGTAAGGTTGGCAGGCCATAAACTGACTAAATTTAGCCAGATGAACAGGATGGTGTCGATGGCGAGATCGCATCGCCTTCCTGCAGAATGGCCTTGGCGGCTGTGAAAACGGTTTTGACCACTATGAAGATAGCTGTGGGCAGCCCTGCGTCGGTCACGCGCAAGCCAGCAAGCGTTCCACCGAGTCTGATCTGGAGTCGAATCGCAAACGCACCAGCGCTATGGCCGCTCCAGTCCTCGCGAAACATTTTGCAGTCTGGCAGAAATCTTTCCAAGAACAGTTCAATGAGCTCAGCTGCAACACCAAGGGCTGCCACGGAGAAGCCACTGTACGATGCTTTCGTCAACGGCATGCCAGCCGTGGAACAGCTCGATCCCTGTGAGTGCCATGACAATGCATGCAGTAGATCTAACAACTCATCAAGCACATTTAAGTCATCTTTCATCACGATGCAAGAGTGGCATTCTTGTTGCTGACTCATTCTCGGCATCCTCAGCGCATATCGGTGCGACTGCCTGCAGGCCCTATCTGCCAGACTGCTCTGCTGCTGCTGGATGAGAAAGGCCTGCCCTTCAATCTCCAATTCGTGGATTCACGCAACCGGCCGGACTGGTACGCATGAGATTTCTAAACCCTGCCTGTGCCGCCCATCAGACGCTGTGTGTTCTTGCTGGTCCCCAAAAAGGGTGCTCCGATGCTGCTATCAAGCGTGCCATACAGATGCCACCATAAAATGATCTCCTTGTGCTTCGTGTAAGGCGGGCTGTTGTACCTTTATGCAGGCTGAGGGAGGTGGCTGGCAACCAGATGCCAGTGATCAAGGATCTGGGCGAGGATCCGGTGAGATGGTTTGCAGGGCTGCCGGACATCTCAAGGCATCTGGAGGAGCAGCACCCTGACACTCCCCTGGGTGTCATCGGCTCACCGCCAGACACAAGCTCCCGCAAAACCCCCCAGACGCAAGCCCCCTCCTCTTCTTGTACACGAAGTAATATTGATTCCCAGGAAGGTTAAGAAATCTTGTTGCAGATCTTGATCCTGCACAGATCTACTGCCCCGGCTGGCGGGGGAGAATGCAAAGTCTGAACACAAATGATGTGGTCATGCTTGAATTTGCCGAGCCCAACAAGGTAGGAGTTGTGTCAACCTTTACCTGCAGCTTTCCTACCGACACACACCGTCTCCATGCAGGATCAGTGTGGAAGAGAAATAACAAAAGAGAACAATTCTCTTGCATGCATTGCTTGAAGTTGGGTGGTGCTGTGCGACATGGTATGATGCTGTGCAGGGATGTGGACGGCCTCTGGTCGGCCTTCCTCAGCTACCTGGAAGCTGCGCCGGGGGATGACGAACAGGAGCTGGCGGCGCTGGAGAAGCAGCTGCGTGAAGTCAAGCAGGAGCTGGCCGACAAGCGCTACCTTCGCGGCGAGAACAACATCAGCGCTGCCGACCTCGCTCTGGTGCCGCCCCTGACTCCGTGCACTATCTTTGCAAAGCATGTTCCTGCTAGCAAGTGGCAAGATTATTCCCAGCAGGCAAGTATTCGGCTGCCTCTGGTGCTGCCTCTGACTGCATGGAATTAAATGCTAAGGCTCACTGCGGGTTCCTGCCTTGCTCTCTTCACGCATGCCTTGAGGCCATGCATGCAAATGGTGCCGCCTCTGGCTCTGAGCCCTTTCTTTGGGAAGCAGGTCCCTGCAAGCATGCGGCAAGACTTGTTTCAGCTAGTCGTAAATATTAGCTGGCTTCAGAGTGGTGCCTCGTCCTCCATGCGATTTTTGTGCCTGGCGCATTTCTGCAAAAGATTTGCAACGTGTATTTTGTGACGTGCTTTGAAAATCTTCTTGCACTCAAATGCTGGAATTGCACGCGCAGGTCCCCCGGCTGCACCACATCATGACTGCCCTGCCCGAGCTCAAGGTGCGGCCTCTTGTAGAGGATCCATGACCGTTGTTGCTTCTGGCACAAGAGCAGTCTGCCACCGTGGTTATCAATGGTCAGACCACAAATCTGAACTTGCTGCATACCGAGCACTAGGTGGCAATGAGGAGCTCATTGGCATTGTCAGCAGAGCCTCAGTTGAAGGCCCTCATTACCTTTCGCCGAAGATCTTCTGTGCCATGCCTGCGTGCTTGACCACCCCTTGCGCTGCTGTGGGATTACATACATGCAGGCCTCTGTCCTACATGCATGTGGTACCAGTGCTTATGGATGTCATCTAAGCGACCCGCAGAAGATGAGGAAGAGACATGCAATGGCTGCTTTCAACTGCCGGAGTCCTCAAACTCATTCACGGCAACCTGCGCAGACAGTATGGCCACAAACAGTGCAGCAAAATTTTCCATACGCTCTTCGGGCAGTCTGCCCACTGCCATTTCATGCGGAAGGGGCACGCACATGCCATGGGATCTTACATCACATCCGCTGCCGGGCGCGCAGATGCGGCCGGCGGCGGAGAGCACCTGGTTCCTGCTGATGCAGAACTGGCAGATGCCGGAGGACATGGGCACTGTGGAGCAGTATGTCGACCGCGTTCGCGACCGAGACAGCTTCCGTCGATCCACAACGCCCTCCCAAGACATCATCGACCACTGGTGCAGTTCTACGCCTTGTTGCATGGCAAGTTATTCGCGGCACTTGTTGCTCTTGCAAAAGCTTCAATGGGGGACCTTGTATGGCATTTGGATCTTAGCAGGCATGGCAAGCCTGTCGCTGCACCTGGGCGTGTTGAGCCCTTTGCAGAGAGTCAGGTTGTTGTGAAAGATGCCATATGCCCAGGTGCAGGAAGGGGCTGATGGACTCGAGAAGTCTTTCCAGCAAATTATTACGTCAAGACAGAATGCACGACATGAAGGCACTGCAAGTATGCATGGAGAAACGACAGGCATTTTAGTTTGTCAATCACGCAAAGGAACTTTTGATGAACTTGGACCCTGCTGTGGGCTGCAGGCGCGACCACCAGGACAGGAACAAAAAGAAGTACAGGAAGAGCCACGACGGCCGCAAGAAGCGCACCCACGTGCCCGTCACATGAGCAACAGCCACAGGGAATATCATGTTTACACCAGCGCAGGTCAGATCCGTTGTAATCATTGTGGCATGACGCGCCCGTCACATGAGGGCAGCAAGAGAAAATACCTTTGGGTCACTGCTAGCCTGAAAAAAGCGCCGTAATCCTGGTGGCATGACGTGCCCAAGCCATCAGGCCGACAACAGACAATTCCATCTTTGGGCCAATGCCAACTTTTGGTTGGGACGGTGCCAGGCTGAGCAGACTATGGTATCCTCCAGAAAGGTCTGAAGGATGCCTGGAGACAAGCCTGTCTTGTGTAGCCAGGCCTTACGTGGCCAGTAGCAATGCAGCGGACCAGCAAGGTTGATATTAGAATCAGTGTCCATGAAAAGTATGTGTGTGCAACCAAGCCAAAGGCGCAGAAAATAGCAGATGTGAGTGACAACGAATGCAAAACCAGCCCCATGAGGTTGCGTGAGACCATGACATGCATTCACATGTGATCTTCATGGTTGTGATCAGCATGACTCGAACGATGTATGAATGGTGTGCTGAGGTTGTAGAGTTTCCAAGATTGCTGTCAATACTTTACACCAGTCCCTATGCACCATGGCGACTAAGCCTGACATGATATTACTGGAGCCAATATTGTGCTCATCACCTTGAAAATTTGAATCAGAGTCATCCCTGAGCCTGCCAATGTAAGAGGCGAAAGTGGGGTGACACCTGAAAACCAGCTCCTCATTATATTACAGTCCTCACAGTCTTTAATTGCAAACTTAGACGCGGCAGTGAAATGACACAGTGTCGGCAATGCAGTAACAGAGGTCTTGCGCAAATGATCAATTTACGTCATTGGTGAAAGGTTGCAAGCCACCCTGGCAGTTCAATCACGTGCTGGAAAGGTCCAGTGAATTCCACCATCATTTGCAGCCCAACATCCTATCTCGAACATGCATGCAGTGAACAATCCTTCGGTGCTCGTCTTCAAGTATGCGTCGCTGCAGGAGCCTTCAGCTGAGGTCAGCGGCCAGCAATCGGCGCCCCACAGATGCAGATGTGACTGCTCCCGGCGCAGGTGCAGAGGCAATTGCAGCCGCGGTGTTGCTGCCTTGAGGGGCTGACGCAGGCGCACTGGCAGAGCTTCCATGGCCTACAGAAGCACAGAGCCATGCAAATATGCATTCATTTGATCCCATCCTTCTTGTCCAATGTGCAGTTTTTCTTATGTCTCTACACAAGTCCTTGGATGCATGCAACTGTCCAACTTGGCTCTGAGAGTCCCTTTCGAGAGGAATTTGACAAAGCTTGCACAAGGGAGGTGCAATGCTGCAATAGAAATGTCTTTGAAGAATCTGTGTATTGTAAAGTAGCCATGGAGGGGTGAGTGAATTATTGGGCACCTGCATGGTTGCTGGTGACAGAGCTCCAGCCCACAGTGCTGTCCAGGTTGCTGAACACATAGTCGGCCACCTTGTTGCCCAGGGTGAGGCCGTCATAGATGGCCAGAGGCCAGTGAGCGCCAACATAAATCCTGCAGTGTGCACAAGTCGTCTCAATCCTTGCTGAGAATCGGCATCACAACTCCACAGACAATCATTGCAGTGCCACGGGACACGCAAGAAATTCACATTGTGCTGGGATGTTTTTTATCAGTGCCAAGCGATGCTAGCAATGCTTCAACGTAGCCAGTCAAATTCGATTTCGAATTCAGAACCCGACAATTCTACAGCACCCTCAACCCAACATGCCTTGCATCCTGCCAGCCAGCACATACTTCTCTTGCCACAAAGCGATGGCAGTGTAGATAGAAATCCACCAGTGGCGCGGGGGAGCCAAGGCCTGACAATTCAACAGCGCCTGGGAGGATCTATACGGAACTAAATTGGTACACACAGATCCCCTGCCAAATTGTGCTGTACCTTGCATGCTGGTATAAAACCAACAAGGGAACCTTTCTCAAGCAGCAATGGTCTGGCAGTGCAGCATAATCATACACCAGAAACACTCTTGCGCGCACCGGCTCTTGGCGGAGTCAAGGGCTCCATCGCTGAGGCTGGTGAAGGTCCTGGGGGGAGCCTTGCCGTCCTCAGCGGTGATTGTGTACGTGGCGTTGTCTGTGCCCAGCCAGCGAGTCAGCACTGTCTGCGCGACGCCGCTAGCCACGCTGTGGGTGGAGGGGTAGTCCGGGTGGAAGGGTGTGACCACCAGGGGGGTCCAGGTTGGGTCTGCCTCGTTGCTGAAACTCCCCTGCCTGCACATTCGTCCGTCACTATAATTAACAATCGCATCCTCTCTCATCTTCTAGCCCAGGGTGTGTCCGGGTGATGATACATTACTTAAATTAAATGTCTGCAAAGCCTTGCACTCCAAATCCAGCATTTCAAAACCAAAGAGCAGCACCCCGCCATCGAATGCGGCACATGCAAAACCAGCATGCTCATGTGGGTCTTTTTCCAAAGGCAGTACAGTGACTCAGAAGAGAAGGGAGATGAGGGAGAAGTGCTTTGAGCGCACCTGATGCCTGTGATGGGCCTCCAGACCTGGTAAGTGTACTTCTGGTAGAACGCCACAATCTGCAAAGGAAATCTCATGTTCAATACATGGGCAACGCACACAATAGCCAGTATCTCTCAGTATCGCAACTTTTCAGATAAATGACAAACTAGGCTAGACAAGCTGAGCAATCAGGAATGAGTGGTGAGACAAGAGTGGCGGCTGAAGAGATTTCTGACCTGGGCATCGTATGCAGCGACGTTGAGGTGGGCCAGCAACTTGGCGGTTTGCAGCAGAGAGAGGTCGGCAGGCACCACTTCACGCGCCACAAGGTTCCAGTAACCCACAATGGTGGAAGTGCCTGACAAGTCATCATTATATCATTAGTATTATTGCACGCTTTTGATGCTAGAGGCAAGGTGCGGTTGAAGGCTACCAAATTTATACCCCTTGCTGGATTCGCCACATCCAAGCAAGACCCCAGTTGACAAGTTGAACATGAACAACAAGTATTCACTGCAGGAAGGCTCGGTGATGGGGTGATGCAAACAAAGGGCATTGAAATTGCACATCTGGTGCAGATCTGGTGAAGATTGAGATATATTGGTTTAATTGTGAGTGCGCATAAGAGATTCTAGGCTCAGTGAGGGGTGCGGAAACGCTACACACCTGTACTGGACAGCCAAAGGAAACCTGCAACACAGCAGCATCCATGATCAAAGTGACTGTTTTCCTGGAGCCAGCATGCTTTAATCATATGCAACGGATGACATGTTCAAATGCATGGCCACATGGACTTTTGTGGATCTGTCACGCAACTCTGCCCATTGTTCTAATCACACGGAAAGCGAAACCAAGCACTGCGCATGATATGGTTTAGCAGAAATGTTTGTGGATGGATTCCCACCTGTGTCGGTCTGGTACTGGGTGCGTGCAGTGCTGTTCTTGCTTCCGTAGGTTTTGGTCTCATTGTAGTCGGCGTTATACTGCTTGGATGGGATCTCATAAGGCTTAGTCAGCGCTGCATAGGTCTTGACTGAGGAAATAACAAACGGAGTCGTGCTGAGCCCCAGCTGAGGATACTGCGCGTAGGTCTGCACGCAGAAATTTGAGTCTCAGTGGACTCTAAATTGTACTGCTTTCATGAGTCAACAGGTCTTAGGCAAGCACATTCTTGGCAACTATATGCGCGGCTGGCATGACAAACCTTGGACCTGAGTTGCAGCCCGTGTGATCAGCTTCACATTGAGACAGGCAACTTGGAAGCAGAATAGAGTGGCTTGCCTGGTTGGGGACATATTGGTACTTCCCTGTAGGACCATTTGAAGGGCTGGGTGCGTAACGAGCCCACAGAGCACTCCCGTCATTCTCCCTGTAGCCAAATGTTCTTAGTCTTGATTGGCTGCAATTTATCTGCTGGTGCAATGAAGTGTTAATGCTGCAAACCCGGGTACAAATATGGTGACAGAGCATACCTGCTCTTCACTACTGCAGAGGCGATGGGCACTGCCAGGTTCTGGGCAGCAGTCAACTGATCTGCTGACAAGCCGGCAGTCTGCTTCTGGATGAGGCTGTCGAATACACCGGACTGGGCGTTGGGGTAATAGTTAGATAGGACATGGTGCCCTGCGAAAGCTACAGAAAGGAAGAGAAAGTTAGTGGGTGCATGATACACCGGTATAGGCTCCCCTGACAAAATGTAGCATAACAACCTATCAAGTCAGCATAGTACACACACACGCACACAATCAAGGCTGGACATGATGCGCATCCGCATGCCGTCACTTTCTATCGTCGTGTCATTCAAGCTGAAACCTTACCTGCCACAGCTTTGTCATCGGCTAGTTGGAGATCAGCATTGGCAGCTAGAGCTTTGTACTGTGCCAGATGGGTCAACGCCAAAAGGCGAGCGGTGATCTGGTGAGAGATGTTGAGCGATCGGGTCTGGTTCAGGACCGCATCTCCCCAGTCGGTGACTGTGTTGTTGAGTAGTGACCCGTGAGAAGGCATCGCTAGCATCAGCACCACAGCCACGACTGCCAAGCGCAAAGTGTGGGCCATGTTGCTCAGTGTCGGAATCGATCTGTTGTCGTCAAGGCCAAATGAAGCAAGAAGACTCAAAATCGGCTCGAGAACTAATAGATGGCTTCAGTACCTCCACAAAAGAGGGTCAGAGCAAATTAATGGCGTTCGCCAACAGTCGATCAGTGTTGTGGCATGAACGGTATCAGGCACATGCCGCCGCGTGCTGAGTTGCCACGCGTGCACGTGCTTCAGAACACCACAAAACCTCTGGTGCTCATGCTTCCAATCTTCTAAAATTGCCAGAACTGCATCAGAAAACATGCATTCCGCATCTCCATGTACCCATCACGTTCGCCGCATACCGCATGTGCCAAAGTGCAATGCATGCGCATGTGCTAGACTCTCAATACGTATTGAGAGTCTAGCACAGTCCGAGTCGGTATACCGACTCGGACTTCTAGAGCCCGATGTCAAGAGATAATGTCAAAATAAATTGGCCAACTATTGAGAACTCAAATTTCAGCAGCCGTGGCCTGGCCGGCTGCAGTGAGCATCTGGGAAATTCCCTGGACCCTGGCCAGGATGCGCTGCCTGTCTGACTCAGCAAAGTAGTGCGCAAAGTGGCCGGTGAATTTGTCTGGGTGCCACCTCAGCAGCTCTGCCCTCAGCCGCTTTTTCTTCTCCTCTGGTGCCTGCAAATCCATGTTATTGTCCTGGAAGCTTGTAACATGTGGAGGAAGCAGTGCATGTTTTCCAAGCAAGACAAAGAAGATCTTGTGGTACCTTCTCACCCCATTAGAGTTCATGCAAGCACTTGGAGGCATGGCATCTCAAATCCCGGCACTCTACACGATTCCGGGAGCGTCCAGGACACATATGTTACGGGCATCTGATAGCCTTAGATATAATCAAACGTTGATTACATCACTTATAAAAACACATCATCAAAAAATGGAAATGACAGGGATGCTGCTTGTCCATCCCTACCTTTGTTCCAGACAAGAGAACTGCCTGCAGATCTTCAGCTGAGCAGCCCTCCTCAGCGGGCCAGGGCACATCTTTGTAGCCCAGCTTGCCCATGGTCTTCTTCCCCTTCGTCCTGCTCACAAAGTGCTGCCACCGGCTCTCGTACATCTGCCTCGTCTCGCCATTCACCGACCACTCCTGCCACCACCCCACACATCATTATTGCGGGACTTATAAAATTCATAATATTCTTAGTCTTAATCTGATGCTTGTCATTGTCATTGTTGTTGTTATTATGGTCGCACGCTATTCCTGCCAGAGGCAAGGTGCGTCTGAAGACAAGCTGCACGCAAAGGCAGCCACAAATCCTACCCCTGGTTGGACCCACACAAATTGCAATATGCAAATTAGTCAGATCCATGCATTGCAGACATGCCACCGGCTGTGCCTTGCTCGTCTCCCGCACCCTTGAAGCACCAAGACTCATCGACACATTTCGGCGTGGATGTCCGCTTCAGTGCATAAGCCTTAATTGGAGTCAGCAAGCTCCGGGCTTCCACTGACTACTCAAATTTGTATCCTTTCCAATTCAGATCTCCCCTCCTGTTATTGACATATTACAAAGGCAGAGGCAGCGTGAGGCGAGCAGGGGCCATGCCAAAGGCCCAAAGAGTGCCTGCCCTCAATCAGAGAAGCTCCCAGAGACATGCACTACATCTCTGAAAGCTTAATTGGCAGGGGACTCTAAATCAACTGGATCAACAAACGTGACTCCCAAAATCGGTGGTTGATTTTGAGTCCCCTGTAATTGGAGAATTCTATTAAACAGAGGGGCTGGGCAGCACCCGTGCGTGGGGATGGTCAGAGTCCAGGCTGGCGCTCTGTCTTCTAGTGGAGCGGGATCTCCTGGGCAGATTGAAGCTGTGCCTCCTGGCAGCGTGCGGCTGCAGCATTCGCACTATGGCGTCATCCACTGCCACGTCTTCCGGCTCCATCCCATCCTGCCCACATGCAAATATTGACACTACTCAATCTCAGAAGGAATGTTTAGGTAGTACAGCCTCGCTGCTAGACACCCCAAAAATCTGCAGGAATGACCCAACTCTGGAAGTTATCCCCTTTTGATCAGCTGCCTCACGGGTTCGCAGTCATCTTTGCGCCGCAAGCCTTGATGTGATAAAGACCATGACTTCCAGCACGGAGAAGACAACACACCCCTGAGTCAGTCACATTCTTGACTTGTCTATTTCAAGACATGGTGCCACAGATAGCAAGCAACGTTGGGGCATGCATGCTATAAATCAACCAAAAAAGTTGTGATGACACAGTGGCAGTAACAGACAAGAAACCTTCAATTAGCCTGTCTACTAAAGACTGAATCAATGATGTAGGTGATGCATGAAGCTGCGCAGGGCTCGCCTTGTCTCGGGCTTTCAGGTCTGCCCCGGCCCTGAGCAGAGAGCTAACGATGGCCTTGCTGCCACAGCGAGCAGCCTTGTGGAGGGGTGTGCTGCCGTCTTTGCAGCGCGTTTTCACATCCGCCCCTTTGGCCAGCAATGGCGCAACCGCCTCAGCTGCCCCGCTGCAGCATGCCTCGTGCAGGGCCGTCCATCCGTCCTCATTCTGCATTGCACACAATAAAGTCACACAATGCGCTGTCAGACTTTTTTCTTCTCAGGTGGTGGGTCCTTATTAAACAGGCGCTGCTTAGGGCACAAAGGAATCCCGCACTGACGCACTCTTTGATACCCCTCTCAGGTGGCGGGTTTTCAGTTGGATGCAAATGCATGCGCTGCAAAAGCCAACACACATGGTCTCCAAGCTCCGCCGATCTGCATCAGACTGCAGCATGCTGATTTTATGTGCTTGGGGGAAACGTTCAGCACACCTGCGCTTCTATGGAGATGCCGGGCTGGTCAAGCAGGAACAGGGCAGGCTCCGAGAAATTCCAGCGCAGCGCCAGGTGCAGCGGTGTGTCTCCAGTGCAGTTGGCTGCGTTGACGGCTGCACCTCGGCTGACAAGCACCCTGGCAGCGGCCAAGTGGTTTCCATCCACTGCATGGTGCAGCGGCGTCCAGCTGTCCTCGTCCTCGCAGCTGACATAGCTTGCGAGGGAAGCTGACATCAGCAGCCTCTCCAGCTCCGCAGCATCCCCGGCTGTGGCTGCCTTGAACAGGCGGAGCACTGCCTAACAGCATGAAGAGGCAATCTTTACCAGTTGCGAGATGGATTCAGTCCTAGCAGCTGCTTTGCACTGCATTAAAAAAGTGTCATATTGCAGATGCTGGACGTTTGTCTGCACTCACCCGTCTGTCATCCAGAGACAATGTGTCTAGATTTTTGGGTCCGACGAGGTCCTGGTAGTAATCCCAGGTCTCCTGCAAGCCCCCTTTGCCAAAGGCTGGGGTGCTGTTGGACGATTTATGGTCTCTGGGTGTCGATTTAGCAGAGGGCTTAGTGCTTCCAACCGGTATTTTGCCAGATTCTCCCTGGCAGAGGTGCACCACAAAGTCATTTGCTGCTGTGGTTCTGCACTTTTCCCTCACCAAAAGAAGCTGCTCTTGTATGACAGGGATGGATGCGGCGTGACTGTGCCTGGTCTGCGGACGGATTTGACTCGTCAAAGCTAGCGTGACGCTTGTAGCGCTGCCAGGTCTCCTCCAATCCATCCTTTGCGAAAGCTCGCCTCTTCTTTGCAGACCCCGCCCCATCGCTCGCATATCTAGGTGTACCAAATCCACCGGTAAAACACAACGGCAACAGTGCTGAGGGCCATTCGAGCTTCATAACAGTTATATCGTGCGGAAGAGGGCAGCTGCCTCATTCAGCTACCACGGAAATGGCTGCTTCTTGACTAACCGAAACGACGGAACAGTCCTATCAATGAATTTTGTACTTCGAATTGAAATAAATCCAGGATACAATACAGAATGAAGATATTGCTTAGTCTTTACAAGTCTCTTGTTCAACAGACGTTCCGGCAATCTCGGTGCTTTGAGGGTCTGTCAAACCTAGGAGTTTCTAGGCAACCCCATTCTATTTATAGATTTGCAAGGAGACAGGATATGGTTAAAAGGAAACATCCAGCAAAACGCAAGCACTGTGGGCAGGTACAACCATTACACATCGCAATTGCAGCAGATTGCTGGTGCCAGCTTCAGCTGCAGCCAAGCTGGGAGTCTATCTATGCCCTTCATATAATGTCAGAAAATAGAGTAGGTATGAGGGCAAGCGATTCTCCTACCGCATTCTAGTCTTGAAATCACCTCGTGGTCTGCAAAGGCAGAACACGGGTCGAGCATTGAATTGACCCCGCTCCCCGGAAGGCGCAGGATTGAATCCCCGAACAGTCAGCTGCCTATTTTCCAGAATTTTGGGTGCTTTTTTTCTTTTCCTCACTTTGTGTGATGCAAGTGATCACATCCACAGTCTGATTTTTTTTTCAGTGTTCCAATGTTCTTCATCAGTCTTTCACCCAAAATGTCCTACAAGCCAGGCACTGTACAACTCAGTTGAGATGTGTTTACTGTGTACATGCATGCGCTGATGTCGTTGTCGATGGCCCCGAGGGTGGTGGCAACGTTGCCGTACGGGATACTGGGACAATTTAATCTTATCACAATGGTGCCGGTAGTGCAACTTGCGCAATCCTAGTGAATATGCTCTTATCCAACTATTGCCCCCAACTATTGCTTCAGCGCATTGAACCAGGCCCTGCCTTGCATATTCAAGTCCACCGTGGTGGTCAATGCTGCCATCAGGACATACACCGCCAAAGCATCCACGAAGCTGCTCGCAACTCTCAGCACTGCCCTTAACCGGCTGGCCACCTCTGTCAAACCAGCCAGCTTGATCAGGAACGCCAGAGGCTTTGCGCCCAGACCACTCCCTACTGGGTCCATCCCCTGCAACAGAGAACACCCCTTTTTCGGAGCTTGCAAGTGCTAGTCACAGTTCAAAGCAGACTATTAACTCTGCAGGTGCAAGAATGTTCAATGGTGACAAATTTTTCGTACCTTGGCATCCTTCTTCGTGGTTCCCAGGCCAAGCATTGCGGCAAGGAGAGCTGCTTGAAGCAGAAATAGCTGGAGCAGCACCAGTTGCACCAACGGTGCCGATCTGATGCCGGGTGTGAGCGCTCCAATGGCGTGATTCCACATCATGCTCCGGCTCAAGACTGGGAGCACAAGTGCCAGCATGAGCCTGTAGAGATGGGTTGCTTCTGATGCAGACTGGAGTGCCTGCAAGAACCAGTGATTCGTGCTTTTTGTGGATATGAGAATGAAGGCACAACTGCAAACCACCACTATGAAGGCGATCAGTGTCAAAAGGGTGGTCCGGGTGCTGCACCTGAAGGAAGGCAAATCTCTCAGCACGCGGTCTGACATGGTGTGCAGCTGCATCAGGTGTGCTGCTGCTGGGGCCCTCATATTCAGCCCAGCGTTCTGCTCTTCCCTTTGGTCTCGCTGTTGACTGCTGGGCATCAGAGTCTTTAACATCTGCACCAGTGAAAGGTGTTGCTGCACCTTCATCGCTGCATGGCCTGGTGGATGCCTTTTCAGCAAGGTTGCAAGCAACTGGCTGGGCTGTTGGTAGGGCGTCCTCTGATGGAGCCTGCTGCTCCTGCTGTGCCTTGCTTGCATCTGGTGGAACGCTGCTAGAATGACCGGCGCTTGAATCCACGCCTGCTTCAGGTTTTCCTGCGCAATCTCAATAATATCTGTTGCATCGAACATGACGATTGTCGGGACCCGCACAGGGGCGGTCCCAGGAGGATCGCCCCTGTTGATCAAGCTAAATTCTTGACACTGAATGTACCTCTGGTCGCTTCTGTGGGTTCTTTTATGCCACCAATGCTTATGCTGCTCAGACGATCGGCACCCCTCTCAAGTATTCTCTGTCTCCGAGCTTCTGCTGCCGCACTTCTAGATGCCATCGGTCCTTTTACTGAAGCTGCTGCCAATGACTCACCTTCTGTGATTGCACACTATAGATCTCGCATCAATATCCATTGCAAGAAGGTGTAAATTTGTCGCACACATCGTAGGGAGACCCCCTTTGCCAACCTTCTCATTGAAAGCTGACATGGCATTTCATGCACGTCATGACCAGAGGCAAGCCTTCCAGGCACGTAGTGGCAGTAAATCTTGAATGTGCAGGTTGGCGTACTGTCTCAAATAATACTGACGAATATCAGTCCGCAACCCATAATGCGGATCAGACAGTGGCAGCCGCAAGGCACCAGGAAGGAGCGGCTGACATTGTGCCTCCACAAGCACCATCAATGGCCACAGTTAAGCTGCCAGTTATGTGTAGTTTCTTGCAGAATTGTTGATCATCACACACTTCAACAGATGATGTGGGCACTCTCTTACACTTGAGCACCATACATATAGTTCATGCATTGAGGCAATAGATTTTGTTGCACCACAGAATCACAAGAAACTCCGCTTGGGCATACGTGAGCCATACGGTGAGACCTCACAGGCACAGCACACGAGAGAAAACTATGGAGCCCCTGCAGTCCACCTGGCATGAGCATGCTTGTCAATAGGGGACGCAGAGACTTGCTCCGTGCAGTGCTCGCATCAAAAATGCTGGTCACGACGAGCCTCATTAAGGAGGCATGTCAGTCCCAACTTAGTCACGCACATGAGACTTCGACTGCTGTCACCTGGAGCCTGCCCTTGACAGATCATGCGTACTGACAGTCTGGCCCAGTCTCAAGAGCCTGCCCAAGTCACACCACATCAAACCACAAGAAAACATGTCCTAAGCTAAGCTATGACTCTGTCTGCCGACACCTGCGGGCGTTTCACACCCCTACTCTCTCCCAAGAGCCGCACGCCTAGTGGAACCACTGGAAGATCAGACCTGCACAGCACACGCTGATACTTCAGGCCCCATCCAGTGTCTACATACGTGTATATCCGATCATTGCCAGATGCTGCTTTGCACACAATCGCCATGGCGATCTCAGGACAACTCCACAGTACACTCATTGATGACTTCACATTAAAATTCTTTTGCAGAATAAAGAAAAGTAGCCACTGCATCCTAGGCGCAGGTTCATTATAGACTCAGTGACGACTACAGGGCATGTGGTAAATTAAAAGACAGCAGCCAGTGAGGCATCAAATTTCTGGGGGGCACTCACCAGAGGGGGTGTGGGCCTGGAAGAAGGGCGCAAAGACCAGGGACTCCACGGCCATCAGCTTGATGAGGATGTTCAGCGATGGGCCCGAGGTGTCCTTGAGCGGGTCACCGACGGTGTCGCCGATGACGGCCGCCTTGTGCGCGTCGGAGCCCTTGCCTCCCAGGGAGCGCGCGTGCTCGGTGGCCTGAGCCTGTTTAGACACGCAATAACTCTTGAGAGGCTGGTTCATGCAGGGAAAGCACAATTACGTCCCTTGAGGCTGACTTTGTATCACACTGGAAAGGTCCCAATCATCTCAAGCATCCTCTTCTAAGAATCTTGTCATGTGCATGCAAGCGCATGGTCTTTCAGCCTACAGAAGGTCGAGGGTGTTTGACGAAGACATAAGGAGATTGCACAGACGAAGGATAGCCTGCCTAGAACACGTGCCGCAGGAAAATGATCAGCAGGAAAAAGTAGGAGAAAGTGTCCCACAAGAGAGTTACGTCACAGCCCAGTAGCTGTGGTCCCACTGAACACATGCAGGGCGATTTTCTCGTTACACAACCAAAGACCGAACACTCTGCTTAAGAAGTAGGCTCACCTCAACGTATTTCTTGGCGTTGTCCCAGGCGCCTCCGGTGTTGGACATGGAGACGGCCATCTGCACGCCGGACACCAGAGCTCCAGCCAGCACGCCGGCCAGGGTGCGGGTACCGAACAGGATGCCCACCACCAGAGGGGTCAGCAGCACCAGGGCGCCGGGGGCGATCATCTCGCTCAGGGAGGCCTGCACAGCAAGGCAACTGCTCAATTACTGTGCCTTGTAGAGCCCATGCTGGTGGATATGTGACCATCATTCATAGGGAGAGACAAAGCTGTCTAAGCCTCACTGCTACACGAATCTTATGCAGAAACAGGCCAATAGCAGCCTGTGCCTATCCGCCATCTAGACCGCCGCCATGCATGAGAGCCAAATAAGTGCAGGCAATGCATGTCGGCCTAACCTAGCCGTCCAGGTTGCTGCGGGACTTTCTGCAGGGAAAAGACTGAAAGAAAGAGAGTGTCAAGCATCCAGGCAGGGAAATATGACAAGAATTAGACATGGATTTGCACAGGTGCGCAGGAGAGCACCTGGGTGGAGATCTCGACGCAGAGGCGGTAGTCGGGGCGGCCAGTGCCCTCCATGATGCCGGGGATGGTGTTGAACTGGCGGCGCACCTCCTCAACCATGGCCAGCGCGGCCTTGCCCACGCTCTTCATCGTCATCGCGCTGAACCAGTACGGCAGCATCGCACCCACAAGCAGGCCAGCAAAGATCTGCGCCAGTAAGCATGCAAGTAGTGTCAGCACCGCAGACATTATACAATTCAGTTTGAGAAGATCTGGTAATAGCATGGTCATTACGAAGGTATCAAGCAGAAAAGTCCCTTTGCTCTGCACATGAGCACCAGTCCAGAGAATATTTTGCAAAGCAGTGTAGTCATGCAATGTCATTGGGACAGCTACACCTACTCAGCAAATGCCCAGCAATTGCCAAGGTGCCAGTGGTGTCGCAGCCAAATGGCACAGCAGCATGCCTTTCTTGCAGTCTGGGGTGTCCAGTCTGCAAAAGGACCAGAAGCTAGCACCTTCAAGATGCGAAAGCACCGGCATCTTGTGGAAAGAAGAGGATTAGCATGCTCGCTAGCATTTGGCCCCGGCCCCGGCTGGTGGGGGGCGTTACAAGTACTGAGCACAGTGCCCACGGTTGATTGAGTCTTGCTTGGATCTGGCAAGTCCAACAAGGGGCAGGATTTTGCAGCCTTAAAAGGCAGCTTGTCTGCATGACGCCGAGCTTGCCTCGTGGCAGGAAGTGTGTATAATAATAATAGTAATAATAATATTATTGATGCTCGCGCGCGCACCTCGGGGTCGAGGATGGAGGAGTCCTTGGTGGTGATATCGGCGCGGGTGACGTAGGCGCCGAAGAGCGCAAGGGAGACGAGCGCGGCGGAGCCGATGGCGTAGCCCTTGCCGATGGCGGCGGTGGTGTTGCCGGCAGCGTCCAGCGCGTCGGTGCGCTCGCGGATGTCCTCACCCATGCCCGCCATCTCGGCGATGCCTCCGGCGTTGTCGCAGATGGGGCCGTACGCATCGATGGCCAGGCCTGCGCGGCAACACAGTGCGCTTGAGTCAAGGGCCCAGATGACTAGGAACTAATCAGAGCATTGCAGACTTTCCATCTCGTGAACTCGCTGACAACGACCTGCTCATGTGACAAGAATACAGTCCATATGCGAAGAGCGCAGGCTGCCTATGCAGAGGCAAGCTGCAAGATTAATCCTCCAGGAATGCGATTCCTTCAAGCCTGGGTTTCAGCGCCTCTTCAAGGTATCACAGCACAGGAGGACGATCTTGAAGATTGCTGCTGCATGCCCTTTTCTGCTCTGCTCAGATGTTTAGACAGCAGGGCAGGAGGGCGGCGCACCAGTGCTCATGGTGGTGAGCATGCCCAGGGCGGCGCAGGCGATGCCGTACATGTTGGCCAGCGAGAAGCTGACGTAGATGCAGATGGCGATGACGAAGCAGGGGATGATGGTGGACTTGTAGCCCAGCGCCAGGCCAAAGATGATGTCAGTGGCGGCACCAGTGCGGCAAGCGTCAGCCACATCCTGTGACCCAAGGACAAGACCATCTCAGCATAGGAAGGATAGACCATCATCGCGTCGGCATGACGTACAAATGAGCTAAAATCAGGCTCTGGACATCCAATGTACCTTGTGCAAAGCTGATGACATGTGCACACAATAGAATTGCCCTAGGAGTGCCATTTCACGGCCTACCTTGTGTCCACTTGAGCTTTGTAGCCATGCCCATCCCAATAGGCAAAGGGCTCCTGTGAGCTTGGACGGACGCATGGCCGCGAGCACTAGAGCTCGATCACCTTATATTGATCTCTAGTACGACGATAAGGTGATCGAGCTCTGTAGCTCGCGGCCACACGTCCATCCAAGCTCACTGGAGCCCTTTGCCTATTGGGATGGGCATGGCTACAAAGCTCAACTGGACAAAAGGTAGGCCGTGGAATGGCACTCCTAGGGCATCTCTAGTAATGGTGTGTTTCTCCGTTGTGCAACTCCCTAGATTATATGATGGAAGGGCTTGTTGAGACAGGGTAGCAGATGATGTGCACCTGGACTGGCTGGTAGCGGTTGGAGGTGAAGTACTCGGTGGCAATGCCGATGATGAGGCCGCCCCACAGGCCGACAGCGACGCAGAAGAACATGTACCAGTTCTTCACCACGCGGTCGGGCTCGTCGACGAAGATGCCAGTGAACTCAGGGGGGAGCGCGTAGTAGCTGATCGCAAACACCACCTGCATGCATCGCACAAAGGCTCTTCAGTACGTGCTTCACAACAATTGAAAATTGCAGGCAAGTCATTAGATTGAAGACAGTTGATCCAGCCACTGATCAACCCTCCAAAAGCTTCTGTCCTGACTCATGCATGGTCAGAACACCTGGGATGTGCCCAGGTGCTGGTCACGACCTTGTTGATGCGCAGCCACTCTGACTTTATGGAGTTGGATGGTTTCAGAGGATGCAAAGATCCTGCAGGGTGCCGTGCTGTGCGAGACAGACAACATGGGTTTCATGAGATGTCATGATGCAGACATCCATCCGCATTTCCCACTCCTTTTCACGCCTAAACTGGATATCTTTCTGGAGAGGCACTGTGTGTGCTTGGCCGCAACATATTGTTCGCTTAATGATGAATGAAAGTTCGCTTAATGAAAGTGAGGGTGCGCACAGGGGTGGCGAGGAGGGTGGAGATGATGAGCTGGTACTTGAGGGTGTTCTCGATCTCGGACACCATGCGCGCGGGGCGCAGGTCGGTGGCGATGAAGGTGGTCAGCAGGCAGATGATGATGCCGGCGCCGGAGATGAGCAGCGGGTAGCTCATGGAGGAGTAGAAGTGATCCTGACCCAGCGAGGACACTGAGGAGATGACCAGAGCGGCGCAGGTGGCCTCAGCGAAGGATCCGAACAGGTCGGCGCCCATGCCGGCAATGTCACCCACATTGTCTCCCACGTTGTCTGCGTCACATGCATGGAAGCAGTGCTCAGCACGACCACTAGCAAAGTAGAACTGTTACATACAGGAAGGAAGGGTGTGAGAGTGAGAGAAGGAGGACACAGGAGCTGCCTCAGGGTGCTTGGAAGGAACATCATGTACGACTCCACTGTGATATGAAGCATGCATGCATCATGTTTGGTGCCCCGGCTGCATCATGATGCTCTCCCGAGCAGAGCACCCCGTAGAATTGCAGAGGACAGATGCATGCACCAAATGAGCTCAACGTGACAGATGTGACTGCTGCAGGGGTGATGCGCACCGGCAATGACGGCGGGGTTGCGGGGGTCATCCTCGGGGATGTCCTTCTCGACCTTGCCCACGAGGTCAGCGCCCACGTCAGCGGCCTTGGTGTAGATGCCGCCGCCCACGCGACCGAACAGCGCGATGGAGGAGCCGCCCAGACCGTAGCCGGCAATGGCCTCGTAGATGCCCTCCCAGTCGTCTCCGTACACCTGCAGAGCAGTTGCTGACGCATCGGAGGCTGCAGAATCCTCTTCTGTACTGCCAGATCCACATGCTCCGATTGGTCACGCAGTAAGACAGGGTCGTGCTTTGCAAATTGGGATGCATTCAAGGATTTGCGCGGCCACAGAGACTCCATGGCCTATTCTAGTCTGCATGGTGCAGCGCTCACCAGCTTGAAGATCTTGATGGTGATAAAAAGCACCAGCAGGCCGTTGGAGGACAGGAGGAAGCCCATGACAGCGCCCGAGCGGAAGGCTGTAGTCCACAACAAGCATGTCAGACGCAGCCAGCTACTGCTCGGGACAAGCATTTACAGTTGGCAGGGTACCGCAACCCCCACTTCTGCTGTTTTAGGCAAGTGTTTGAGGGCTTCAACAATTTTCAAAAGACTTGCAAGCAGCATAGGGCCACTGAGCAGCCATTAATAGGATAGAGGCAGAAGAAGATGCCGATGCACACCTGTCATGAAAGCGGGGGCGATGCCCTTGCGAGCCTCCAGGGCAGTGCGAGCGTTGGCGTACGTCGCAATGGTCATGCCCAGCCATCCGGAGACGATCGAGGTCACGGCACCGACCAGGAACGCGATGGTGGAGAACGCGCCGTTGTACAGGGCGGGCGCATGCTTGACACCCTCCTCGTCAGTGTGCCACTTGGTGGAGAACCCATCCTGGGAGCTCAGCAGGACGAAGATGAACACAGAGAAGCCCGCCTGCCCGTACAAAGACACGTCACGCTTCAGCAACAGTAGTCCCACACTCGTTTCCACGGAAGGCACACAACAAAAGCCGTTGTTCTTGAGGCACTCAAATAGTCAGCCTTACGACACCAGAAGACGCAGACACGTTCTAAACAAGTACCAGGATGCATTTCTTCAAAGGTTATGATAATCTGATTCTAGTGATGATCACTGAGTTCATCAATGATTGGCCAGCACCTCCAAGGAAGCTATCAGTCAGGCACTCCTCCTGAAAGGTACACTATGACACGATGAAAACCGCACCATGAAGACGCCCATGTACTTGTACTCTGTGAACAGGAAGGAGGTTGCTCCCTCAGAAATCGCATCCTGAAGATCCGCCACCTTCTGGACAATCTGCGACACCCAGGCAACGATCACCGCAATTCAATATTCTGACATGGAATATACGTTTGGCCATGCTGTTGCATGTTCAAGGAGCCTCAATAAGTGTCCTCCGTCTCGCGCGCCGACGGTGACAAGAAAGCCTGCTCGATCTTCGCTGACAGTATACATACTGCCCAGACAATGCACCGAGGCTCACCGAATCCTCTCCGGTCAGCTCCTCCTCCAGCAGGAAGGTGCGACCATCCTCGCCAGTGGATCGCTGGCCGGTGCGGACCTTGATACCAGACACCCGCCACCACAGGAAGAGAGCAAAGATGATGCCCACAGCGGCTGTCACAGGGATGAAAATATCCGGGATTAGCTCCGGGAGCCGAACCTCTTGTGCCCACAACATGGTGGACCACTTTTTTGGATCGCGGGGTGAAGTCTTTCTTGCTGGAGAGCTCGACTTCCGAGCATCAAAGGATATGCAGAAGATTATGCGCTGCCCTTTTGGTCACGACGTGTGATGGGCGCCTAACCTGGCAACATGAGTCCTACATGTGCCAGCCCAGATTTGATGCATATGCTGGCACCCAACAGCTACACGTGACGGCAGTTCCCATCGAGTGTTTGCACTGTGGCAGGTGGTTCCTACAGCTGCTGGGCCTGGCGATGCCACAAGACAGCGGTGACTCGTGATCACGTGGACGCCAGCGCTGTGCATTGTAATGTAATTACAGCAGCATGCATGTAGAATTCTCGATGCAAAGATTTGACAAATTTCCGCAACGGCAGAGTGGCATTGCAATGACCTTCATGCCCGCAACACCAACGCCGTATGCAACATCTATATACATACGTATGAACACCCTTGGGGTGAACGTACACTGTACTGCTGGCAGGTGTGTGTCTTGCCTTTATAGTTTACACTCGAGGCACAAGGCACAAGGCCCAGATCAAATTTTTCCTGTTCACAAAATTGGGCTCTTTCGTAGGGCATCCCTCTCGTCATGTTCAAGGTTCACTCAAAGTCGTCCTAACACAGCACCTAGAGATGTCATAACGCAGATCACTTCAAACGGTCTACCACCAAAAGTGAAACTGCACTGTCCAGTGGTTGTGCCAAGAACAAAAATTCTGTCAATTCAAAGCCACAGGAACGTGGCACCTGCCTAGGATACACAGACGCGGTGGTCAATATACACCTGGCTAATAAGCAATTGGGTATGGAATACATCACCAGCTCCAGCATGCCTATTGCAGGCCGGGAGCAAAATCAAACGAAATTCTCTTGCGAAGGAAAACATCCAGGATCACTAAACCAAGTGGACAGTGAGAGGAATCTCATCTTCTCCCTCCTCAGCCGCTGTACGCCTTCCCCGCCATGTATCACGCTGCTATAGCCATGCTAGTGGCAAACAGCTTGCCTTCCCTGTTGTGTGCCATGCCGCAGCAATGATGCCAGCTGCAAAGCAACATGCATTCCCCGTTGTGCGGCATGCCGCTGTAGCCGTGCAATCTGCAGGCAGCACCGCAGCAGTAGAGCAGCCGCTCAGGGCAGCGGCTCCTGCACATTGCCGAGGCGGTTGAGGTGCAGGTAGGCGTCGGTGCCGTAGCCCTCCATGGAGGTGATCTGCAGGTCCCCGCCAAAGTAGCGCGCGTAGAGGCGGGAGATGGGCAGGCCATATCCGTAGCCGGCCAGCACCGCGGGGCCATCTGCGCCCTCCACGCTGTCGTCCATGTCTGGCAGCGGCGATTGCGCCGTGGAGTACAGGTACGTCCATATTCTCGGCAGGCCCGACCGGGGAATGCCGCCCCCCTCGTCCGACACCTGCACCATGCAACGTGCTAGTTCAGCTAATTTTGCTCTTTTATACATTAGAGAGGGCCGCAAAGATGTCCGGCAAGCTGGAAACCGGGTCCTTGACAGCACTCCCAGTTATCTCTTTGCTCACATTGTTGTAATCCCCCTTGTCACTGCTCCAAGAGCCAGCTCTCCACAACACAAACCTTCTGGTGCTCGGGCAAAGCATTCCAGCAGTCCAAGCCAGTATGCCGCATAAAGGCATACTGGCTTGGAAATGGGCTACAAATGCACAGTGAGACAAGGTTGTCTCACTGTGCATCCTCTTGGGGCACCCAGTACTAAAAGTCGTCAATGCTGAAAGAGAATCACACTAAAAGTATTGGCCAGAGTAAAATTGGAACACGTGAATCAGGAGCGGACCTTAATGGTGACATCCTCATCTCCCTCCGCCACAACCACCCTCACAGGTGGCGGCTCATTGTCTGCATCCTCAAACCTGTCATTTACTGCCCTGAGGGAATTCTTCACCTGTGACACACCATTCCATTTGCTTCAGGAAAGCTCACGGACTCTGGACATGAATGTTCCAAACACTTGAAAAGAGGAGAGATTGATGAAATGCAAGGGATTTGAGAGGAGTCTCACCAGCTCAAAGGTCATGTGATGAAGATGTGACGGCACGTAGGCAAAGGTGAAGCGAGGGTCCCCGTACACAGACACCTCTGGGGCGGTGGCATACTCCCGCATGCACACTGAGCGCGCATCAGCAATGGCATCGTTGGCCACCTGGACTGGCGAGCACTTGGTGCAGATCATCCCTGTTGCAGGAAGAGACAAATCCTTATCAATGCGTCAAACAGGCTGGCAAGATTGGATCTGTATAAGGCTTTGTCATGCTTGCATGACTGCATATTTGGGTAAGGGAGTGGGGTGCGGCCCACGCACCGATGTGGTTCTCCCTCTGAGGTTCATGCAAGGCAATGTGCTGGCCGATGAGGATACGGATGCCAATGCGGCTGAGGTAGAAGCCATCCAGAAATTGGTGGATCTCTGGGAATTCTGTCAGCCCGTTGCCTTCCGCCCTCAACTCCTTTTTCAACTCTGCCACACCAATGGCCATGACTGGCACCACATTCCTGCAAGTATGAAGAGAGTCAGTGCCAGGAATAACTACCTTTGTGGCACGAGATCATCACATACTTTATCATGGGAAGCTGCAGGGTAGCCTTATTTAAAGATTTTGGTGAGTTCAGCCTCCCAACATGCCTGTGTCTGTGGTAGATGTGCTTCAACAGCTCCGTGAACTTGAGCTCGCTGTCCAAATCACGGATGGGCTTGAATTGTCTGAGCTCCTTGAAAGATTCCACATACCAGTCCCGAACCTGTGCAGCACGTCATTCAGTGTCCAGACGTGTACCCCTTAGCAGCTGGGCAAACGGTTCAAGGCGTTAGCTGAGGGACAGCTAGGCTCGTGCCTTTATCACTGGCGACTTTGCTGACAGACCAAACGGTAAGTTCTCTAGCTCTGCAACCCTGTGGGCTAGCCTGACGGGCAGCTCGTTGTGAAGGAACTGTGCTGAAAGAATAAGCTGGCGCTCAATGGGGTTCGCCCCAAAGTCCAGCATATACTTCAGGCTGACACCTGAGACAGCACACGCAGTACCAAGCCTCATGGCACCACCTTGTTTCTTATGTTCAAGACAATGCATGGTGTAGAGGATATTTGCTTGTCCTTATCACGCAAGGCTAGCTCGTCAGCACTACACAATTGCAAGAGGATACATGCCCTGAAGCATCACATGCACCATGCAGGCATTGCTTGAGCAGAGGTACTACCCTTCGGTCAAGATACCATTAAATTGAATAATATGCACGGACTCCTACCCACCCACCAGTTTGTTTCTTCAAGGCGCAGCTGAAGATATCATCCACGACTTCTCGTGGAGCTGAGTCCGCCAGACGAGCAACTTTCGAGGAGCCCACCCGGTTGAGATATCTGAGGGCCCCCGAAGCATTGGCAATCTTTGAGGCGTGCATGTAGGCGACTTCAGCGGCCATGTCGTTACTTGCACCAGCCTCTACTCAGCCCCATCTTAAAGCTTTCAGGCCAGCATGGTTCCTCGTCACATCCACATGACATATACAATCTTTTCAATGTTCTTCTGTATAGCAGGATAAGTGAGCGGAGGAGCAGAGCCCATGGCGCCAGCCTCGGAAGAGCTGACCGATCACGTCCTCTGCCACCTCAGCACACAGCAGCTGCCATTGACTTCATTGCATTGACCTGACGGCCAGAGGTCCCTCAAACTCAGAGTGGACTCACATCGTCAATTCAGCATGACAAGGGGTGTACTCTGGATGCCGTGATTCGCTTTGCACCAATACTTCAGTTGCCTCACTCATCCCAATGGCCATGGCACAAGGGCAGGAGGCGGGCTTGGCCTTTGTGTCCTTCCTGAAGGCTTCCAAGGTCCCTGAGAGTCTCTGGGAGCCGTTACTAGAGAAGATTGATAGGGCAGAAGTGGGCTGTGAGGGAGGTGTCCAGGTTTACATTCCTACAATCTTCACTCCAATAAAACAGATTGCTTTGTTTCCTGTAATCTATACGGGCCTTTCAAGTCACTGCTGAATTAGATTTTATAGAATATTGAAGATGTCAAAGCGAAATTCATGTCAACAAACCTTTCGTGATTGCCAGATCATCCAGATCACTTACCACTTACCACTGACCTTTCACTGTTTCCAACACCTGACAGTGTCGTGCAGGCCGTGCAAATTAATGAGGGACATGCAAAGCTTGTGGCACAGGAGGATCTGACGCCCACTGACAGCATTTTCATCCTGCCCAGCATTCGTGCAGCCACACGGAGTGACTGGCACCTGCTCGTTTCTACAGATTCTGCATTTACGCAGACCGTAGCTGAGATCCTTCCATCAGGTCATCCAATCTGCCAAACATTCAAACAGTCACGTTTCACTTCCTTCTCGACGGGCGAGTGTCGCTGAAGGGGTGGAGGTCTCAAACATTCCATGATGGTGGTATTCAGGAGGAAGTGATGACGAGTTGCAGATGCCGGCAAGCTTGTGGCGGTGGCTGCGGCCCACCATGCTGGCAGGCAGCCCATCCCGGGCAGTAACACTGTTCACCCTGGAGCCCAAGGATACCTTGTGGATACGCCATGGGGAGGATCCCAACATTGCTGGTGAGCAGTACTTAGTGTGCCCGCTCATGCCTGGGTCAGCAACTAGATGCCACTCTCAGGGGATGGGTCTTGTGCTACTGTATGCCATCGGTACTGCAACGTCCCGTATTGTCAAACTCCGTGCCATTCTGAATACGGTAACCATCCTCTTAATATCCAGGATGACGCTCCTTACTATGGTGTGCAGTTGTGCCCCTTCCACAGCCGGTTGCAGATACAATTGGGGAGGGCAGCGCAGCGCCCTATGGAGCTGTGATGATGTGGCCACTGCGCCCAATCAAGGCTGGCGCTGAGCTGATCCGTGATCACCTGCCAGGCTCGCGCAGCTTGCAGAGGGCTGCATGCCTGTTGTTCCTGCTAAGTGAGAGGGCAAGGTATAGATACTTATTCACCATCTCGATAGTTATTCACCTTCTTGGGTGAAATGAATTCCCATTTTCTAAGTGCAACTCCCGCTTTTTTCATTAGAAGGGATCCCCTTTTCATGACGCCTTGATCGTGCGGCAAAGGGTCTCAATTGCTACCACAATGGCTGCAGCTGACGTGCATGGTGATGCGACTTATCAGGTGGGCGCATGATGCGGAGTATGAGGGCTTGAAGGCTGCCGTGGAGAGTGCTGTTGCCGGCCAGGTTCTTCCTGGGGTGTCACCAGTGCCGGGTAAAACCTTGGTGGGTGATCAGAGAAGCCTGCCTGCACAGGTAAGATCCCTGCTATTGGCACAGCAACAAAAACATGTATACTGTGGTAAAATGTATACTTTGCAAGGGCTGAAGGCAAAAGATACCGATTCAGCCAATTGCAGATTGTTCTTACGCTTGTAGGTGTCAAACAAGCAAATCACAATGTGGACTGATTACCCACTGGTAAAGGAGCACCTGACAGCGCCAGTCTTCAACTTGACCGAGGATAGAGATACCGCAGATGTGATTGTCACATCCACACCAGTCAGGAACTTCTCAACATCGCCCAGGTAGCTGCTTCTGGGGCTTCAATGCTGACACATGTGAACTGTAGTATCCATATCAGTGCGGGGTGATCAATACCATGAACACTTGCTTTTCAAGGTTTTATCACCATATTCTTAAGTAACTGCCAAATCTTGTCAAATCTGACACCTTGCTGTGGATGCGCAGCAACCAGCTGGTGAATCAGTTCCCCTTCGAAGCATGTTTAATCCGCAAAGACCTGCTGCCCCAGACGCTCAGGCGATTCCATGCAGCAGCATCGGACGCCGATCCCCAGGCCGCAGCTCCTTCTGGAAGCCCATCAGATTCCTTCCCATCCTGGTTCCCCGCCACCTATGACCTGGCAACAGAGCCCCACTTTTTCCTGCAAGATAACATAAACGTGAGGCAACAGCTCTGGAGGAGGGAGCTTGTTCCTGACTTGAACAGCATGTGTGGTCCCGGACTGTGGCTGTGCATACTCTGATGGCGTGTACAATGCAAGATACTATTAGCGTGCGAGCCGCATCATGGCCTCAAGCTGCTAAATTCAACGGCAGCAGCTTCCAGATTTTCAATGTGTGTGCAATTTGCAGCGCGCAGAAGCAGGGCAGGACAACCATTGGGTGGTGAAGCTGGCGCAAGGCGCACGCAGCACAGATGTATGCCTGACGGACTCTGCCGAGCTGATCGTGAGATACAGGGAAGCCCCTGGTGGAGATAGAGTAGTGCAGAAATACGTGGAGAGGCCTGTGCTTTTCAAGGGGCGCAAGATGGACCTCCGAGTGGGTGCACAGCCCTCATTTCTTCATGCTCTCTTTGGCATGATTCTTTGAGTAGTGTAGACAATGCTCTGAAATGCTGAGGTTGCAGTGGAGCAATTTCACATACCTTGGGGAACGTCATGCATGTGTTTTGAAGGTTTTCATGGCTTTGGTTCAGGTCTACCTGGTAGTGCGGAGCTTTGCAGATGCAGAAGCGTACTTGCACACCAATTGGTATGCCAGGGTGGCCAACAGGGAGTATCCTTCAGATGTCAGTGCCACAGAGACTGACTTTGAGAGCCACTTCACTGTCGCATGCTATGATGCTGACCCTGCTGTCAGTGGTGCCCAGGTAAAGAAAGTCCCATCCTTGATTTCCGTTCCTGCACCATATCTGCCAACTATCCCTTCATGTGATGCTCACCTGATTCTGAATTCCAATTCCCGGGGCATGCAAGCGCGCATGCATGTGCTATGGTACGTGCCATGCATGGCTAGCATGCATTGGTCTGGGCGTGGTGCAGTGGGTCTGAGGCATATTTCTGAATCTGCAGCTGATGGTACCAAAGAGCGAGGTGGTGTGTGAGCTGGAGGGACAAGGCATAAATGTCGCTGAGTTTGAGGAGGACCTCTGTGGCATGGCTCGCAGCCTGGTCACTGCTGCACAGGCGCAGGTGAAGCATTGCTGGCTTGCTGCCCTATATATATATACGAATATATATAGATAAACTCTCAGTTCTTCTGGTTTGCTAATTGTTTTGGTTGTATTTGCTCAGATCAGAGGGATTTTTCATTCCTGGTTCAGAAGTGTTGATGTGGTTTCTGACATGTCCACAGATTGGAAGGTGGCCACGCAGCAGGGCTATTTATGGGATGGATGTGCTCCTGGTGAGAGGGCCATCTGGGAGATGCAGCCCGCAGTTGTTGGAAGTCAACTTCTGTCCAGACTTCACAACACTCATCAAATTGGGGGAGAAAGAGGCCATCAATGAGTTCATGGGTGCATGCTTCACATCCGGCCTGGTTTCAGAGCAGTTTACAAGATTGGGGGATGACCCAGGAGAGACAGTTCCTGGCCAGAAGGATCTTGATGCAATTGACTGACTTGTGCTTGACCTCAGCTTCTTCAGTGGTTTTGTCGAGTGGAAGAGATTGCATGGGTCTGGGGGAGATGTAATATTGTATGCTGGAAATAATTTAATGCCCCTCTTCCCTGCATGCAATGTTCCACTCGCTCTCGTTCAAGACGCAAATTACTGCGCTGCAGGCACACGCATTTCCAGAATGTCGTCAGTCATTCTCAGCCCACTGACTGCCTCCATCAAGCATGCGAAAGAGGTTGTTGACGAGTGTATCCCAGACCTGCGTGAAAACGTTGCTGTCGACAGCAGCGCCCTTGAGGACCGCATCAATCCCGTGATCTTTGCAGTCTTATCCGCTGGAAGGAGCAACGCCTCCACCGAACTCCCTGAGCAAGACAGGGTCGATCTGTGGCATATCGTCTGCAAGCTGTGGGTAAGCCTTTTGTGCACACACGGTCAAGCTGTCCCAGACAAAAGACACATCGAGAGAACCTTCAATGCGTCTCGTTGTTGCAGAATGCGTGTGTGGTGAAGCAGAATGAGAGCAACAAGTCTGAAGAATGGATGGTCCCCTTGAGAGAGTCAGCCAGGTGAGTGACAATCCTGTGTTTCCAAACGACTGTGCTTTATTTAGCCTGCCAAGCAAAAGTTCGGCCACTGAGCAGTACATGCCTTTGGCTGCAGTGACCTGCTCACCCTCATCAAAGATTCAGACCTTTCAGTTGAGGAGCGGGCCACCAAGGCAACGTTTTACCACAAGGTATGCCAAGCGACTTTTCATGCATGTTTGTTTGCTTTCCCATGCGCACAATTATCATGGGCATGCAATTGTGAATCTGATCATGGACAGCCTGTCTTCCTGAGGGTGCATGATATCTGCTGCAGATCGGCTGCTTACATTCAGAGTTGGAGGAGTTTGAAGCAGCAGAGGCATCTTTTGGGAAGGCGCACGAGTATTGTGTCAGCCTGCTCAAGGACCTTCAGCAATCCAACCCTTCAGAGGACCTCCTCCAAGAGCATGCAGAGGAGTGCTGCTTGCTGGCTATCCACAGGGCAAAGAACGCATGGCAGCTGCAGCAGAGGGTATGTCATGCTCTTTGCCAGTCATTTTGTTGTCTAAGTCATGCCAGCACATGCACCCCGCAAAAGTTTGCTAAGAATCTGCTGTGGTGTCTGCATGCAGGCATTGGCGGTCGACATGCTTGCGCATGCTGCAGAACTGGCGCAGCAGCAGTACTTGCCATCCAGACAGCGCTTCTACCTTTGCCAGAGGGTGATCGTGACACTGGTGGAGCAGGGTATCAAATATCTTGAAGCCAAGGATGCAGATGCCCTCGGCCTGCTGGACAATGCGTACAACCTCATCACAGGCCATCTGGTAAGTGACGACAAATGTAATTGATAACATCCAGCTTGCCCTTGAGGAGGGAGATAATGTTTATTGAAGGGGCTGCACACTACATGCACTGCAATGTGGTGATATCAAATTCTGCATGCTTGCAGGAACTTGACGAAGATGATGAACACTTTGAGATGTATCAGAAGGAAGCCTGCGATCTGCAAGCACAGGTGATGAATTCACTGCTTTGCAGACAGTCATGTCCACTAGACCCTTTGCTGAGCAATGACTGATGGGTTGTCAGGTGCTGCGATTGCTTGCTCAAGGCTACCTGCTCAATGGCAAGGCAGCAACAGCACTTCAGTGCGTGCACAATCTGCGCAAGCTTCAAGAACAATACGCGTCACAGCCTGCTGTCTTCCTGACAGCCATTCAAGCTCTCACCGCGGTATGTGCATGGCATGCATTATGCCATATAATCAGAGAGATCATTTGAATCCCATGCCAGCCATGCTCTGGTGCTGATTGCCATGTTGGGAGTGCAGATGGGCCAGACAGATAAGGCAGAACAGGAGCTCCTTGCGCTGGCAGCCCACAGTGATGCTTCTTCTCAGCTTTGCCTGGAAGCCATTTCTGCACTGATTTACGCAAACAGTGGGGCTGAAAGCCTCAGAACAGCTGCCAGTCTAATCATAGATCGCTTTCCTGGAGAAACATTTGTGCCAGTAAAGGTTGTGGAATATATCATGGGCCTCAAGGGAGAGGTGTGGCTAGTGAAGCCCAGCAGTGACTGTTTCATCTTTCAAATGAGCCCTGAACTCTAAATTCAAGAGCCCTGAACACTTTTTAGAGAGAGACTAGCATACACAGGGAGTTACTGTCATGACAAGGGTGATGCTGTGCAGGGAATGAGCACAGAGCATGGAGAATGCGCACTGCAGATAGTCAGCGAGGAGAATGTTGTGGACATGCTGACAAAGGTTGACCTCTCTCTCCCATGCTTAACTGCATGTATAATCTCTTTGACAGCATGCATGCATCATCTGTTTTACAGCATGCATGTTCTATCTGATCATCTGTGCTGCTGCTGCAGGAAGATGTGCAGGCGAAGGAGCACAGAAAAGCGCTCTACATCATGCTGTGGAACCACGGCACCCACCTCTTCACAAAGAAGTCCTACACTGCCTGCTCAGACTTCTACAAAGCGGCGCTCATGTATGCAGATGATGGAGCAAAACCAGTGGTTGCCAGGCAGCTCGCCCTTGCCCACATGGCCACTCAGAACCTTGACCGGTAAGCAAGTCTGACAAAATGAACCATTTTGAAGAACACTTCGCCTTTCGGGCTGTGATGTCCGCTGTGCGTCTTGGTTTTAGGACTGTGAAGCCATGAGCCATTGCTTCAACCAAGTGAGTGACTCTGATGTATTGCTGCTGTTGCTCACAGGGCTTTGGAGTACTTGGCAGTGGCCCTGGAGCTGGAACCAGAGTCAATCTACAGCATTTTCGTGAAGATCAAGCTCCTGCTCATGAAGGGCGCTGCTGATGAGGCTGTGGATGAGATGCAGAAAATGATCGCATGCGAAGAGTTCGATCTGGACTTCTTGCGCGTGCGCACACCTCTCAGCACCTATATTTTCAGCTTGTCAGCTGTTCAGCGCTCAATCTGACATCTTCATTCCTGCAGGTCATCTGCACAGAAGCCATGGCGGCAAAAGTGACACCAGCAGCACAGCATGCCCTGACATGCCTCTACGAGCGATTGACTGGTCAGAAGGAGGGGCACAAGCCAGGAGAAGAGGCCGCGGTCTTGCGCAACCTCGTCAAAATTACAGCAGGCATGCAAGTGAAATTTAAGAGATTTGGTTTTTGATCCAGTGTTCTCTTCCTGCCACAAATGTGCATGCAGATATTCAATCACCCACAAAGTGCATGCAACATGATTGTATCTTTGTGGTTTTGCAGAAGATGCAGCGGGATATGATCTTGGCAGTGGCAATTGCACACAGCCTGCCAGCATCACGGCTGGTCAGGTGGAGCTGGAAGGCCCAGATGAGGCTGTGTCCGTGCACACAGAGCTTTGCACTTACTACAGCAAGGCCGAGCAGCGCTTTGATGCAGTGGGCTATGGACGCTTTTTTGGAAATGAGTGAGTGCGCTTTCCAATACTTGCACTAATCCATACAATGCATTACTGAGGCCTGAAGCACCCGAGCTGACTGTCACTGTGTCCCTATTCCCTTGAGTATAATCAGTCCCTGCTGTAGTAATCTTATGTTGCGTCATGCAGGAATGCACATGTGGAATGGTACGCAGACAGTGCCTTCAATGCAGGTCTGGCAGCGGCAAAAGCTGAGGATCACATGTCGGCAGCTGTGCTCTTCGGCGCGGCTGGCAGCTTCTATGGCGGCTTCAGGACTGCCAGCACGCGCAGTGTTGGCAATAGAATGGTATATCCCTTGCTGCTACCATCAAGGCAATCATGCACAACCGGCAGCTCTTGAATTCATAGAGGGTTCATGGCACACTCAGTGCCTTTCCCTCTCCACCGAATTGCTGCGCAGTGACTGAGTGGACATGGGGTGGTGCAGGATGCATTTGCGATGGCTGCATTCAGCGCACTGGAGGCTCACATAAAATACCCTAATCACCGCCCCAGCCTGAGTCTGGCCCAGCACATGCTCCAGCAGGCACAGGCAACAGCAGACGCAATGAAGGCTCTGCCGCACACTAGCAAGACCGGCTCTGAAGAGCACATCAGGAGGACCTCAACCTGTCTTCTCAAGATGGTGCGGCTCAATCTGCAGCCTGCATGTGAGTCCCATTCTCTGGACGGGGTTGGTCCGCCCATCTAGAGGAGCACCAGAGCAAATCTGCCCCACCCTTGTTATGGCCTGCTTAAATGCAAATCAAGCTCCAAATAAGGGATTGGGAGCTCCGAACAGCCGCAAACTCTCAGATAGATGGAAGGTAGACACCTAGGATTTGTTCATGCAAGTGCCTACGTGCGGACCACTCTAGCTGGCTGTGCCAGAAATGATCTCACCATGGTGTTCTGGATTGACAGGAGTTTGACATTGCCACGCGCAAAGGCGATGAAGCCTCACAGCTGTCTGTCTTGGAGAAATGCAAGGCGACAAGTGGCTTCACGGCTGAGGATTTCCTGCAGCTGGCAAAGCTGTGCAGAGGTCCTCAATACCATGCTCCTTATGTGGCCAAAGTGGCCTTCAAGGCGGGCCTGAAAGGACTGCTGGCAGAAGGGAGCTCATCAAAAGAGGCTCTCCTGGCACAGGTGATCTCTTCTGGTCACTTTGTCTCCACCCCTAGTAACTCAATGAGTCATATTAGAATTCCTGCTCGTGTGTCATGTGCACGCTGCCACACCCGCAGCAACAACTGCATACCCTGTCTGGCAGCATCTGTTCTGTGTGGTATCACAGGTCCGCTGCACGTGTTGTTGCCTTCACCCATGAGCGACATGGCCTGGTGCTGTGCAGACGATCAGGAGCGTCATGGAACTGGGCAGCGATGCAGAGAAGCTGAGCCTGCTTCAGGATGCCAGAAAGCTGCTCTCCAGTCTGCAGCCAGGTGCCTACCCTCGCAGGGAACTTGCATGGTTGCTCACCACCGCCTGGAACCGAGGCTGCCACCATGCCAAATACAGGCGCCTGCCAGAAGCTCAGCAATTCATGGAGGCTGCTCTGAGCCTGGTGGAATTCTGCCCAGAGTACCAGGCTCGCCAGGAGGTATGCATCAGCTTCCCTCTGTGTGGGCATTTGCTGGGCACAAAATTTACCACAGCTTAGCCATGCAGTGCTGCTTCAGAATGATGCCATGTAGGATTTCTCTTCTGAATGCTGATGGATTCCTCGCCTCCCTTTGGGTATTTTAATCTTCCTGTAATACTATCACAAAATGCAGTAAAGCGTGTCCATTCGTCTCAAAAACTTGTGTGTTTCACAGGAGCTGAATCAAGAGCTGAAGCGGGTGATCGGCCTTGAGCAAACCAACACAGCAATGTTGGTAGACTGATCGCTGCCACATTTTTGTACTGGAGCGAGGTTTCAGCAGCATGGCAATAAACAAGCAGCACATGCCGGGCAGAGATTTGCTGTACACTGCAGAACCTTCTTGCCTATTTTGTCACATTGGGTCTGGGAAAGGCTTCTGGAGGCAAAAATGCTCAAGTGGCAAAACGCTGCAAACTGGCTACTCAAGTGACCGCGATAAGAGGGTTCCCTTGACATGAATACTTGTACAGCTAGTGTTCGTCAGGAATAATGTCTACAGTAAGCTTAACTTAATTTCAGCTTCACTGGCTTTTCTTCCTGATCAAGATAAGAAGTTGACCTATCATTAAGGTATTTGAAGCCAGCCTGGCACTGAGTGCAGCACTGAGTGCGCTGTACACATGTGGCACTGGTAAGCACGCGCATGCATGCACAACACATCAGGGTCGCGGTTTCAGATGTGCAGGCAGACATGCATGAAAAATTGTCCATTTGAAAATGGCGGGTCTCTTGCAGAACAGTTTGATGTCCTGAATCCACATAAGACCTGAAGCAACATTCAAGAACATGCATGTGGACTTGCAACGCCACTGAACAGCTGACCGTTCAGCAAATGCACGAGCCAGTGACATTGCCAATTGCAAATGGATCCGGATGCTCTGAAATCCCGCGTACGTCTTTAGTAGCTTCTAACTTGTCGCTCCACGGACTAGATCCTTTAGATGCAAAACGCTGAGTGCTGAGCCGTGAACTAGTTTTCAAGATGATGTTGTGAAAGGTTCAAACCTTCGTGCAACAGAGGGGAGTAACAAAAAAGCATCAACATTTCGATTCCAGCAGACTTCATTATGTATTGCATGACCCGGCTCGCCATTTTCAGGCCTGTGCTTAGTGCAACAACTGTCAAGCTGACGTTGTACACAAAGAAAAGTGGCGACAGCTGAGTGGTCTAGACCAATTTCGGTGATGACGAATTACAAGGACATAAATTGACGGACACAGCCGCAAGAACCAGTAGTTCCTTGCTCACTTAAAGCAATGGACCAGGAGAGCAGTTCAGGGATTCCTGCTGCTCCACACAATAGGCGCCCACCCAGATACAGCGCAAGCGATGCCACAAAATCTCCTTTGCAGAATGCCACCAGCAGAGCTCCGGCGGTGCCTCGAAGGAGCAGTCTTGGCAGCACAGCTGACCACTCAGGAGGTAGGCACAGCTTCAATGCCAGTTGTCCTTTCCCTTGTGTAGCACCTTGATCAGAATGAGGAGATCTTTGCAAAGGTTAGATTAGGTGATGCACACTTTCAACAGCACTAAGGCTTGACGTGAAGGAGGCCCGTGCTGTTTGCAGAGAGGGTGAAGGTAGTTGTGCGAGTGCGACCACCCCGAGGCACAGAGACAGGAGGGGCAATCACTGTTGCTCCAGACAACAAGGGTATTGTCCTGTACAGAGAGTGAGCACCGCTACCTGCCCACCATCCCGCATTCTTGCTGCTCTGTAATGTCGACTCCATGAAATTACCCATGCCCGTATGAATCGACAAAATGACTGGACTGACGCCAGCTGTGTGCTCATCGCAGTCAAAGCATCGCTCCCCAGTCCGGCTTTGAATTTGACAAGGTGCGCCACTTGAGCCTCCCTACCCCACACTCAAAAGTTCCTGGGAGGCAGTCGACATGCATCATCTCAAGCATCCCACAGGATTTAGTGTGTCCCTATCACAGCTGCTTTGATTCAGAGAAAGACTCCCCACTGCATTGCCAGCAGATGTCTGGGTGCTCGTGTGTGGGCACATGTCGCCCAAAGACTGGGCGCGGCGCTCGAGTTCCTGGAAGGTGCAGTGACAAAACTTGCTGCATGTCATGTTCCAGGTGCTCCGAGAGGACGCCTCCCAAGCAGATGTATTCCAGGCAGCAGTGCAGCCAATAGTGGAGGATGTCCTCAACGGCTACAATGGGACAATTATGGCGTACGGCCAGACGGGGGCCGGCAAGACTTACACGCTGTCCAGCATAGCGCCGGACGCCATCGGCATGATGCCCCGGGCGGCCTCGGTCATTTTCTCAGAGATTGCCGGCGATCCGGACAACACCTACACAGTCGTCATGTCCTACATCCAGATTTACATGGAACTCCTGCAGGTGTGATTTCCCAGCCATCCATCTGACCCCCAGTTCATTCACCATTTTCCCAGCATGGTTATTATCGTCAGCTCAGATGTGGACTTTTCAAGTGTTGCAAGGTGCTTGGTACCCACTCTCTGCATGGCAGAAGAATCCGCGCACCTGTTCAATGTTTCAATATTTGTCTTGTTGTGTTAATATTTGGGAGAGAGAGGACTTCCGAGAGGAGAAAATCGGGCGATTCTGTTGAGCTTGCCTGAAGTGAAATATGTTGTGTTTTGTGGCTGTGCAGGATCTGCTGCAGCCCCAGAACAACGACCTGCAGATCCGGGAGGGAGAGGACGGTGTGTTTGTGGCGGGTGTGCACGAGGTGGAGGTCAAGAACATGGAGGACTGCCTGCACCTGCTCCAGATCGGCGACCGAAACAGGCGCGCCCCCAAACCAGCCACCTAAAATATATGTCCAGCAACGTCGGAGGGTGATGTTTCCTTGAAGAGCCCCTTGTACCCAGAACTTCCAAGCAACTGAGCATCCTGCTTGCACAATCATAATGCGCACAATTCAGTGCTCTCTGTGCCGACAGAACAGATTGATCCCTGCAGCTGCATGACTGCGATTGCACTCCAAAAGTCATTTAGGAAGAACAGATCGATCATTGCAGCCGTACAATTGTGTTTGCACTCCATAAGTCATCAAGGAAGAGTCGGTGGCTCAACAGTCAAGACTTCAGAATGTGACCTGTGAATTAGTTGTACTGATTGGCGTCCAGGTGTTTGCATTCACGACAGCTGCGCAACTGTTCTTATATCCCAAAACCAATCAAGTAAGGTTCAGCAGATCAACATCTGGGAACCAAAATGTGACGTCCAATGCTGTGGGTGAGTAATAAGATATCTTGTCGCCCAGGGTGTTTGCATTTACGGCACTGAACGCGCACTCCAGCCGCAGCCATGCGATCGTAATGCTGACCATCATGAAGCGTCCCAACGCGGCGCCGCACAACCGCGCGCTCGGCCAGAAGGTGAAGGTCGGCAAGCTCTTCCTCGTCGACCTCGCCGGCAGTGAGCGCCTCAAGAAGAGCCGCTCCACAGGTGCCCATCTCCACACCCGCTAGACTTCTTTTTACTCACCATGCACTTGCGCAGGTTGCGTTTTCGCCCATCTTTCGGATTTCTTCATTTAAGATGCCAAGTGCCCCATAGAATGAGCCAGGATAGCCTTCACGTATATTCATGCTTTGGATGTCAGGCAACAGATTTGCCCCATCAAGAGGTCACCCCTGGTCCACTCACACAGTATGATTCCCATGTATACACAGTCAGGATGAAAGAAGCATGCTGTCATGATATGCGAGCCATCAGGCTGCATCACAAAAAACAACAACAACAGAGTCGCAGTCTTTACCGAAGGACTTGTCATACAGCATCGAGCAGACAGCAAAAGCACGCACGTGTGAGTCACCGCTGCATGTGGTGTGTGCAGGGCTGCGCGCCAGCGAGGCGGTGAGCATCAACCTGTCGCTGACCACTCTGGGGATGTGCATCAATGCGCGCGCAGACCCCAACGCCACCCACGTCCCCTTCAGAGACTCCAAGCTCACTCGCCTGCTGCAGGTCAGTCTGAGTGCCTGCCTGATGCAGTGCAAGAACAGTGCAATATATCGTCACATGGGCTGCTGCGGTATGTATGATGTTCCACACAAAGATCACTGACAGACTGGCTGCACTCTGAGCCGTGGAAGAGCTGCTATCTGCGGAAGACCAAGGATGGGTGCATGCAATCTGAAGTGACTGCTGTGCAAAAGCTAAAAAGAACTTTTACTGATGCATCAGGAGTCCCTGGGCGGCAACGCCAAGACCTCCCTGGTCATTGCAGTCGCGAATGCCCTGCAGCACGTGGACGAGACACTTCAGTCGCTGCAATTTGGCTCCCGTGCCATGCGCGTCCACACACAGGCCAGTAAAATTACCTCACCATTTACTCTACCAAATAATTATCAAGGTTTATCCGCCAACTTACACCGCCATAATCTCCACCAAAACCTCTCAAGGAGATCCAGCATGAGCCAACTGCCTGACTTGCTTGCATGAGCAGCATGTACTCAAACCTCCTGTGCAATGTGTTTGCTCGAGGCATGAATAGACACCAGCGCTCTGTTGGGGTGCACTTCAGTATCCGGGCTGGGGTGATACAAAACCTTCTATGCAGCATGGATTAGGACCTTACTGGCCCTATGCAACACCGCTCACCGTTCAATGCCAGTATATATGTTTTCTTTTGTGTATGATGCTGAATGTACTGTTCTGCCCGGCTGGCGAACGCGTTTTAATATTGAGCACCGCGCCGACGGTTGACTGGGACTTGCTTGGATCTGGCGAGTCCATCCTGTGGTTTATTTGTGCCAGCCATTTAGTGCAGCTTGTCTGCTGGACCTTGCCTTCAGGCATTTAAAGTGTGTAATAATGATAATATTTAAGTAATATGCTGACATGGGCTGTCGTCTGCTATCAGGCAGTGGTGAACGAGCACACGGACTTCAAGGTGATAAATGCGGAGCTGGTTGCGGCACTGGACAAGCGTGAAGATAAGTCCCATATGCTGGAAGCCACTCTGCTGGCCAAGGAAGAGGAGCTGGAAGCCCTGGGCAGCCTCCAACAGGTGCTTATCCTTATTATTAAAAATATTATGGGTTAGATTACAATTATTATCAGTATCATTATTATTACACATTTCAAAGACCGACCTGTTGGGAGCCACCTGAGGCTTGTGGACTTGTCACCCTTTTACTGCCTGTCTGTATATACATGTCCTCTAGAACTTGCCGGTATTCAGACTCACCGGAAATTATTGCTTGCTGGGTGGATGTCATGTGTGGACGATATGGGTCCAGTCACTCATGAAGGCTGACAATGCCTGTGCAATCTCGTGTGTGGTTGCCAAGTCAAATGCCCCTCTGGCTGAGAGTTGTTTTTTTAAATTTAGACACCTGAAGGCATTGTTAGCTTGCAGGAGGAGCGCCAGCGCAACAGTGACATAATGGAGAATCTGGAGAAGGAGAGGAATGCCCTAGCGAACGAGCATGGCAAGCTGTCATCCATGCTCAGCCAGACCCAGGCACGCCCACAACCTCAATGATAGTGTAGTGGTTTGTACATGTCTTACCTTGAATAGCGATGTCAATATTTTCAGTATGGTTGTGGCTGTAGGCAGAAGCAGAGGACATGGCAAGCAGGCATGCGCGAGAGAAGGCAGAGCTTGAGCAGGCACTGCGCCGAGCCCTGAACAAGCTCAGCGAATCCAAGCAGGTACACCTAGCCTCGCTCTGCTTTCTGCATTGCGCCCTGTGACACTCTCCTTCGCATCCCTCAAAGATCTTTTCCCCGAACTGCAGTGTTCCCCATGTACGATATGCTAGAGCTGCAATGTGAAGACCTTGTTGCTGCTGGACAGGAGCATGCAGCGGCACTGTTGGCGCACGAGCAAGAGGTGCAGCAGTTGGCAAGCTCGCATCGTGAGAGCCTGGACAGCCTGAACAGGCAACACATTTCTGCCCTTCAGCGCCGAGACGCACAGCTGCAGTCCCTGGCTGACCAGCACCAGGCTCAGCTTGACGCCCTCAACAGGCATGACACCCATGACCTACACCTTGCATTTTACAACTGAACGCCAAGGAAGCCCCCTTCCCTTATTAACTCTGAGCTGGATTTATTTTCAAGCATTTTGCATGTTCGACACGACTGGGATGTTTAGTACAGAGTGTGTCTTGGCACGTGCAGGCAGCATGCGGAGGACCTGCAGGCGCGGGCCGAGGCGCAGCTGCGGACCGAGGAGCAGCACGCACACCTGATGGAGGGCACTGCGACGAGGCACGCGGCGCAGGTGCATGCGCTGCAGGAACAGCATGCAGCGAAAGAGCAGGAGACCGCCCGGTAAGGCTTTTGCTCCCCCTCATGACCTGATTAGACTAATACTGCTTGCAGCCTTTCCATTGGGTTCTCTAACCCTACTGGGAAACTGTTTACAAGTTCCTTAGAGGCACATGTGTGTCCCAGGGGTCCAGGTAGGCCTAGTGCTTGCAGGCTCCTGAACACAAACTCTAAACCGCACTTCCAGGGCATCCTCGTGCAAAGGCTCAGATCAGCGTTTGATAAGCCATTGTGTGACTCTGTGCAGGCGCATGGCGGCAGAGAGGGAGGCGATGACGGCTCAGCACGGCGCTGAGCTGGCGGAAGCCGCTCGGCAGTCGGACGCACGCTGCGCCGGCATGGCGGCAAAGCACGCGCGCGCGAGCGAGCTGGCCGCCCGGCAGGCAGACGCCCAGCTGCAAAGGCTCACCCTTGCCCACGAAATGGAGCAGGTGGGATGCTGTGCTGTGTCTCACGTTGAAATTTGTCGAAACCAAATGTTCAACTTCTCTGAACCCAAACGTGTAACGCTTAAAGAGGCTTCTAGCAAAAATTTCTGTACATTTGCGGAGATCTTGCCCTGGAGCACAGAGCAAAGGCACAGGTCGACCCGCTTTTGAATATGGATACAGAAGAATTAGTGTCGCTCTCGCAGTGAAAAAAGCAAGAAAAAAGAGGCGTGTGTGGGTGTGGCAGGGGCGGCTGAGACAGCAGGTGGAGCTGGAGAGGGATGGGGCGGTGCGAGCAGTGCAGCTGGAACTGGCAGACCTGCAGCAGCGGCTGCGCATGGCCGACCAGGCCGCCGCCGAAGCGCGCACCGACATCGCCCGCCTCAAGCTGGAGCAGCACGAGGACACTCGCACCACAGAGGTCAGCAAGTTGACCTGTGCCCCATGTGCATGTTTCTGTCAACACTTCCCTACGAGGACAATTTTCAGTGGTTGTCCATGACCCAGAAATTGGCTCACAATTGCAGATTGAGGTTCTTGTGCATCGGCTGTGTCGTGGCCAACACAGGCAGCATGGACAAATCGAGGGGGCTCCAGTCGTAATGATGACAGGCTCAAAGACCCCTTTCCCACGAATGCAATTGCAATTTGATGGGAATGTATGCCGTTTGAGGAATCCAACAGGAAGCACCGCAGAGAGTGACTTGCAGCGATCAGAACTGCAACGGCAGTGGATAGCAGGAAAGCTGTAGATGGCCTAATTTGGGGGTGACCTTGAAGATCCAATGGGTCTTTGATATAAACAGGCAAACGGAGTGTACTATTTATGGGTTAGTGACAGGCAGCCGTCTCAGCCACACCCAGAGGAATAGTGCTCAAAAATGCACCTGAAGGGAGCACGCTGCGTTGAGCGCCTCCGAAATTTGTGCATCGGCTGCGTTACGACAAACAAAGGCACCACAGATAATCTGAGGAACCTGCAATAATTATGGCTAGCAGGCCCAAAGACCCATGTCATTAGTAGCTCCTGTATTCAAAGGCCACTGTAGAAATATGTGCACATGCATCTGCGCAGGAGCGCTGGCGGCAGCGGCTGGCAGACGCGGAGGCGGCGGCGGCGGCGAAGCTGGGCCGGGAGCGGGAGCTGGTGGCGCAGTACGAGGGCACCATCACAGAGCTGTCCCAGGACGTCTCCGGCCTCACGCGCGATGTGCAGCGCCTGCGGGAGGACAACTCCGCGGCCGAGTCCAGCCTGGAAGCGCTTCGGGGGGAGCTCGAGGCCCAGCAGGTGCGCTGCTCGCTGCTTGCTCCTTGCCAGAATCTTGTTCCTCAACAGCGTGTGGTTTCAGCTTGGCTAGCCCCAAAATGTTGATTCTGATCCAGTGGGTCCGTGATCCTCCAAATTATGTTGGGCAGTTGACTCCTGGTGCTTGCTTGCATAATGTTTGTGCTGTGGTTGATGGTTAATGAAGGTGAAGGTGTTGTAATTCTTACTGAACACCATGCCCACACTTTATTGGGTCTTGCTTGAATCTGGCAAGTCTTCAAGGCGCAGAGTTGCTGACAGCCTACCCCTGCGACTTGTCGCTGGCAGGAACAGCGGGGTACAATGAAAATCATTGTTAAGCAATCCAACAGAATTGTGGCACATTGAAGACTGTGATTTTGACCGCCACAGGACACTCAGCAGCGAATGAAGGGTCGGCTGGTGAAGGAGCAGCAGATGCTGGCGGGTATGCAGCGGTCTCGGCAGGCGTTCCTGGCCGTCTGGGAAGCCAACCGCCGCCGCAGCGGAGCCGCGCGCGTCATCCAGCGCCACTTCAGAGCCTCACGCGTCGCCCGCCTGCTCAAACGCACCAACCTTGATGCCAAGGTCAGTCTCCTTCACTGTGTGCCGGTCTTTATGTGTGCCGCGCGTCCAGGTTCAGATTGTCCTCGTCACTCACTTCCTCAATAAAACGAGCAATATGCAGAGCATTTCTCCTTTGTGGACATGAGTGAGAAGGCACACCTATAGAAACCATCAGATATATCTCTGCACAGAAGTGCCTGCGACGGGAGGCGCCCGAACAGATAATTGCATGCATGCCCAGATAGGGGCGTCTCTTTTCTTGAGTCTTGGGGGGACGACGTTGCAGGCGCTGGGAGGCAGCGCTTGGCAGGACTGTTTCAGAAGCGCTCACTAAATCGCACGAGATACAAGTATTGATTCTGGGATGCAAACTTGCAACGGCAGGCGTTGGAGGCGGCGGAGAGCGAGCGGTGGGTGCTGGCGGGGCAGGCAGCGCGCGTGGAGGCGGAGAAGCACCGCCACCTGGCATGGTGCGGCACGGCACTCATCGGCAGCTCGCTCGGCACCCTGGCCGAGGCCGTAGACCAGATCCGCGCCGCCTTCCTGCTGCCCGACAAGCAGCTCAAGTGCGCGCTAGAGTCGCTTCCTCAGAATTAATTCTTGTCGCACTTTTGCAGTGAGCTTTAGCCTCAGAGAGATTTTTTCCTGCACGGACGACTGGAGAATATGTCTTTGGCAGCACCTTGTTGAGACCTCCCTAAGACACTAAGTATGCATGATGACTTATTTGCTGCTCTGCTGAATCCTTCTGCCTTCCGGTGTTCCTTCCGAGTGCACAATCTTGCTGTTAATCACATTTACTCAGCTTTTGAAATTCCAACAATGAACACACTTTCTCCTGGCAGGACGATCGGGGCGGTCAGCAAGAAGTTTGGCGCGCCGGGGTCGCCGATGGCGCCGCTGCGGCCACGCTCGGCCAAGAATTCCCCCCGGTGGACCATCCGCGCCGCCTCCTTCACCGCCGGCCTCGGCCGCCCCTTCATGTCGCCCTCCACCTCCCCCACCGGGACCCCCCGGGGGCC
>JADEYI010000532.1_pt1 | contig 49977 bp, 48 predicted proteins | sample 8542331 | NCBI WGS metagenome assembly JADEYI01 (sample SAMN16510988, study PRJNA670497) | mine drainage metagenome | isolation source: biofilm near Copperflume 1 | place: Germany: Marsberg coppermine Kilianstollen | collected 2018-02 | reverse complement strand
GCGTTGCTCGCGTCAGGGGGAGGTCAGGGCGCCCACGGATGTGTCAGTAGAGCCAAATTTGTCCAAGAGCGGGAAAAAGATCGGCTCTTCGTTGTTGAGATGCTCCAGCACGTGATCCCGGTAGGGGCCAAAGTCCTGGCGCAATGCCTCAAATGCCCGACTGTCCGTTGGCTCTGCCTTCAACGACTTCGATGCACGATCCATGTTGTCGAGCAGCGGGTCGAGCTCGTGGTGTTCGGCGCTCAAGGAATCGAACGCCGCGGCGTCAGCGCCATTGGCAATGACTGCAGGCCAGTATTGGGTGTCCTCTCCTTGGTGGTGGAAGCGGGTACCCGCCACGGCGAAGAGCGCAAGTTCAGCCACCACCCGCATCTGGTCACTGTTTCCGGGCCGGGCCTTGGACAACGATGTATCCATGAGATGGACGAGTCCTCGGATCATGGTGTGGATGCCCGTGAACTCCCGAACGGCAGATCCCATCGCCGAAACTGTAGCCAGGTGGGCTCGATCCCGCACCGAGTCTGATGCGAATCAGTTGCCTCTCCGACACCCCTCCAGTACAATCGCCGGAGCGGCGGTGGGCCTGTGCTGCGGAAAGGCTTTGGTGGAGCATGGCGCTCGGGATCTACTTCGTACACGACGGATTCACACCGGATAAATACGGTGAGGCGATCAAGAGGCTTGAAGCAGCCGGTGCGGGTTCGCCGAAGGGCCGCACCTACCACGTTGCCCTCGAATCCGATGGTGCAGTCCAGGTGTTCGATATCTGGGAGACACAGGAGGACTTTGATGCCTTTGGATCGACCCTCGTGCCGATCCTCGCTGAACTTGGCGTCGAGCTCAAGGATCCAATGGTGGCGACCGTCCACAACGTCATTCGGGGCTGAACCACGGCCCCTGTCATTGGTCCGTCGCTGGTTTCCACTGGGCTTGGTGTCAGCGAATCGTGAAGGCGTATGACGGCGGCCAGGAGATTGACACACTCCCCTCATCCATAGCAGAGGGCCAAATGGCACCGATCGACTGTCATCGCTTCGCCTTCATCACGGTTGCCAGCCTCGATCAGGTATGGGCCGCGCTGACCGACAGCGAGCTCTCACGTCACTACCTGCTCGGATTGGACGTCGTATCGGATTGGATGCCGGGCGGTTCTGTTGAGCTGAGGGGACCCGACGGAATATCGATCCCGGGCCAGGTGCTGTCTGTCGAACGGAACCAGACATTGGCGTTCGCCATCGAGCAGGGTGTAGGGCCATGCCGATTCATCACGTGGGATCTCCGGCAATGCTCCGACGGTACTGTCGTGCGGCTCACGGTCGACGAGGTCGACGGAGACTCAGAGGACGAGGCGGAAGACACATGGCTGCCGGTGCTCTCGGCGTTGCAGTCGCAGCTCGACAGGCTGCTGAGCGGCTAGTCACGCACCCACCGTCGGGCCGTTGGGAAATCCCGTCCTCGGGACGCCTGGGAGTGTCGTTCGAAGGAGGGCTTCCGGTGAGGTCAACGTGCTCCCGGACGAGTCGGGTCCGCATACGGCTCGTAGTGCGTCACGAAATAGCCTCGCTCTTCGCCCCTTCTCCTCGAGTGTCCCCAGCACAGGCGAGTGCGCTGGCCCTGGATCGGGATGAAGCAGGCCGATCGAATCCGCCATTCGCCGATTGTGACTTCTTCAACCAGACCGCCGACCATGATGGACTCGATTGCCGAGAGGAGGTCAGAGACGTTGCGGTCCCATTCAGCGTCACTCCGAGCGATGTACTCGATGATCCCAAAGTCACCCATGGCAAAGAAGATCATTTCGGTATCCTGACAATGGACATTCATCGGAGCCGGGCCATCAGTTCGCGGGCTCACGAAGATGTCGAAGTCTCCGAAGGGAATGTCCTGTGTCGATGTAACCGCGGACACGTCTTGAAGCCCCAGATCAGAGACGAGATGCTCGATGCGCTGGAGCACATCTCGCCCATATTCGGCTTGCGCCATCATCTCACCAGCTTTGCATCCTCAACCGCCCTCTTTCGAGGCTCGTCCCTCCGACGGAACTCACCACAACCCTTGCCGCAGCGGTGAAGCGAGTGGCTTCGGACTGCTCGAGGTTGCTGGGCTTCCCCCCGCGATCCGGCAACTCGTCAACGTCCACGAGGGAAAGATTCGCACCGTCCGAGTCTGCCGCCCGATCAGGGACCATGCCAGCGGAGCCCACGCGGCGCACATCCCCTCCGAGTGCCTGAGCTCTGTGCCCAATGGCCAAATCCGGCACCGGGAGGACGGGAAGGATCGCGGACTCGGCCGTCAAGGGAGTAGCACCCGGTGTCCCCAGCCAGGCCACCGGAGGGATGCACTACCCTGACGCTGTGTCAGATGTGGCGCCGGATATCACCGATCCTCGCGGGGATCTCCAGTGGGGGACTATCCCCGGCCTGGTGGAAGATGCCGCTGCACGCTTCGGCGAGTCCGAGGCCCTGGTCGACATGCACGGCCCGAGCGGAACGACCACTCGCCTCACCTTCGACCAATTGGCGGACGAGGTGGCCGCCGCCACCCGCGCAGTGGTCGCCAACGGGATCGAGCGGGGGGACCGGGTGGCCATCTGGGCGCCCAACTGCGCGGAGTGGGTCATCGCAGCTCTCGGTGCGGTGGGGGCCGGAGCGCTGCTGGTCCCCCTCAACACCCGCTTCAAGGGGGCTGAGGCGGCCTACATCCTGCGCGAGTCCGGGGCCAGAGTGCTCTTCACCGTCGACGGGTTTCTCGGCACCGACTATCCGGCGATGCTGGACGAGGCGGTGGCCTCGGGCGAGAAGGTCCCGGAGCTCGAGCGGGTGGTCGTCCTCCGCACGGGGGAGGCCTCGTCGAGGGGTCTGACCGCCAAGGGAGATCCGGTCGTCGCCTGGGACGTCTTCCTCCAAGAGGGCGCCTCGGTCTCCGCCGATGTGGCCGCCGGCCGAACTGCCTCGATCACCTCAGGGGACCTCTCCGATCTGGTGTTCACCTCGGGGACGACCGGTCGCCCCAAGGGGGCCATGACCACCCATGGACAGACCCTGCGCACCTTCGCCACCTGGTCGGAGGTGGTCGGGCTCAGGCAGGGCGATCGCTACCTGATCGTGAATCCCTTCTTCCATACCTTCGGCTACAAGGCCGGCATCCTGGCCTGCCTGATGTCGGGCGTCACCATGGTCCCCGAGCCGGTGTTCGACGTGGACCAGGTGTTGCGACGGATCGAACAGGAGCGCATCTCGGTGTTGCCGGGTCCCCCGACCATCTTCCAGTCCATCCTCGACCATCCCGATCGCAAGAGCTTCGACCTCGCCTCCCTCCGCCTGGTCGTCACCGGGGCGGCCCCCGTGCCCGTCGAGCTGGTCAGGGGACTGTGGTCCGACCTGGGAATCGAGACCGTGCTCACCGCCTACGGCCTCACCGAGGCCACCGGCACCGTGACCATGTGCCGTCGGGGCGACCCGGCCGAGGTGATCTCGGGCACATCCGGTCGGGCCATCCCCGACGTTGACGTGAGGATCGTCGATCCCGGGGGAGCGGAGCTGGCCCGAGGCGAGGCCGGGGAGATCATCGTGCGTGGGTACAACGTCATGCGCGGCTATTTCAACGATGCCGAGGCCACGGACCAGGCCGTGGATGCCGGGGGATGGCTCCACACCGGGGACGTGGGGGTCATGGACGGCGCCGGCAACGTCACCATCACGGACAGGCTCAAGGACATGTATGTGAGCGGCGGGTTCAACGTGTACCCGGCGGAGATCGAGGCCGTGTTGCGGCTCCATCCCGACGTGGGACAGGTGGCGGTCATCGGGGTGCCGGACCGGCGGATGGGCGAGGTCGGATTGGCCTTGGTGGTGCCCGCCCCGGGGGGCGAGCCCGACGAGGTGGCGGCGGCGTTGACCGAATGGGCCCACGAGCGTCTGGCCAACTACAAGGTCCCCCGTAGGGTGGAGGTCGTCGGCGTGCTGCCCGTCAACGCCAGCGGGAAGGTCCTCAAACGCGAGCTACGGGAGCAGTATTCGTCCCCGGAGTGACGGAGTGACGGAGTGGCGACTGACGCGATGTGGGGCCATGCCAGCGGCGCCGGGCCTCGTGGCCGACGATTCCACGAGCCGGAGCCGGAGCCGGAGCCGGAGCCAACAGCGCCGACATCCATCGAAGAAGCACGAACAGATCAACAGAGGGAGAGTGCCATGCGAGGCATCGTGTACACCGGTGACGACGCTGAGGTCACCGACGAGCTGGGCATCGCCGACCCCGGGCCCGGCGAGGTCCGGGTGGCCATCGGGGCCGCTGGCGTCTGCCACAGCGATCTGTCGGTGCTCAACGGGACCATCCCGTGGAAGGCGCCGTCGGTGCTGGGCCACGAGGGTGCCGGCGTGGTGGAGGCCGTGGGCTCCGAGGTTCGCTCGGTCAAGGTCGGTGACCACGTGGTGATCGCCACCCTGGCCAGTTGCGGGATGTGCCGAGCCTGCAACACCGGCCATCCCACCTGGTGCGTCAAGACCCTCGGGAATGTGTCGCAGCCCTTCACCTACAAGGGCGAGCCGGCGTCCAACTTCGCCGGCACCTCGGTCTTCACCGAATCGACGATCATCAAGGAGGTCCAGGCGGTCAGGATCTCCAAGGACGTTCCGATGACGTCGGCCTGCCTCATCGGCTGTGGCGTGCTCACCGGCGTGGGCTCAGTCCTCAACCGGGCCAAGGTGCAGGCCGGCGAGACCTCTGCGGTCTTCGGCGTCGGGGGAGTCGGCCTCAACGTGATCCAGGGCTTGCGGATCGCCGGTGCCAGCCGGATCATCGCCGTCGACACCCTGGCGTCCAAGGAGGGGCTGGCCCGACAGTTCGGTGCCACCCATTTCGTCGATGCATCGTCCACCGATGCGGTGGCGGCCATCCGCGAGATCGTCCCGCCCGACCCCGGCCGGGTGTCCGGGGCCCTGGGTTGGACCGGCGGGGTCACCTGGTCGTTCGACTGCGTCGGTCATCCCGCCGTGCTGCGCAACGCCCTGGATGTGCTCGACTGGGGCGGGAACGCCTTGGCCATCGGGATCCCGCCGCAGGGCACCGAGGTCTCGGTGGACGTGAACGCCCTGGCCTACGTGGATCGCGGCCTGCTGGGGTGCCGGTACGGTTCGTCGCGGCCACAGCACGACATCCCTCTGATGGTCGAGATGTACCTGTCGGGGAAGCTGATGCTCGACGAGCTGGTCACCGAGCAGCGCCCGCTCGAGGGCTTCCGCGACATCGTCGAGGACATGGAAGCGGGCAAACTGGCCCGCGGCGTCCTCACCTTCTGACGGCCCCGGAGCCCGGTCACCGGAGGCAGGCATCGAGGACCGCCCTGTTACAGTCGACACCGATATGACGGCGCGTCAGATTGAGGGGGAATTCCGGACGGTGGTCGACGTGCTGCGTGCCGCGGCCGTCACCAACGCCGATGTGGAGGCCTACGTCGAGCCCCAGACGTCGACGGCACCGCGACAGCAAATGACCTTTGCCCAATGGGACCGCGCCGCCGATGGTGCGGCCGGGCTCCTGGCCGGCCGGGGCGTCACCCGCGGGTCGGTCGTATGCCTCTTGCTCCCCAGCTCGATCGACTACATGGTCTGCTATGCCGCCGCCACCCGGCTGGGCGCGGTGACCTCGGGCATCAACCTCCGACTCGGCGCCGCCGAGGTGCGCTCGATCCTCGAGCGGACGCTTCCGGCGGTGACCGTGGTCGACGACGGGAGCACGGCCCCGGCGGGGCCGACCGGTGCCGTCCTCGACCGGTCCGCCGTCAGCACCGCCAAGGGGGGTCCGCCGCCGGAGGACAGGCCGGAGCTGTCCCCCGGCGACGCGGTAGCCGTGGTGTGGACCAGCGGGACCACCGGGCTTCCCAAGGGGGCGGTGTTCGACCACGCCAGCCTGGCCGCGGTGGCTGAGGGCAGCGACGTGCTCTCCGAGCCCGGCGACCGCCGCCTGTCGCCCTTGCCCTTCGCCCACGTGGGATCCATGACCCGGACCTGGGACGAGATCGCCCATGGGGTGACCACGGTGATCACGCCGACGCCATGGCGGGCGGCCGATGCCATCCGGATCATGGTCGACGAGCGCATCACCGTGGCCCAGGGCGTACCGACCCAATGGGCTCTCGTCATGGACCATCCCGACCTGGAGGGAGCCGACCTCTCGTCCCTGCGCATCGCCGGTACCGGGGCCTCCCGGGTGCCGTCGGAACTGGTGGCCGCCATGCGCCATCGCCTCGGGGTGCCGGTCATCGTCCGGTACACCTCGACCGAGGCCTCGCTGGGAACGGGAACCGTGCCCGGCGACCCGGACGAGGTGGTGGCGACCACGGTCGGCCGGGCGGTCACAGGGGTGGAGCTGGCCGTGGTCGACGAGAACGGGGCCGAGCTGCCCACGGGGGAGGTGGGACGGGTACGGCTGCGCTCGAAGGCGGTGATGCGCGGGTACTGGGGAGGGCCCCGGGTCGGGACGGGCTCCACCGGAGTGGCCTACGACCTGGAGGCCACCCGGGCCGTGCTGGCCGAGGACGGCTGGCTCACCACCGGTGACTTCGGTGCCCTGGACCGGTCCGGCTCCCTGCGTCTCGTCGGGCGGGCCAACGAGCTCTACATCAGAGGGGGCTACAACGTGTACCCGGCCGAGGTGGAAGCGGTGTTGGGGGGCTATCCGGGCATCGAGCAGGTGGCGGTGGTCGGCGCGCCCGACCCGGTGCTCGGCGAGGTCGGTGTGGCCTTCGTGGTGCCGATCGACCGGGCCCCCATCGATGCCGACGAATTGCTCGCCGGCCTGCGGGCGACGGCGCGGTCGTCGCTGGCCGACTACAAGGCGCCCGACCGGGTCGTCGTCGTGGACAGCCTGCCCCTCACCTCGATGATGAAGGTGGACAAGCGGTCGCTGGCCGCCCGGGCCGCCTCCTTGCCGCCAGTCCGACCTGGTCCCGGATCCTCGAGCGGAACCACTCCCGACCGACGACTACCTACGAACGGAGCGCGAGCATCATGACAGGCAGATCGACCCCCGCCCAGGGCGGGGTGACCGACGATCCCATCCGGATCGGCACCATGCTCTACACCCTGGTCGAGCCCCATCGGGGCCGTGAGGTGGAGTACAACCGCTGGTACGAACGGGATCACTTCTACGCCGGATGTCAGATCGGCGCCTACAACTTCGCCGGTGCCCGCTTCGTGTCCACCGCACCGCTCAAGGCGCTGCGGCTCCCCCACGCGGGATCCGGTGCGCCCGATCCCCTGGTGGCCGATCCGCAGGTCGGCAGCTACCTGGGCGTCTACTACATACTCGACGGCCACCACGACGAGTGGAACCGGTGGGCGGTCGATCAGGTCAACGTCCTCCATGCCGCCGGTCGCATGTTCGATGAGCGCGACCACATCCACACCGGCCTCTATCACTTCGAGTGGGAGCAGCGGCGCGAAGCAGACGGGGTTCCGGCCGAGCTCACGTTGGACCACCGGTTCGCCGGGATGGTCTCGGTGTTCATCGAGCCGGCCGACGGTGTCACGCCCGACCGGATCGGTGATTGGTATCGCCAGGACTACCTCCCCTCGGTGCTGCCCGGGTCGAGCGTGGCCACCGTGTTGGCCTTCAGCCCCCTCCCGCTGCTGGCTGATGCGCCCGGTGACGTGCCGCGCTCCGAACAGCTGGAGCCACGGGTGCTCCTGCTCTGGTTCCTCGACGACGAGCCCTCCGGTTCGTGGGATCGCCTGTTCGCCCCACACGATGCAGCCGTCTCCGCCGCAGGGCTCGGCCGTGTCAAATGGGCCTCCCCCTTCATCGGTACCGTTCCCGGGACCGACACCTATACGGACCTGCTGTGGGCGACCCCGGCGTCATGACCGATTTCATCCAACAGCTGGCGGAGCGGACTGCGGCCCGCGGCTGGGTCGGGCCTCCCACGCTGTGGGGGTTGATCGAACGCCGGGCGGAGGCCACGCCCGACGCGGTCCTGGCCCACGAGGACACCGGGCGCGAGCTGACCTTCGCCGGTTACCGCCACGCCTGCCTCCGGGCCGCCGCCGGCCTGTACGCCGACCACGGCGTCGACCGCGACACCGCCGTCAGCTGGGAGCTGCCCACCTGGAACGAGTCGCTGGTGCTGGTCGGGGCCCTCGCCCGCCTGGGCGCCCGGCAGAACCCGTTGATCCCCATCTACCGGGGTCGTGAGGTCGGCTTCATCACCGAACAGAGCGGCGCTTCGCTGCTGATCGTCCCCACCGTGTATCGGGGTTTCGACTTCGAGGCCATGGCCGATGAGATCGCCGGCGAACGACCGGGACTGGAGGTGCTGGTGGTCGACCGGGATCTGCCCGATGGAGATCCGGGCGGCCTTCCCGACGTGGATGCGCCCCCGGTCGCCGCGGCCGAGGCCCCGACGCGCTGGCTGTTCTACACGTCGGGCACCACCGCCGACCCGAAGGGGGCACCGCACAGCGACCTGACGGTGATGGCGTCGGCCCTGGCCATGGCCGAGTGCCTGGACATCCGGTCCGACGACGTGTCCGCCCTCGTCTTCCCCTTCACCCACATCGGAGGGATCGGCTGGCTGATCGCCTCGCTGATGACCGGGTGCCGGTTGCTGATCACGGAGTCGTTCGACCCGGTGGCCACGCCCGCCTTCCTGGCCGACAACCTCGTCACCCTGGCCGGCTCGGGGACGCCCTTCCACCTGGCCTATCTGGCGGCCCAGCGAACGGCTCCGGGCGAATCGATCTTCCCCCACATCCGGTCCTATCCGGGAGGCGGCGCCCCCAAGCCGCCGCAGCTCCACTACGACCTCAAGCGGGAGATCGGAGGGGTCGGGATCGTTTCCGGCTACGGGCTCACCGAGGCCCCCATCGTGGTCATGGCGAGCACCGGCGACCCGGACGGGAAGCTGGCCGAGACGGAAGGGAGGCCCACCCCCGGCGTCGAGCTCATCGTGGTGGACCTGGACGGACAGCGGGCGGGGCCCGGACAGGAGGGGGAGATCCGCCTCAAGGGACCGCAGGTCATCCGCGGCTATCTCGACTCCTCGCTCGACGCCGAGGCCTTTGACAAGGAAGGGTATTTCCGCAGCGGCGACCTCGGGGTCGTCGATGCCGAGGGGTACGTCACCATCACCGGGCGCCTGAAGGATGTCATCATCCGCCACGGCGAGAACATCTCGGCCAAGGAGGTGGAGGACCTCCTCTACGCCCACCCGGCGGTGGCCGATGTGGCGGTGATCGGACTGCCCGACCCCAAGACGGGTGAACGCGCCTGCGCCGTGGTGGCCGTCAAGGCGGGGCAGATCCTCGGGTTCGCCGACATGGTCGACTATCTGAAGGAGCAGGGACTACGGGTGCAGGCCATCCCCGAGCAGCTCGAACTGGTCGACGCCGTCCCTCGCAATCCCGCCGGGAAGATCTTGAAGCACACGCTGCGCGAGCGGTTCGCGTCAACACCACAGACGGGGAGACATGCATGAGCCCGATCCAACGGGTGACACTGGGACAGGGCGGAGCCGAGCACGACGCGGCCAACGCGGCCATCGGCTCGTTCACCGGGCGCCGGTTCGTGGACAAGGTCGCCGTGGTCACGGGGGCCGGTTCCGGCATCGGCCGAGCCGTCGCCACGCGGTTGGCCACCGAAGGAGCGAGGGTGGCGGCGCTCGATGTGGCCGCCGACAACCTGGCGGCCACGGTGAAGGACATCGCAGAGGAGGGTGGTAGTGCCACCGGGTACCCATGCGACGTCACCTCGGAGACATCGGTGAACGAGACCGTCGCCGCCCTGGCCGGCGAGGTCGGGCCACCGACCGTGGTGTGCAATGTGGCCGGCATCGGGGGCTTCTACAACACCGTGGACATGCCGACCGAACGGTGGGAGAGGATCCTGGCCGTCAATCTGACCGGTCCCTTCCTGGTCTGCCGAGCCACGCTGCCCTTCCTGCTCGAGCACGGTGGGTCCATCGTCAACGTGGCCTCCAACACCGCGCTGATGGGCCAGGCCTACTCCGCGGCCTACTGCGCCTCGAAGGCCGGGCTCCTCATGTTCTCGAAGGCCTTGGCCGCCGAGTACCTCGCCCGGGGCGTGCGGGTCAATGTGGTGGCGCCGGGCGGTGTCGACACCCCGCTGATCGGGACCTTCGAACTGCCCGAAGGAGCCGACTTCAAAGAGCTCAGGAAGATCATGACGCCGATGGGGTTCTCCACGCCATCGGAGATCGCGGCCTCCATTGCCTTCATCGCCTCCGACGAATCGACCTACACCACCGGCGCCGTCCTGTCGGTCGACGGCGGACTGACCATCTGACGGCAACGGCCGCCCGACGGCGGCGATGGGCTACGGGTACCGGTGCGGTACGGCTGCTATGAAGGACGGGCCACGGCTGTATGGGGGACGGGCACGGTTGGCGGTTGCCAACCGCCCGAGTCCGCCGTCGAGCCAGTCCTGAGGAGGACGATGCGGCTGGGAAACATGTACGGGGCGGAGGCCACTTTTGCCGGGGTGCCTCCAGCTGACCTCGATGATCCGGCGAGCTTCGCCGGCGCCTCGGCCGTGATCGTGGGCGCGCCGTTCGACGGCGGGACCAGTCACCGGCCCGGGTGTCGCTTCGGTCCTTTGGCCATCCGCACCACGGACTACCTTCCCCATGACGGGAAACGGCCCAGCCTGGCTTTGGGCGTCGATCCCCTGGTCGCCCTCGGGGTGGTCGATGTCGGAGACGTCGAGATGCCCTCGGGCGACACCGAACTGTCTCTGTCCCGCCTGGAGGAGGCGGTGGCCCGCATCGCCGCTGGCGGCGCCGTGCCCATCGTCCTCGGGGGAGACCACACCATCGCCCTGCCCGATGTGACCGGCGTGGCCCGCCACGTCGGCTGGGGCAAGGTGTCGGTCGTCCATTTCGACGCCCACGCCGACACCGCCGATCTCCAGTTCGGGTCGCTGGTCGGCCACGGCACGCCTATGCGGCGCCTGATCGAGTCTGGAGCCGCCCGCGGCGATCGGTTCCTCCAGATCGGCCTGCGGGGCTACTGGCCCGATCCCGACACGCTCGACTGGATGGCCGGGCAGGGAATGCGTAGCTACGAGATGACCGAACTGGTGGCTCGGGGGCTCGACACTTGTCTGACCGAGGCGTTCGCCATCGCCACCGACCAGTGTGATGCCGTGTTCCTGTCCGTCGATGTCGACGTGGTCGATCCGGGCTCGGCTCCGGCGACGGGCACGCCGGAGCCCGGCGGTCTGAGCCCCCGCCAGCTGCTGGATGCGGTCCGCCGCGTGGGTATGGAACTACCGGTGGCGGGGGTGGACATCGTCGAACTGTCGCCGCCGTTCGACCACGCCGACGTCACCGCCTACCTCGGCAATCGGATCGCCCTCGAGGCCATGTCAGGCATTGCCTGGCGAAAGGCCCGGGACGCCGGCCAGTCGGTGCGCCACCCGCTGGACCCGCTGCTCGAGCGGTGAGCCCGGGAGCGCCGCCCCGCCCTGTGCCCTCGCCCCCGCGGACGGTGCCTACGACAGGCGTTCGACGATCATGGCCATGCCCTGCCCTCCGCCCACGCACATGGACTCGAGTCCGATCGATTTGCCGGTGTCCTCCAAGGCGTTGAGCAGCGTGGTCATGATGCGGGCACCGGTCTGGCCGAACGGATGGCCGAGGGCAATGGCGCCTCCCCGGACGTTCAGCTTGTCGCAGGTGATGCCCAGTTCCTTGGCCGAAGGGACGACCTGAGCGGCGAACGCCTCGTTGATCTCCACCAGGTCGATATCGTCGATGGTCATCCCGGCGCGCTGCAGGGTCTGGCGGATGGCGTCGACCGGCCCGAGTCCCATGATCTCGGGATTGAGGCCGGACACACCGCTGGCCACGATTCGGGCGAGCGGGGTGATGCCCAGCTCGCGTGCCTTCGTGTCGCTCATGACCACCACGGCGGCGGCGCCGTCGTTGAGCGGGCAGGCGTTGCCGGCGGTGATGGTGCCCCCTTCGCGGAACACCGGCTTCAGGTTGGCCAGTCCCTCGAGGGTGGTTCCCGGCCGGGGCCCGTCGTCCTTGGTCACCACGTCGCCGTTGGGCGTGGTGACCGGGATGATCTCGCGCTCGAAGAATCCCGTCTCCTGTGCGGCCACGGCGCGGGTCTGGGACTGGACGGCGAACTCGTCCTGCTCCTGGCGACTAACCTTCTTGAACTCGGCCACGTTCTCCGCCGTCTGGCCCATGGCGATGTACACGTCGGGCAGACCGGTCAGTGGTGTCCAGGGGTCTCCGGTCACCGGGGCGCGCTCGAAGGTGCGGGCCTCGGCTTCGGCGAACAGCGGGTTGTGCGGGCCCGTGTCGGCTGCTCCGTTGGCGTAGCGACTCACGGTCTCGACACCAGCGGCCACGAACACGTCACCCTCTCCGGCGCGGATGGCATGGGCAGCCATCCGGATGGTCTGGAGGGATGAGGAGCAGTAGCGGTTCACCGTGACGCCCGGCACGTTCGGGAGACCCGCCAGGAGCGCGGCCACGCGGCCCACGTTGTAGCCCGCCTCGCCGCCGGGCTGGCCTGACCCCATGATGACGTCCTCGACCGATTGCGGATCGAGCTGGGGCACTTTGGCCAGGACCTCGCGGATGACCAGGGCGGCGAGGTCGTCTGGGCGACAGTCGACCAGCGAGCCCTTGTTGGCCCGGCCGATGGGGGTCCGGCCGGTGGCGACGATGACTGCTTCGGGCATTTGATGCTCCTCGGGACTCGGCGGTCGGACCGCAGCGGATGGGTGAGATGAGGTGAACGAAGGCGGGCGAGCAAGACCTGTGTGCAGGGCCTCGCCACCGGGAAGCGCCCCCAGCGGACCGGGCTCACGGTGACCCCGGTAACTTACCGCTTGGTAACCCTAGCGGTGACGGAGCCCCTCGGATCGCGGCGATCAGCGGCAGGCTAGTGCGCGCCGGATCCCGGCGCCTCCCGGTGGCGGTGGCGTCCGGCTGAATGTAACGTGTTCTAGTAGCGGGCTCCGGCCCCACCGGAGGCCGGGCGGCAACCTCCCGGGGATCGACGGCACTCGGGGGCTGACGGGCCAGAACTCCGCTGCTCTACAGTCCAGGGGTCGAGCCGCGGGGAAGTCCTCCGGTCCGAGTCGCGCTGACACAATCGGGAGGGATCGCACATGGAGATCGGCTACACGGAGGAACAAGAGGGTCTCCGGACCCGTCTCCGTGACTATTACACCGACCTGCTGACCCCGGAGGTGGAGGCCCAGTTGGTCGACAGCCATGGGATCGGCCCCAACATGCGGCGAGTGGTCAAGCAGATGGCGGAGGACGGATGGCTCGGCATCGGGTGGCCGACCGAGTACGGCGGCCAGGGCCGATCGGCCATCGAGCAGTACATCTTCTTCGACGAGTCGATGCGGGCGGGCGCCCCCGTCCCCATGTTGACCATCAATACCGTCGGGCCCACCATCATGCAGTTCGGGACGCCCGAGCAAAAGCAGTTCTTCCTGCCCAAGATCCTCGCCGGCGACATCCATTTCTGCATCGGCTACACAGAGCCCGAGTCCGGAACCGATCTGGCATCGCTGCAGACCCGGGCGGTGAAGGACGGGGACGAATACGTGATCAACGGCCAGAAGATCTACACCTCACTGGCCGGAGGGGCCGACTACATCTGGTTGGCCACGCGCACCGATCCGGAGGTGGCCAAGCACAAGGGCATCTCCATGTTCATCGTCCCCATGGACACCCCCGGCATCAAAGTGGTGCCCATGCACTTGCTCGGCGACCACAACATCAACTACACGTTCTACGAGGACGTGAGGGTTCCCGCCGCCAACCTGGTGGGTGGGGAGAACAACGGGTGGTCCCTCATCACGAACCAGCTCAATCACGAGCGGGTCACCCTGTGCTCATCGGGCATCGTCGAGCGGGCGCTCGGCGACACCACGGCGTGGGCGCAGAACACCAAGCTGGCTGACGGCCGGAGGGTCATCGATCAGGAGTGGGTGCAGGTCCACTTGGCCCGCATCTACGCCCGACTCGAGTTCCTCAAGTTGATCAACTGGAAGGTGGCCTGGACGGCCACCCAAGGTCATCTCGACGTGGCCGATGCGTCCACCACCAAGGTGTTCGGCACCGAGTTCTACATGGAGGCCTTCAAACTGATGATGGAGGTCGTGGGCCAGGCCGGCTACCTCACCCGGGGAAGCCCCGAGGCCGTCCTCGCCGGTCGCCTCGAGTCGTACGCCCGCAGCCTGGTCATCCTGACGTTCGGCGGCGGCACCAACGAGATCCAGCGGGACCTGATCGCCATCTTCGGCCTCGGTCTGCCCCGGTCACTGCGATAGAAGAGGAAACGCGACCCATGGACTTCTCCTTCAACGAAGAGCAACAGGCAGTGGGGGATCTGGCCACCCGGATCTTCGCCGACCTCTCGACCCACGATCGCCTCCGCGAGCTCGAGTCCGAAGAGGACGGGGAGCGATTCGATCGGAAGATCTGGGCCGAGCTGGCCGCCGCCGGCCTCCTCGGCATCGCCCTGCCCGACGAGGTGGGCGGGGCCGGACTGGGCTTCGTCGAATCCGGTTTGATCGTCGAGGCCGCGGGTCGGAGTGCCGCCTACGTGCCCGTGATCGAGACTGTGGCCGTGGCGGCCCCGGCCGTCGCCCGCTTCGGCACCGAGGCCCAACGTCAGCGCTGGCTCCCCGGGGTTGTGGCTGGCGACACCGTGCTCACGACGGCACTGGTCGAGCTGGGCGGCACCCCGGGCGTCCCCTCCGTGGTGGCGGAGCCGAGCGGTGACGGGTGGACCCTCTCGGGCACCAAGGCCTGCGTGCCGTCCGGGATGTTCGCCGATGCCGTGCTGGTGCCCGCCCGTGTGGAGCCCGGCTCGGTGGCGGTGTTCATCGTCGAGACCGCCGCGGCCGGAGTCAGCCGCGAGCGCCAGCCGGTCAACACCGGTCAGGTCGAGGCGGTCATCACCCTGGCGGGAGCCACGGTCGGACCCGAGGCCCTGCTGGGCTCGGTCGAGGACGGTGCCTCCATCATCGGGTGGCTCGTGCAACGCACCACGGCGGCAGTGGCCCTGGCCCAGGCCGGTGCCGCCGCCGCCGCCTTGGCGCTGGTGGCCGAGTACACCAAGACCAGGGAGCAGTTCGGCAAGCCGATCGCCACGTTCCAGGCTGTCGGCCAACGGGCCGCAGACGCCTATGTGGACACCGAGGCCATCTGGCTCACCGCCTGGCAGGCGGCGTGGAGGCTGGCCGCCGACCTCCCCTCCGACAAGGAGGTGGCCGTGGCCAAGTTCTGGGCCGCCGACGGCGGGCAGCGGGTGGTCCACGCCGCCGTCCATCTCCACGGCGGCGTGGGTGTCGATCGCGACTATCCCTTGCACCGCTATTTCTTGATGACCAAGCACTTCGAGTTGACGCTGGGCGGGGCCACGGACCAGCTGCTCCAACTCGGTGCCATCCTCGCCGCAGAGCCGGTCTGACCCGCACGCAACGGTCAGGGGTGGGTGCTCGGGGGCCCGAGGGGCCGTGACAGCATGAGCACGATGCCGTCGAGGATGAACGAGGTTCCCGGGTGGTGATGGGCCGGCGCCCCGGCGTGGCCCGTTCCTCCTGGCCGATCGCCGCCACCGACCTGGTCGGTCTGGCCGGGCAGTTCGGCGTCGCCCTGGCCCGGGTCCCCTTCCGCAGACCCTGGTCGGGCGAGGGCAACATGCCGCACAACGTGGCGGTCACGGTCACTCGCGAGGCGGTGCGCACCTTCATGGGGTACTCGTCCTCACTGCCGATCGACGAGTTCCGATCGGTGGAGATGGTGCTCGATGACCTGTGCGGGTTCCTGTTGCCCCCCTTGGTCCGGTCGCTCGGTGTGACGTCGCAGGAGGACAGTGTGGCCGGTGTCGCCGGCATCTGGTACCGCCCTGACGGCGGCGCCGTCCGGGGCACGGTGCTGTACCTCCACGGCGGCGGCTACGTGGGGACGTCGCCGCGGATGTACGCGCTGTTCGTTGCCTGGCTGTGCCGCCTGACCGGTTGCGAGATCTTTGTCGCCGACCTCCGGCTGGCCCCCGAGTTCCCGTTCCCCGCCGGCCTGGAGGATGCCATCGTGGTCCTCGAGCGGCTCCTGGTCGACGGGGCCGACCCGTCGCGCCTCTTCGTGGGCGGAGACTCGAGCGGTGGGGGACTGGCCGCGTCGCTCATCTACTCGATGACCCACACCCACCATCGGGCCATCGCCGGCGTGCTGTTGTTCTCCCCGGAGGTGGACCTGCTTCTCGATGATCCTTCGATATCCGGTAACGCGGCCGTGGACATCCTGCCCTGGAACATCCCGACCTCCGCCTACCTGCACGGGCGCAGCCCGGGGTCGGAGCCGGTTTCCGGCGCGGAACAGGACGTGTCCGGCTGGCCACCGACGTTCGTCTGTTTCGGCGGCGACGAGATGTTCCGCGATTCGATCAGTCGATTCGTCGACCATCTGGGGAAAGCGGGCGTCGACACGGTCTCCCTCGAAGAGCCGGGGATGTTCCATGTGTTCCCCATCCTCATGCCGTGGGCGGATGCCAGCCGGCACGCCTACCGGTCGGTGGCGGCGTTCGTCCACGCCCACCTGCCCGACACAGTCTCGGCCGGGGCGCTGGGGGAGGTGGACGAGTCCACCGGCGTCGCCCACATGGTCAACCGAACGGGCACGGTGGGAACATCGGGCCCGACCCCTGTTCCCTTTCTGGAGGAATCGTGACGCTATCGGTCTCCCACTTCGGCATCTGTGTTTCGGACCTCGAGCGGTCGCTCCGGTTCTACCGCGACGGTCTGGGATTCGAGCAAGTGGCGTCGCACCAGGTCGGCGAGGAATTCGGTGCATTGATGGAAGTGGAGGACGTACGATTGGAATCTCGGATGCTGTCGCGGGACGGTGTCACCATCGAGCTCCTGGGATTCGAATCGCCGGGCCACACCGGAGATGGACAACGCCGCCCCATGAATCAGCTGGGCCTGACCCACATTTCGTTGCGGGTTGACGACGTTGAGGGCCTGGCCTCCATCATCGAGGCGTTGGGGGGCACGGTGGTGCGGGGCACCCGGACCACCCTCGACCTGCCGGGCGCCCGCCTCGATTTCCTCTATTGCACCGACCCCGACGGGGTGCGCATCGAATTGATGGACCTTCCGGGCTGACCTGGCTGGCGGCCTGGCCTGGGCGTATGAACGGTGGAGGGCGGCGCTCCGATACCGTGAAGCCGATGAATCCCGAGCCGACAGCCGTGGCCGACCTCGATCCCGAGGAGGCGAGTCGTCTGGCGGATGCCGGAGCGTTCCTTCTTGACGTCCGCGAAGACGATGAGTGGGAGGCCGGACGTGCCCCCGGGGCCGTCCACGTGGCCATGGGGCAGGTTGCGGAGCGGATCGACGAGATACCTGCCGATCGGACGGTGGTGTGCATCTGTCGGGTGGGCGGAAGATCCGCGGCCGTGGCCAACGCTCTGGCCGGCGCCGGGTACGACGTCCGCAACGTCGATGGAGGGATGCTGGCGTGGGAACTGGCCGGACTGTCCATCGTGGCCGATGGCGGTATCCGAGGCCGGATCATCTGAGCCGCGCCCCGAGAGTCAGCCTGCGCCCGTGACGGTCTATCTGGATGATTGGCGCCAGCCGGCGCGGCTGGGCCCGGTCGACGACCGGTGGTCCCATCTGGTGGCCGACACCGACGAGGAGCTCCACGCCTTCGCCCGTCGATTGGGCATGAAGCGCCGATGGTTCCAACACAAGGTTGGCCGGCCGCACCAGGCTCACTACGATGTGCCCGAGCGCGCCCGTCAGGATGCACTGGACCTGGGTGCGGTCCCCGTGACCTGGCGCCAGGTGGGCCGGATGATGCGCGAGCGTCGGACCCGTCAGGCCACTCCGGCCGTGGCGGCATCCGCCCCGGCCAGGGAGTGACCGGGCAGATGGACCTCCTGCACAACGGCCTCGGCTCACTCGATCCTCGCACCCCGGTGGTCGTAGGGGTCGGCACTGCTTCCGGACACGCCGAAGCCACCGACCTGATGACCCGGGCCTTGGTCGCGGCCGGGTCGGACGCGGGGTCGCCGCGGATGCTGGAGCGGATCGACCGGATCGCCGTCCCCCAGGGGAGTTGGTCGTATCCCGACCCTGGACGACTGGTGGCCGGCGGCGTGGGTGCCGCGGAAGCGCGCACCCATCTGTACGAGTTGGGGATCCCACAACAGCGTCTGATCAACGATGCTCTGGTGGCCATCGCCTCGGGCACATCCGAGGTGGCGGCCGTGGTCGGGGGCGAGGCCAAGCGCTGGGCCCGGGATGTGGCCCGATCCGGAATCGAGGCGGTCGAGACGGATCAGCCCGGAGCGATCCCAGACATCACCCAAAGGCGGGAGGGTGCGTTGTTGGAACCGGTCGAGGTAGCCAACAGGTTGTGGGATCCGGTCCAACAGTACGCAATGATCGACAACGCCCTTCGAGCCGCCGACGGTCGAACACTGACCGAACACCGTGCCGAGGTCGCCGACCTCTGGTCCCGCTTCAATGTGGTCGCCGGGACCAACCCCGACGCGGCGTTTCCGGACTCGATGGATGCCAAGCAGATCGACACTCCCTCTGTCACCAATCGGCCCCTGGCCTTCCCTTACAACAAGTGGCACTCCACCCAGTGGGCGGTCAACCAGTCAGCGGCGCTGCTCCTGTGCTCGGCCGAGACGGCGGTCCGCCTAGGGGTGGGCGCCGACCAGTGGGCCTTTCCCCAGGTCGCCTTGGAGTCGAGCCACACCGTGTCCCTGTTGCGTCGAAAAGAGTCCCATGCCTGGCCGGCCATGGACGTGCTGGCCCGTGCCGCCGGAGCCCGCATCGGACGGCCCATCGCCGACGCCGACATCATCGAGGTGTACAGCTGCTTCCCCGCCGCGGTGCGGGTACAACAGCGTTGCCTGGGTCTCGAGCCAGGGACCACGCCCACCATCACCGGCGGCATGGCGTTCGCCGGCGGTCCGTTCAACAACTTCGTTCTGCAGGCCACGGCCGCGGTGATCGCCGAAGTGAGGGCCGACCCCGGAGCGCTCGGAGCCGTCACGACCGTCAGTGGGCTCCTGACCAAGCCGGGCATCGGGGTGTGGTCGGGCCGTCCCGACGGTCGGTTGCCATTGGTTGACGACCTGGCCCGGGCGGCGCAGTCGGAGACGGGCGTCGTCGACGTGGTCGAGAGCCTCGACGGCTACACCGGCGCAGCCACGGTCGTCACGTACACCGTCACCTACGAGGAACTGGTCCCGGCTCGCACGCTGGCCCTGTGTGACACGGCCGATGGCCGCCGCTGCGTGGCCGTCAGCGAGGACGGCCTCCTGGCCGCCCATGCCGTGTCAGAAGAGCTCATCGGAGACCGCATCGAGGTGGCAGGGGGTTCGTTCGACCTGCATTGAGAAGGGTTCCGGAACCGGCGGTCGGAGCGCGGGCCTGGCCCAGTACCGTGGGTCGATGGCCATCTCATTGGACGATGCATTCGCCTTCGTGCGCCGGCACAACCGGGGAGTCCTGGTCACGCTGCGGAGCAACGGTCGCCCGCAGCTGTCCAACATCCTCTTCATACCCGGCTCCGACCACTCCGTCCGCATTTCGGTCACCGAGGGGAGAGCCAAGACCAAGAACCTGCGCCGCGATCCTCGCGCCTCACTCCATGTGGCCCGCGACGACTTCTTCGCCTATGTGGTGCTCGACGGCGAGGCGGCCCTGTCGCCGGTGGCCCAGACGGTGGATGACCCTGTCGTCGAGGAACTGGTCGAGATGTACCGTCTCGCCCAAGGGGAGCACCCGGACTGGGACGAGTACCGCCAGGTCATGGTGTCGGACCGCCGGGTGGTGCTCACCCTGTCGGCCACCAACGCCTACGGCATGTTGGGAGGTTGATTCGGGCGTGCGCGTCAGAGCGCGCACGCGCCGTCGGCGCAGGCCTCTCCGCTCCCTCCCTGGTCGCGGTCACTGGCCATGGTGATCGGGTGGGACTCCGTCCACCCCCGTTCCAACGCCTCGAGCAACACATCGGCCGGCTGGGCCCCGGAAACCCCGATGGCCTCGTCAATGACGAAGAACGGGACACCGCGCACCCCCATGGCCGCGGCCCTGGATTCGTCATCTCGGACGTCGGCGGCAAAGTCGTCGCCGACCAGCACGGATTCGACCTCGGTCGGGTCGAGACCGACGTCGCGGGCCAGCGTGGTCAACACGCTGCGTTCTCCCACCGGCCGCCCTTCGGAGAAGTAGGCGGCCAACAGCCGTTCCTTCATGGCGTCCCCCAGCCCATGGGTGGAGGCCAGATGGATCAGTCGATGGGCGTCGAAGGTATTGCCGGCCTGGACGCGGTCGAGGTGGTACTCGAGCCCGACACCGGCAGCTAGGTCCGTCATCCGCTGGTTGGCCGCCCCTGCCTGATCCTCGGACATCCCGTATTTGCGCTGCAGGATCTGGCTCATGGTGAGTCCCACCCGGGGCGGAGAGGACGGATTGAGCTCGAAGCTCCTCCACTCGACCGACACCTGATCGCCATGTCGGAACCGGGCAAGCGCCTCTTCGAGGTGCCGCTTACCCACATAGCACCAGGGGCAGACCACGTCGGACCACACCTCTACCTTCAACGGACACTCCTCACTACTCACACTCCATTAGATGTCAACCTCTCCCAGACCCTGGTATTCCAAACGACGCGGCCAGTAGCGTCGGTCGGCATGGTCCTCGAGCATGCCCTGATCACCATCCGTCCCGGTACGGCCGATGACTTCGAGAAGGCACTGATGCAAGCCCGTTCGGTCATCGCCGCCTCCCCCGGCTTCATCTCCCTCGAGCTGCGCCGTGGCGTCGAAGCACCCGATTACTACCTCCTGTTGGTGGAGTGGGAGACCATCGACGACCACCTCGTCGGCTTTCGTCAGTCGGAGGCCTTTCCCGAGTGGCGAGCGGCGATCGGGCCCTACTTCCAGTCACCGCCGGTGGTCGACCATTTCGCGGCGGTCGAGACCCGATCCTGAGGAGAGCTCCGGGACGGGTCGCCCCGGACTCGACGATCGCTCGACACGCTGTCACCGACCACTGACAGTGCACGCGGGGCCAGCCGGGCCGGCGTTCGGCAGACCCGAGTCGAGCGAGACCGGGCAGGGACCAAACCTGGATCTCGAAGCCATCGGCACAGCGAGCCGAGATGGCAAATGTTGGGATCGATGGCAAACACCGGTCTTGCACTGGCAGTCCTTGCTCGTACCCGGAACAGACCATCGGACGCCTCGATCTTCCCTCCGCAGTCTCAGCAGATGAACTGGGCGTGAGCATCCAGAGGTAGCTCGACGAACTGCCGATTAGGACAACCTGGCAAATAATGCCCGACTCAGGAGGTGACCAGCAGCCAGACAACGAAGGTGCAATAGCCGGCGATGATCACCCAGCCCTCCCGCCTTCGTAAACCGCTTTCGGTGTAGGCGACGACCAACGTGAGTGCCGTCAGCCCCAGGTACCACGCTGCGGTGAGAATTCCGGAGGTCGACGGTGGTGCTAGCCCGACGACAGCCGCAGGGATGAGGAGGCCGGCCACCACGTTGAGGTTGTTACTGTTGAGTGCCGTGCTCAATGCGGCGGCCCCCCGTCCATTCGACGCCAGATAGACGGCGGCTACGGCATTGGGCAGGCTGGTCACTGCCGCCAGGACGATGCCGCCGATCACCACGTCGGCTACGCCGAAATGGTGCCCAAGGTCCGAGGCACCCCGCTCCATCATGATGCTGGCCAGGACCACAACCACCAGAGCGCCCCCAGCGGTGACCCCATCCACCGGTCGGCCCCGCCGCGGACGGATGGCGACTACGAGTTCGAGTTCTTCCTCGTCAACCGCTAAGGAGAGCCAGGACAACCATCGTCCCGGAAGGGGAAGCCGCGCCAGGGCGACGCGACTGATGCCCAGAATCGCGACGTAGGGAATCAGGACAACGAGCACAGCACCAAGAGCCAGGATCGGCCCGATGCCACCGAGAACCGTCAAGAGACAAACGAAGGCGACCCAGATGGCCACAGCGCCTCCGAATACAACCACCCTTGGGTGCAGGCCGATGAAGCCGGCAACCACGGCACCGAGCCCGAGGAGAGCAGCCAGGTTGAAGACGTTGGAGCCGATAACGACGCCGACACCGATAGTTCGTTGGTGCTGAGCGAGGGCCGAAATGGCGGCCGTGATCTCCGGTGTATCAGCGGCCAGTGCGGCCACGACACCTAGAAGCGCTTCGGAGAGTCCCAGGCGTTCGCCGACTCTTTCCAGCCTTGACACGAGGACCCAACTTGTCCCAAGGCTGATCACGGCTCCGGCGAAAAAGGCAAACGCAGGACCAGCCAAATCGGTTTCCTTCCGCGAACGGACCCCATGCCGACCAGGCTTCCCGGCTCTCCTGGGAAAGACGTTAGCCCAAGACCTCGCAACTGTCGGATTGGGTGGTGCGACCCGGTGCGTTGGACGACCCTCTGAGCATCACGTTTGAACATGATCGCCCGCTTCGCTCAACACTCCTGTGCCACTCGACTGATCGTGGGGGATCTCTAATTTCGCACTCACCACGGCCCTGGCGGCCGGATGCTTGTCCGGTGGCGATGCCGTCGTACCTGTCTGACACCCAACCTGGTCGGAGACGCGAATCAGGCGCCGCCGCCGATCGCCCATGCCGCAGACAAGTGATCGGCGAGTTCGCCCACCGGCGTCCGGGCGTTGAGCCCACTGGTCGAGGGCATCACGTAGGCCGGCCGGCCACCGATCAGTTCGGGTTGGAGGCCGGCGACCGCCCTGGGGTTGACGGCCGTTCTCCACCCCGACAGCCCAGTGAAACAGACGGCTCCGGGTTGGAGCCACTCGACGAGGCGCTCGACCCGTGCCAGCCCGGCTCGGTACTCGCCGGGTGTCACCTCCGCGGCAGTGCGGGTGGGCCGTTTCACGAAGTCGGTCATTCCTACGCCATGGCCCATCAGCGCGCGTACCGGATCCCGGTCGTGGCTGACGATGCCGGCCTCCAGCGCCGCCGTCCAGAACCGGTTGCCCGGCCGTGCGTAGCCGATGCCGGCATCGGCCGAGTAGATAGACGGGTTCACCCCACAGACCAGGAGCCGCATCCCCTCGCCGACGGTGTCGGCGAGGGTGCGCAGCCGAACGGAACGAAGCCGGACCTCGTCACCCGACACCGTGACGGAGCCGTCCTGGACGGCGAATCCCGCACCGGTGACCACGTCCACCAACGGATCGGCCTGCCAGCCGGCGAAGAACCGGCCTCCCACCTCATCACCGGGCTCGTCTTCGCCCTCGTAGTCGCCGGCGAGCACCTGGAGCTCGAACGGCGCACCCACTGCCAGCACCCGGTGAAGGTCCCACAGGGCCATGGGAAGGCGCACCCGTGGGACATGAAGGTGGGTCATCCACGACCAGCCGCCTCCGATGGACCCCCGGGCCAACGGCAGGTGCTCGACGTCGCCCTGGACATAGAGCGCCTCGGGCACCACTTCGCGGCAAGCCTTAAGCATGACCCCAGAGGCGTCGAGGGCCACGGTCGGAAATCCCAGGTACGGCAGGTAGCGGCCGGCACCGCATCCGAGGTCGATGCGCAGTCCCTCGGGACCAACCCGGTCGGCGAACCGCTCCGCTTCGTGCCGACGGCCGGCATTGGCGTGTCTGGCGGCCCAGCGAAGACCGCGATCGTCGTAGATATCCACGGTGGCCCGGTGCACGGGCAGCCATCCTAAGGGGCGCCCGGATCAGGGCTCGAAGCGGTACCCCATACCGGTTTCGGTGCGGAAGTGCCGGGGACGGGACGCATCGGGTTCGAGCTTCTTCCGGACCCGGCCCATCAGGACCCGGAGGTACTCGGTCTCTGTCTCGTACTCGGGTCCCCACACGGCATGGAGCAGCTGACGCTGAGATACCAGCCGGCCCGGGTTCCGGATGAGGACTTCGACGATGCTCCACTCTTTCGGAGTGAGGTGGACGTCGGCCCCGTTGCGGGTGGCCCGCTTCTGGGTGAGGTCGATGGCGAACTCCTCGAATTCGACCGAAGGTGCCTCTGGGCTAGGAACGGTCCGTCGCAACGCGGCCCGCAACCTGGCCAACAGCTCGTCCATCCCGAAGGGCTTGGTGACGTAGTCATCGGCTCCGACATCCAGAGCCTCGACCTTGCTGACACTCTGATGGCGGGCGGACAGGACGATGATCGGCACGGTGCTCCATCGCCTGATGCCTCGGATCACATCGATGCCGTCGACTCCGGGAAGGCCCAGGTCGAGCAGGACCACATCGGGCTGGAGGTGGGCCGCCCTGTCCATCCCCTCTTCGCCGCTCCTGGCCGTCGCCACCTCGTAGCCACGGGCGCCGAGGCTGATGCTCAATGCTCGGAGCAACGAGGTGTCGTCGTCGCACACCAGGACGGTGGTGCCCGACTCGCCTCCTTCGTTGCCGTCGTGGGAGGGGATCGTGCCGAGGGTGCTCACGATGCTGAACTTGCCCGCGGCTCAGGGGTGCCGGTCGCGTCCTGGTTCTCGATGGGTTCGGATCGACCGTTGCCGGCGTTGCCAGGGTGTTCCCCGGCGCCAGCCGGACGCTCGGGAATTCGAACCACCATCGTGCAGCCGCCGCCGGGGGTGTCCTCGATGTCGAGGTCGCCGCCGACCGCCTCCACGAATCCCCGGGCCACGGCCAGGCCCAGTCCCACGCCGACCAGGTTGTCGGAGTCTCCCAGGCGCTGGAAGGGTTGGAACACGGCGTCACGGTCCTGGCGGCGGATCCCCGGGCCCCGATCCATCACCCTGATGTCGACCCGGCCCGCCACCGCGCCGGCTTCGATGCGGAGCCCCTTCCCGCCGGCATGGGTGAGCGCATTCTCGATCAGGTTGGCCACGGCCCGTTCGAGGAGCACGGGGTCGGTATGGATGCGTGGGAGCGGCGCCTCCACATCGACCACCACATCATCGCCGCGTGGCCCGAGGCTCTCGACGGCGGCGGTGATCAGTTCCTGGACGTCGGTGCTCTGGTCGAGCACATCCATCGATCCCGTCTGCAGGCGGTTCATGTCGAGCAGGTTCTCGACCAGGCTGTTCAATCGATCGGACTCGTCGTCGATCGTCTGGAGCAGGATCCGGGTCTCGTCGGGACCGAAGGCCAGCTGGTCCGACAGAAGGCTCGAGGATGCGGCCTTGATCGACGCCAAGGGCGTTCGAAGATCGTGGCTGACCGCAGCCAATAATGCCGATCGGAGCTGGTTGGCCCGCGCCAGCGAGTCGGCTTCCGCGGCCTCGGCGTGGAGTTTGGCGCTCTCGAGGACGGTCGCCAATTGGGCGGCGAAGGCGGCCAGGATCTCCCGGTCTTCCGCGGTCAGGTCCGGTCCCTTCAGGGCCAGGAGCTCCCGATCGGTCAAGGGCAGTACCACCGTGGCCTCGACGGGGCGCTGGGGCGGATCCTGGCCGGCCGAGGCCACCGCCGACCAGGTAGCGGCGGCGGCCTCCGCCGTGCCGGGGGGCCCACCGACGGGCGGGAGACGCGTGTCGGATCGGAGCACCGCGGCGGCGTCGAGCCGGAAGGCGACCATCAACTCCTCCAGGAGCGCAGGAAGTGGGTTCCCCTCTGGAGCGACCATGCGCCCGGCCACCCGGGCCAGCATCCGGGCGTCGGTCCGGGCCTGGAGGGCCCCGGCGGTCTGGCGGGCCGAGAGGTCGACCAGCACGCTCACCACCCCGGCGGTGACCAGAAACATGACCAGGGCGAGAATGTCGCGGGCATCGGCGATGGTGAAGGTGTGGATGGGTGGGGCGAAGTAGAAGTTGGACAGGAGGAATCCAGCGATGGCGGCCAATGCCGCTACCCAGACACCCCCGGTGGCCGCCACGACCACGACGAGCACCAGATACGAGCTGAGCGCGGTGGAAAGGTCCACATGGCTCCTCGCCGCGGTGAGCACGAGCGTCAGGAGGGGAAAGCCGACCGCTCCGATGACCAAGGCCGCCCACCGACGCCGACTCGACAAGGGCGAGAGGAGGCGGCGACGGTAGCGACTGGCTGCCGGGCGGCCGACCTTGTCACGGGTGTGACCCGCCGACCCGTCTGAGGCCGGCTGAGGATCCTGCTCCGATTCTGGTTGCAGCTCCGCCTCAGTGGCGATGACGTGGACGTCCAGCGCACCGCCGGCGGCCCGAATAACGGAATTGATAATCGAGCCGCGGGCGAATTCGTTGAATCGACTCCGATGGGTGGCACCCATCACCAGCTGGGTGGCATTTTCGGCCCGGGCTACCTGCACCAACGACGGCGCCACATCGGAGCCGACCACTTCGACGTACCGTCCACCCAGCGCGTCGAGGAGGGCGCGATTGTCGACCAGCCCCTGCGATCCCCGGCCGGTCAGGCTGTCATCCGTGCGGACGTGCACACCGACCAGCTCGGCCTTTGTGCGCATGGCCATTCGCGCTGCTCGCCGGATGAGGATGGCACTCCCTCGTGAGCCGGTGAGCGAGACGACCACGCGCTCCTTGGTCTGCCAGGGACCAGAGATGTTGTGGCGCTCGCGGTAGTCGTTGAGTTCCTCATCGACCCGGTCCGCCACCCACAGGAGGGCCAGTTCGCGGAGGGCGGTGAGGTTGCCGGTTCGGAAGTAGTTCCCCAGGGCGGCATCGATGCGCTCGGGCGGATAGACGTTCCCGTGGGCCAGCCTGCGGCGCAGAGCTTCGGGAGCCATGTCGACCAGCTCTATCTGATCGGCGGCCCTCACCACCGGGTCGGGCACCGTCTCCTGCTGGGTGACCCCGGTGATCTGCTCCACCACATCGTTGAGCGACTCAAGGTGTTGGAGGTTGACGGTGGAGATGACGTTGATGCCAGCGTCGAGGAGCTCCTCGACGTCCTGCCACCGCTTGGCATGCTTCGAGCCGGGCGCATTCGAGTGTGCCAGTTCATCGACCAGCACCAGCTCGGGCTTCCGTGTCAACAGTCCGTCGACGTCCATCTCCTCGAGGGTCTGGCCCCGGTACTCGGCCACCCGCCGCGGGAAGACCTCGAGGTCGCGGACCTGGGCGTCGGTCTGAGGCCGGCCGTGCTCCTGCACCCAGCCAACCACGACATCGGTGCCGCGCTCTTTCCTGCGCCAGCCCTCGTTGAGCATGGCGTAGGTCTTGCCGACCCCTGGGGCGGCGCCGAGATACAGCCGTAGCTTTCCCCGTGCCACAGTCCTCCTGACCTCCTACCCTACGGTTGATCCACTGCACAGCCCGGCGGGGGCGGCATGCTCGACGGCCGGCGGGACGTCAGCCACTCCCTCTCCGTACAGACGCAGGCTAGGCGTCTGAGCAATGGAGCAGTCGTGGGGGCGCGACCGCGTCATGCCGTGACGCTCGGGGCGGGATCCAGGCTGTAGCCGACACCCGGGGCGGTCCGGATCAGCATCCCCGAGCTGTCGCCGAGCTTCTGCCGCAGCCGGTGCACGTAGGCGTGCAAATACTGGGCCTCCTTGCCGTAGCCGGTGCCCCAGGCAGCCGAGAGGATCATCTGGTGGGTACACGTCCTCCCGGCGTTACGGGCCAGGAACGAGAGCACCTCGAACTCCTTGGCCGTGAGGTCGATGGTCTCACCTTGCAGGCGGGCCTCGTGGTGCACGAGGTCCAGCTCGAGTGAACCGACGGTGATCGTCGCTGGCAGCGGCTCGTTGGGCTCGGACGCACTGTGCCGGATCGCAGTGCGAATGCGGGCTTCGAGCTCCGCCATGCCGAAGGGCTTGGTGACGTAGTCGTCGGCCCCGCCGTTGAGCGCGGCGACCTTGCGGTCCTCGGCACCGCTGGCCGAGAGGATGATGATCGGCACCTCGCTCCACTGACGGATCCTCTTGCAGACCGCCTGTCCGTCGATGTCCGGGAGGCCCAGGTCGAGGACGACGACATCGGGCGAGGTGAGCGCGGTCTGCGAGATGCCCTGCTCCCCGTTCACCGCCGTGGTCACCTCGTGGCCACCGGCGTGGAGCCCGACGCGAAGCGCTCGTAGCAGCGACGGATCGTCATCGATGACCAGGACCTTCGCCACGGTTCCTCTACCGACCGGCGCCATTGGCGGCCACTGGGCGCAGGGTGAAGACGAAGCGGGCGCCCCCACCGGGCACATCCTCGACCCAGATCTGTTCGCCGTGGGCCTCGACGAAGGTCTTGGCGATGGTCAGCCCGAGACCAGAGCGCCCTCCGGTGTCAAAACGCACGAACCGGTCGAAGACGGCCTCTCGCTCCTCGGCCGGCACGCCCGGCCCGCTATCAGCCACGGCAATGGCGATCCGGTCGCTGCGAAGCTCACCGGTCACCGTGATCTGACTGTTCGGAGGGGAGTGGCGGTCGGCATTATCCAGGAGGTTAGCCAGTACTTGACCGATGAGAATCTGGTCGACGTCGACGTCTGGGAGCCTTTCCGCCAGGGCCATCCGGACCGGTCGCTCGCCCAGCGCAGGACGAAGGGCTACGACGGCTTCGTTCACGAGCGTGCGAACAGACTGCGGGCTCCGCCGCACCTCGAGCACGCCGGCGTCGAAGCGGGTCATGTCCAAGAGGTTGGTGACCAGGCGGGTAAGCCGGTCGGTCTCCATGTCGATCAGCCCGTGCAGCTCGTGGGCATCGGCGTCGGAGAGCGGGGAAGCCGGGTTCAAGAGGGTCGAGGAGGCCACCTTCATGGTCGCAAGCGGGGTGCGCAAGTCGTGTGACACCGCCCCCATCAGGGCGTGCCGCAGTCGGTCGACCTCCTCCAACACCTCGGAGCGCAGGGCCTGTTCCCGCAGTTGTGCCCGTTCCAAGGCCAGGGCTGCACTATTGGCGAAGGTTCGGAGGAGGGCCCTGTCCGCTTCCGAATCCGGTGCCCCCAGGATGGCCAGTATGCCGACTGGTCGACCCGCTGCAGTGAGGGCCACGGCGTGCACTTCGTGCGGCAGTCCTGGCCCGGTAGCGAGACTCACCGGTATTCCCGAACGAGGGTCGAGCCGCCGGAGCTGGTCCGGCGACAACGACACTCCGGCCGAGGCGGCAATCGCCAGACGCTCGGCCTCGGGTACCAGGAGGGTCACTCCGTGAACTTTGAAGACGGTGGCGACGGCGTTGACAATGGTCTCGAGCAGCTCCTCCACTGAGCGGTCCTCCACCAGGAGCTCGGACAGCTCGAAGAGCCGGGACGTCTCAAGCGCCCGTCGCTGAGCTTCGACGCGTGCCGCCTCGCGGTTGGCGACAATCCGGGCCACGAGCAGCATCACCACCGCGTACACGCCCAGGACGACCAAATTCTGGGACCGACCGACCGTCAGCCGGTAGTAGGGCGGGATGAAGAGGAGGTCATAGACGAGGAACCCCACGACGACGCTCGTCACTCCGGCACGAAATCCACCGACCATCACACCTGCGACAACCGGGACGACCAGCACCAGAGCGACCGAGGCGATGCTCAAGTTGGAGCGGAACGCCAGCATGATGGCGCCCAGGCCGACCGAGATCAGGGCCCCGGTGATCGAGCCCACGAGACTTCTTCGCACCCGTTCATTGTCGTACGAAACGGGGTGGGTGAGATCGACGAGGTCCACTTGTTCAGGACTTATTCAGGCCCACGGGCTCCTGTTCAGAACCTGTTCAGAGCAGACGGCTGAAACTGGCTCCATGGCAGATTTCCTCGCAGTGCTTGGAATCATCGGCTTCGTCCTGGTGATGCTCGGCCTCATCTGGGCCTTGGACCGGGTATGACCTGGACCCAAGGTGTCCTCCTCGGCGTCGCCGTCGTGATGTTCATCTACCTGGGCGTCGCCATGTTCAAGCCCGAGAAGTTCTGAGGTGGGCTTCACCTGGACCATCATCACCCTGGTCATCGCCCTGGGCCTGACCTGGCGGTACCTCGGCTCCTACATGGCCGCCGTCTTCGAGGGCCGGGTGCATTTCCTCGGATGGGCCGAGCGCCCCGTCTATCGCCTCTTGGGGACGGGACCCGAGCAGGAGCAGAACTGGAAGCGCTACGCCGGCTCGATGGTGATCTTCTCGGCGGTGGCGATGGGGGTCACCTATCTGCTCATCCGGATCCAAGGCTCACTCCCACTCAATCCCCAGCACTTCGGGGCCGTGGGCCAGGCGCTCAGTTTCAACACCGCCTCGTCGTTCATGACCAACACCAACTGGCAGAACTACGGCGGGGAGACGACCATGTCGTACTTCTCGCAAATCGGCGCGCTCACCTTCGAGCAGTTGCTGAGTCCGGTGATCGGCATCGCCGTGGCCATCGCCATGGTCCGGGGCTTCTCCCGGCGGAACTCCCCAACCATCGGGAACTTCTGGGTCGACATGACACGCGGCCTGTTCTACATCGTCATCCCGATCGCCTTTGTCGCCGGGATCATCTTCGTCGGACAGGGTGCTGTCCAAACCCTGGCCGGAACGGCGAGCTTCCACGATTCGTTGAACGGGGTCACCCAAACCATCGCCCGGGGACCAATCGGCTTCATGGAAGCGATCAAGCAGCTCGGGAACAACGGAGGCGGGTTCCTCAACGCCAACTCGGCGACCACGTTCGAGAACCCGACCGGGCTCACCAACTGGCTTTCGATCTATCTGCTGTTGGCCATTCCCTTCGCCCTCACCTATACCTTCGGGAAGATGGTGGGCAGCATCCGCCACGGTGCTGCGCTGCTGGCCGCCATGGTCCTCATCTTCAGCGTCTGGGTGGGTTACACCACCATCGCTGAGCACCAGCAGAATCCCGCGGTTGCGGCGGCCGGTGTGCACTCGAACGTCGGCAACACCGAGGGGAAGGAGGTGCGCTTCGGCGACACCACCACCGCCCTGTTCGGCGTGGCGTCGACCAACACGTCGACCGGTTCGGCCGATGCCTCCTACGACTCGTTCACTCCCATCGGGGGCATGGGGCTGCTGACGGGCATGATGCTCGGCGAGGTCACGCCCGGAGGGGCCGGCAGCGGGCTATACACGATCCTCATCTACGCCATCATCGCTGTATTCATCGGCGGCCTCATGATCGGGCGAACGCCGGAGTACCTAGGAAAGAAGATCCAGGCCAAGGAGGTCAAACTCGCCGGCCTGGGCGCCCTGGTCATGCCGATCGCCGTGCTCCTCCTCACTGCCATCGCCGTGTCGATCCACGCCGGGCGGGTCGCCCCCCTCAACGGTGGGCCGCATGGGTTCACGGAGATCCTCTACGGGTTCACCTCGCCCGGGAACAACAACGGCTCGGCCTTCGGAGGCCTCACCGGCAATGCCACCTTCTACAACGTGACCCAGGGGATTGCATTCCTGATCGGCCGGGTCGGCATCATGATCCCGGCCCTGGCCCTGGGGGGCGCCCTGGCGGCCAAGAACGTGGTTCCCGAGTCCCTCGGCACCTTCCGCACCGACAACGGCATGTTCGTCGGCCTCACCATCGGTGTCATCGTGATCATCGGCGGCCTCACCTTCTTCCCCGCCGTCTCGCTCGGCCCGATCGTCGAGCAACTCAGCCACGGGAAGTTCTTCTGATGACGATCACCACGACTCAGCCGGATCAGTCCGGCCCACCGACCGAGGCCCACGGCGTGGCCGAGGCCCGGGGTCTCTTCGACCGCCAGATCCTGGTCAAGGCACTGGGCGATTCCTTCATCAAGCTGAACCCGACGGTCCAGATCAGGAATCCGGTGATGTTCGTGGTGCTGGTGGGGACGGTGATCACCTTCATCGAGGCCATCGCCCACCCTGGCATCTTCACCTGGTCCATCACCATCTGGCTCTTCCTCACCGTCATCTTCGCCAATTTCGCTGAGGCCATGGCCGAGGGACGGGGCAAGGCCCAGGCTGACACGCTCCGCCGGATGCGGTCCGAGACCGAGGCTCGGCGCCTCCTTCCGGACGGGACCGAGGAGCTCGTGCCGGCCGCCACGCTGGCCAAGGGGGACATGGTCGTCTGCGAGGCTGGCGATCTCATCCCTTCGGACGGTGAGATCACCGAAGGCATCGCTTCGGTCGACGAGTCGGCCATCACCGGCGAGTCGGCGCCCGTCATCCGGGAGTCGGGGGGCGACCGCTCAGCGGTGACCGGCGGGACCAAAGTCCTGTCTGACCGGATCGTGGTGCGCATCACCGCCGAACGCGGTCAGACCTTCCTGGACCGGATGATCAGCCTGGTGGAAGGGGCCAACCGGCAGAAGACCCCCAACGAGATCGCCCTGACCATTCTTTTGGCCGTACTCACCATCGTCTTTCTTCCGGTGGTCGTCTCCCTCCAGATGTTCGGCCACTACTCGGGAGCATCGGTCTCGGTGGTCATCCTTGTCTCCCTACTGGTCTGCCTGATACCCACGACAATCGGCGCGCTGCTATCAGCCATCGGGATCGCCGGCATGGACCGGTTGGTGCAGCGCAATGTGCTGGCCATGAGTGGCCGGGCCGTGGAGGCCGCCGGCGACGTCCAGACGCTGCTGCTGGACAAGACCGGCACCATCACCCTCGGCAACCGGATGGCATCGGACTTCTTCCCCGTCACCGGCCACACCGAGCAGGACGTCGCCGACGCGGCCCAGCTGGCCTCGCTGGCCGACGAGACTCCCGAGGGCCGGTCGATCGTCGTGCTGGCCAAGGAGCGCTTCAACATCAGACAGCGTGAGCTCGAGGGCGAGCACGCCTTCGTGGCGTTCACGGCCCAGACCCGCATGTCCGGCCTCGACATCGGCCCCCGGCAGATCCGCAAAGGTGCGGCCGATTCCATCAAGCACTGGGTGGGCGAGAAGGGAGGGACCGTACCGACAGATCTCGACGCCATCGTCGAGCGCATCTCACGGGCCGGGTCCACGCCGCTGGCGGTAGCCGACGATCGAGACATTCTCGGGGTCATCGAGCTCAAGGACGTGGTCAAGCAGGGCATCCGGGAGAAGTTCGACGAGATGCGCCAGATGGGCATCCGGACCGTGATGATCACCGGCGACAATCCTCTCACGGCCGCCGCCATCGCCCAGGAGGCCGGAGTCGACGACTTTCTGGCCGAGGCCACTCCCGAGGCCAAGATGGCGCTCATCAAGACCGAGCAGGAGGGCGGGAAGCTCGTGGCCATGACCGGCGACGGCACCAACGACGCCCCCGCGCTGGCCCAGGCCGACGTCGGGGTCGCCATGAACACCGGGACCACGGCGGCGAAAGAGGCCGGCAATATGGTCGACCTCGACTCCAACCCGACCAAGCTCATCGACGTAGTGGAGATCGGCAAGCAGCTCCTCATTACCCGAGGCTCGCTCACCACCTTCTCGATCGCCAATGACGTGGCCAAGTACTTCGCCATCATCCCCGCCCTGTTCGTCGCCACCTACCCGCAGCTGAACTCGCTCAACATCATGAAGCTGCACAGCCCGCAGAGCGCGGTGCTGTCCGCAGTCATCTTCAACGCGCTGGTGATCGTGGCGCTCATCCCGTTGGCCCTGCGCGGGGTGAGGTTCCGGCCGGCCAGTTCGGCTGCCATCCTACGCCGGAACGTATGGATCTACGGCGTGGGCGGGATCATCGTGCCATTCGCCTTCATCAAACTCATCGACCTCATCCTCGTCGCGCTACAAGCCTACTGATGGAGCCCTCCTGATGCTCGTCCACATCCGCCGATCGATCATCCTGGCACTGATCACACTCATTCTGACCTTCGCCTACGCCTATGCCGGCACCGGGCTCTCCCAGGTCGCGTTCAACAACCAGGCCAACGGGTCGCTCACCGCCAACGGGTCCACGCTCATCGGCCAGAACTGGTCGGCCACCAAGTGCCCCGGACACCCGGATGGCAGCTGCGTCTTCCAGGGCCGCCCAGACGACCTCGGGCCCTACGCAGCCAATCCCAAGTCAACGCCCCCCGTGCCCGGGGGGGACAACCCCCTGGTGGCCAACGGCAACAGTGGCCAGTCAGGGGCCAGCAACCTTGGTCCACGGTCCAAGGTCTTGTTGAGCAACACCCAAGCGCTGGTGTCCTATTGGCATGCACGGGGCGTCAACCCAACGCCTGATCTCGTCACCACCTCGGGCAGTGGATACGACCCCAACATCACGGCGGCGGACGCGCTGGCCCAGATCCCGATGGTCTCCCGAGCCACCGGTATTGCTCCCTCGGCCCTGCGTGCACTCATTTCCCGTGAGAACAACGGCGCACAGCTGGGCTTCCTCGGCAGCAGCTACATCAACGTGCTGCAATTGAACGAGGCCCTGGCCAAGCTCCACTAGGAGCATCAGAGCCACCGGTGGCCTCACGGTCCATGGACGGTCACCAATCCTGGAGGCAGATGGATGTGTCCGCGGCGATGTCGGGATGACCAGGGGGCATGGTCACGTCGGTCAGCCTCTGGTCCGCGCTCTAGGGTCCTCGTCGCTTCCGCCGGCCGTCTTCTGAGGGGTGCCGGCGGACGGTGGTGGGTAGCCGATGACTTCCTCCCAGGTTCGGCCGGATGAAAACCCCGGGGTGTTCGACGACTCGTCGCAGGCGGAGAGGCCGGTCGGTGGCACCGGACGTTTCCGCATCTATCTGGGTGCCGCTCCCGAGGTGGGCAAGACCTACGCCATGCTGAACGAGGGCCGCCGACGCAAGCAGCGCGGCGCAGACGTCGCCATCGGGTTCGTCGAATGCCACGGGCGGCAGCGCACCGAGGACCTGATCGCCGACGTCGAGGTGATCCCCCGCCCTGGCCCACTACTTCCGCATCGACAACCTGACGGCGCTGAGAGAGTTGGCGCTCCGCTTCCTCGCCCACGAGACCGAAGACCAGCTCCTTGAGTATCTCCGCCAACACCAAAAGGGAGCCGTTTGGGAAACCCATGAGCGCATCCTGGTGGGGGTCACCGCTGCCCCGGGTACGGAGGCCATCGTTCGCCGGGCATCGAGCATGGCCCAACGCATCAAGGTCGACCTCGAAGTCATCCATGTCATGGCCGGCAAGGAAGTTGACCGCCCTCCGGACGATCAACTGGTAGCACTGAGACAACTAGCCGCCGATGTCGGCGCCGAATGGCACGAGATCCGTGGCGACGATCCGGCCCAGGCTCTGATCGACTTCGCTCGCTCCCACCACGCAACCCAGATCGTGGTCGGCTCGAGCGAGCGCAGTCGGTGGCGAGAACTCCTTGGAGGGGGCTCCCACGTCCGGAAGATCTCGAGACTGGCAGCATCGGCTGAGATTGACGTCCACATCATCGCCAGACGTGATCACGCCCTTGCCCAGGGGGAGATCTCCGAGGCGGCAGATGAGTCGTAGAGGGTCCTTCGAATCGCTGCTGATGGGCTCGCCTGCGGTCAGCAGGTTCCAGTTGCTTGCACCGTGATCTGAGACACCTTCCAGGTGCCCCCGCTCCTCACGAGGGATGCGGTGGTGGCGCGACGGCCACCTGGAGCATTCTTCGCCAACCCGCCAGACGTGTTGTACTCGACCCAGTGCGTGTCATCGAAGCAGTCCCCGATGGTTGCGCGGGTCGGGTTCGCGGCTGGTGTGATCGAGGTAACTTGAGGGTGGTGAACCGTCGTGCCCCTCGTCACGATGCCGTGAAGTTGGTCTCGGGCCAGTCCCTGCACCAGCAGGGTCAGCGCCTCGCCGGCGGCATGCTGGGCGAGGAGTGACGATTGGAAGTCAGACGTTTGAGCGGCGGTCACCAAATCGGCCCACATGATCCGGTAGGCGGACAGTGCCTGACCGGCGGGATCGGCCGGGGCGGGGCCCGCCGATGTCGGCGGCTCGGTAGTGGACGAGGATCCTGAACCGCAGGAGACAAGAGTCAGGCCGGTAGCACCCAGCAACGGGAGAAGAACGAGCGTCGACCTGCGGGCCGCCTGCTTGATGGCCGGAAGTAGCCGCCTGCGTAGACGTTGGGCTACACCCGCCAGTACATGTGAGCGCTGAGTCTCAGACTTGTCAACGAGTTCCTTCGGAACTCTGTCCGGCAAGGGTCGGGTTCTGTTCATGAAGGTGGTTTGGAAGGCACTCTCGGAAGAAAGATCCCGACGATGCAGAGAGCGTCAATCACGCAGCAGCTCCGCCCATTTATGCGCGAGACGCCGGCGTTGGCTGGTCGAGAGCCAACGCAGCACCCACCTGGTCGGCGATGGCCACCGCCACGACGAGTCTCTCGTGGGGCACGGATTTGCCGGGCGTGGGCGTGAGCAGGAAATGTCCGAGCAGCCATCCGTTGCCCCGCACGGGAAGATCGACTCGGCGCGTCGGCAGACCGAGGTCTTCCGTTGACCATTTCTCCTGGCCGAGGGTGACATCGCCATTGGCGTTGACTCGAGCGACGACGCGACCAGGGTTGTCTTGGGTGAACTCACATCCCCTCAGGGAGAGCAGACTCCGGAGCTCGGCGGCCGCGGCGGCAATGAGTACCTGGGGCTCCCGGCCGGAGGCGGCCAACTCGGTCACCGAGTGGATCAGTTCAACCTCGCGGCGGCTCTGCCCGGCTGCTTGCCGGTGCATACGACCCCGTGCGGCCATCTGACCTACGGCGAGTCCCAACACCAACAACAGGATCTCGGTGATCAGGTCCGCCTGACGGGTGATCCGGAACGAGTTGTACGGGCGGGTCAGGAAAAAATCGAAGGAGAGCGCAGACACGATGGCGGCGACCACGGCAGCAGCGCGCCGGCCGGTGCTAGCCACGGCCACGATGACAACGACCAGGAACAGGGCGTTGTCGGCCGTATCGAGGTGACCGCGCCACGGCGTGAGGAGCAGGGCGGTGGCGATCGGTGCGGCCACCGCCGACAGCATGATCCAGGTGTCCGGGCGGACCCGGGCTCGGAAGGGTCGAGCGGGCTCCGCCCCTTTACCCCGTTGGTGATCCTTCCAATGTTCCAGTCTGGTTACGGATGCCACAACACCACTGTCGCGCCGTACGGTCACCGTGGGAAGGCATCTTGGCTTCCTCTTTGCCGCGAAGCCCGAATTTTCACGGGCCTGTTACGGACAACGGGGGATTCGGTGCTACGAAGGAGGACAGAAGCGGGTGTGTCGGGAGAGGACGGGGGGACGCCATGAGCCAGGCCAAGGCGGCACCGGTGGAGGGAGAGCAGGCGATCGCCATGGCCTCCGTGGCCAGCGCCGCCGGATACCGAGGCGACATCCGGGCTGGGCGGCATCACTTGGTGGCCGATGAGGGCCCGGAGGTGGGCGGTGATGACGAAGGGCCCAATCCCTATGAGTTGTTGCTCGCCGGCCTGGTCCAGTGCACGGCGGCCACCTTGCGCATGTATGCCAATCGAAAGGGGTGGGCGCTGGGTGAAGTGAAGGTGCGCGCTCGGTTGCTGCGCACCGGCGACGGCGCCACCAAGGTCGAACGGATCGAACGCTCCATCACCGTGGACGGCGACCTTTCCGACGAGCAGCGCCAGCGGCTGGCCGAGATCGCCGACCGCACCCCAGTGAGCCGCACCCTGCGAGCGGGCATGGTCATCGACACCACCCTGCGGTGATCGCTGGGGCCCGCGGCGACCGTTGACTGCTGCAATGGCCGACGCCGCGAGGAGCGATCGTGGTTCGGGTCAGCGCAGGTTGAGACCGCCGTCGACGATCACGACCTCCCCGGTCACATAGGCCGCTCGGGCCAACCCCACGATGACCTCGGCCACGTCCTCGGGGCAAGCCGATCGTTGCAGCGGCGCCTGGGCGATAACGAACTCCCGCACCAGGTCCCAGTCAGCGGTCCACGGAGTGTCCACCAATCCGGGTGCCACGGCATTGACCCGGATGTCAGGGCCCAGGGTGTTGGCCAGAAGTCGGGTCATGTGGCTGACCGCCGCTTTCGAGCAGGCGTAAGGGATCGAACTTCCCACCGGCCGTTCGCCCGCCACGGAGGAGACGTTGATGACCTGACCACGTCCCGAGGTTCGCAGGTGGGGGACGGCGGCCACTGTCAGTTGCCAGGTTCCGATCACATTGACGTCGAAGATCCGCCGCCAGATCGCCGGTGAGGCGGCCTCGAGGTCGCCATGGGAGATCACCTCGGTGGTGCCCGCATTGTTGACCAGCACGTCGAGGCGTCCCTGCTCCGTAAGCACCTGGTCGATGAGTCGCCGGGCCTGGGCCTCGTCCGCGATATCGGCCTGGACGTAGCTGGCGTCAGGGAGCTCGGCGGCCAGAGCTTCACCGGCCTCGACGGACGTCGAGGAGTTGATGACCACGGTGGCACCCGACTCGGCGAACAGGCGCGCGGTGGACGCCCCGATTCCCGACGATGACCCGGAGATCAGGACGGTCTGCCCCCGAAACTGTGTGTTGCGAGTCGTGCGTGGCGAGGAGGTCGAGTCGGGCATGGACCGAGTGTAGAACCGCGTGTGGCCTATGTTTCGTGGGTGCGACTGGTCAGCATGCTCGAGGACGGACTGCGGACCGGACTGGTGGTCGGCGATGAGGTCGTGGATCTGACGGATCCACTCATCGGGCTCCCCGGATCGATGCCGGCCCTGTTGGCCCTCGGGGAAGATGGCGGAGAGGCGTTGGCGCGGGCACCGTCGACCGCAGCGAGGCGTCATGCCCTGACCGAGGCCCACCTGACCGCACCGGTACCGCACCCCCCTTCGTTCCTGGCCATTGCCCGCAACTACGACGCCCACATCAAGGAGTTGGGACACGAGCGACCCGAGTTCCAGACCTGGTTCTCCAAGCAGCCGACCTGTGTGATCGGGCCGGGTGCGGCCATCGAGGTGCCGCTGGTGTCCTCGACCGTCGACTTCGAGGGGGAACTCGGCATGGTCATCAGGCGACGGTGCCGTCACGTGCCCGCTCGAGAGGCATTCGACGTCGTGGCCGGATTTACCGTGGTCAACGATGTGAGCGTGAGGGACTGGCAGTGGCGATCTCCCACCATGATGATGGGCAAAGGATTCGACACCCACGGCCCCACTGGGCCGTGGATCGTCACCACCGACGAGGTCGAGGATCCCCAGGACCTCGCCGTCCGGACCCGCGTGAACGGCGAGATTCGCCAGGACGGCTCCACCGCCGACATGATCTTCAGCTGCCGTCAGATGATCGAACACCTCTCGGAAGCCTTCACCCTGGAACCGGGGATGCTCATCACCACGGGGACGCCCGCCGGTGTGGCGGCCGGCGAGGAGGCGCCGCGCTGGTTGGCTGCCGGGGACACAGTCACCGTGGGCATCGAGGGGGTGGGCGAGCTCACCAATCCAGTGGTCGACGAGCCCGGTCTGCTCGGAGGACGGCGGGGCGCTTCGTGAGTGCGGCCACCGACGACGGTAGGACGGTGCGGGTCACTCCGTCACTGGCCATTCCACTTGCCGAGTTGCAGTTCCGATTCAGCCCGAGCGGCGGCCCCGGGGGCCAGCATGCCAACAAGGTGAACACCAGGGTGGAGTTGCGATTCGACGTGGCGAACTCCCCGTCGCTGGGGCCGCGGCAACGGGCGCGGCTGCTTGATCGCCTCGGTTCGGAGGTCCGCGTCGTGGCGGACGATGAGCGATCGCAGGTCCGCAATCGCCAGTTGGCCCTGGAGCGGTTCCGTGTCCGTGTCGCCGATGCTCTGCACATCGAGAAGCCTCGCCGGCCGACCCGGCCCTCGCTGGGGGCAAAGGAGCGCCGGCTGGCGGCCAAACGCCACCTCTCCGAACGGAAGCGTGCCCGGCGTACCGATCTCGACGACTGAGGCTTCAGCCCACTTTGAGATCCCGATGCGCCCGGGAGTCCCATACATCATCGAGGAACTGGGCAATCTCTCCGGTGAGCCGCTCGGGGTGCATCCGTAGTTCGAGCAGAGAGTTGGCCTGTACCAACTTCCCCCCGGGGAGCCGTCGGGCCAGTTGCTCGGCGTCGTGGAACGGGTGGATCCGGTCGACCTCGTGGCCGATGACCATCGCCGGCATCTCCATCGCAGAACGCTGGTCCACGGTCGGGGCAATCGGACCGGCGAGGATCCCGTGCAGCACCGCGGCCGTCTCGATGGGATCGTTGGACAGTGTGTTCATGACACTGTCGACGGGGCCGTTTCCGGTTCGAGGCAGCCGCCGGACGACCGACGCCGCCCTCCTGACCAGCGGGCGGGCGAAGTGGACGGCCAGGAGCATGGGAATGAAGGTGATGGCCGCGGCCGGCACCGCCCACTCGAGGACGGGCATCTCGATGACCAGGGCCTGCACCCGCTCGGGGGCTAGGGCGGCCACCAGCAGGCTGACGTTTCCCCCCAGTGACACCCCACCCACCACAGCCTTGTCGATTCCGAGGTGGTCCAGCAGGGCCACGACATGCTCGGCATAGGTGTCCATCCGATGGGCGGAAGCCCGTTGCGGCTTTTCCGACAACCCGTGGCCGGGCAGGTCGAACAGGATCACCCGGTTGCCCTTGGCGGCCAAGTCGTTGGCCAACCGGCGATTCATGTTGGAGTCCATCAGGATGCCGTGCATGAACACCAGAACCCGCGGGCCGTGTCCGTGGATCTCGTAGTAGAGCTGTAGGCCATCGGAGTCGAACACGCCGACCTCATAGGGCGGTGTGGCGGCCGAGGACCGCGCCGTGGTGTCGGACGAACCGTTCGACGAACTTCCGGACACCTGTTCGGTGTGCCTACCTGGCTCCATCATCAGGCCAACGGTACGCCGCCGGCCGACGATGTGCCAACACCGGCAGGTCGGACCGGATCCGCCGTTGCTGATCGGCATCGAGGTCGGCGACGACCACACCCGGTGTGGGATCGAGCCGCTCGGCCACAATCGTCCCCCACGGGTCCACGATCATCGAGTGGCCGTGACAGGACGGCATCCCGGGCGGAAGGTCACCGACCTGTCCGGCTCCGATCACGAACACCTGGTTCTCGACCGCCCGGGCGCGCAGCAGCAACTCCCAGTGTGCGGGACCCGTGGCGGCGGTGAAGGCGGAGGGCACGGCCACGACCGTGGCCCCGAGGAGAGTGAGGATGCGGTACAGCTCGGGGAAGCGGACGTCGTAGCAGATCGACAGACCGAGTATCGGAGGGGCGCAGTCGGTGGGTTCCGATGGCGGAGTCAAGGGGGCGATACACAGCTCCTGCCCCGGCGCAATGGTGGCGGACTCGCAGATGGTGAACCCGTCGAGCTCCACATCGAAGAGATGAATCTTCCGGTAGACCGCCTCCAACTTTCCGGTCGGACCGATGAGACAGTTCGTGTTGAAGAGGCGTCGGCCGCTCGGGTCGTGGCCGATGGACGCTTCCGAGCTCTCCTCCGGCCTCTCGGGAAAGGTGCCGGCCACGACTCGGATGTTCCAGCGCCGGGCCTGGTGCGATGCCCAGGTACACGTGGGCCCATTGAGGGGCTCGGCGCATCGGCGCAGGACGTCGGGGCTCCCGGCCACCGAGAAGTATTCCGGGAGGACCACCAGCTCCGCACCCGCCCGGGCCGCCTCTTCCACCAGTGGCACGGCCGCATCGAGGTTGCGCTCACGCTCGGGGCCCGCCGTGGTCTGGATGGCGGCGACGCGCATGCCACAGGGTAGGCCCGTCGTCGGGCACAATGACCACTGGGCCGAGACGGTCCAGCGCCGTTGAATTTGGCTGGACCAGAAACGAGTGCCGTGTCCTTCGAAGACTCCGACGTCGTCCGAAGCGCCATCCGGGTTGAGGGGTTTCGGGACGACGAGTTCAACTACCAGCTGATTCGGGCCCTGGGCGTGGCCGACTTCGGCGGTTCGACGGTGGGCGAGTGCCTGGCCGTCGTGGCGGAAATTGCTGACGGCAGCCCGAGGAGCTGGGCCCTGGCCTTCGAGCGCCTGGCCCGGCGGATCGAAGACCGGGGGAGGGCCTGTCTGGATGCCGGTCGCCGGGTCAGTGGACGCGACCACCTGCTTCGGGCATCGACGTACTACCGGACGACCGAGTACTACGCGGACGGCATCGAAGGAGGATCCCGTGACCTGGGAGGGCGGAGCCAAGAGTGCTTCGCTCACGCCGCCGCGCTGATGGAGCGACCTGTGGAGCTGGTCGAAGTGCCGTTCGAGGGCGGATCACTTCCGGGCTACCTGGTACGCCCGTCCCCCTCGGTCGACTCCGGGACTGATGGCCGGCGTCCCACCCTCGTCGGGGTGGGGGGCTTCGACTCGAGCGCCGAGGAGCTCTACTTCCACCTCGGAGCGCCCGGGGCCGAGCGGGGGTGGAACGTGTTCGTCTTCGACGGCCCCGGTCAGCCCGGCTGCATGCGTGCCAATCCCACGATGACGTTCCGCCCGGACTACGAGGTTCCGCTCGGCGCCGTGCTCGATCATCTCTGCGGTCGCCACGACGTTGACGCGGACCGCCTGGCGCTGGCCGGTCAGAGCTTCGGCTCGTACTTCGCCGCTCGCAGCGCCGCCGTCGATGCCCGGGTTGGCGCCCTGTGGCCAATCCGCCGGTCGTGGACATGAGCCGATACCTGGAGGCGTGGGTCGGGACCGAGGTCTTCCGGATGTCACGTGATATTCGCCCCGAGGACGTGATCGGAGTCCCCGAGGACCTGATGCCCCGGCAGATGCAGTGGGGGATCGCGGCCATCTGCCTTCGTTTCGGCGTGCCGTCCTTCCATGCCTGGCGCGATGCCATCCTCGGGTACCGGCTGGGCCCCCTGGCCTCGGCCATCGTCTGCCCGGTCCTGGCCCTCATCGGGGACCGCGAGGGGCCTGAGCCTACGGCCCAGTTCGAAGCATTCATCGGCGAGGTCGAGGGGCCGGTGACGCCGGTTGTCTTCAATGCCGAAGACGGGGCGTCCACACACGTGCAATCGGACAACATCCGGCTCTCGGCCCAGGTCACCTTCGACTGGTTGGACCAGCAGTTCGGCTGAGGGGGTCGGCCTCCCTCGTCGTCGGGGAGGCGACGTCGACTGTCGACCTCGACAGGCGGATGTGCAGTCGGGCGCATCCCGCCGGGTCAGGTCGTCAGAGGGGCGAAGGTGGCGAGGGCGGCTGCGAGGGCGCGGTTGCCCCGATCCGACCGGTCCTCATGGACGCCGAACAGGGGCGTGACGGTCGCCCACCTCTCGGCCAGCAGCGCGGCATCGGAATTGGGTTCCAGCTCGGCTCGCTCGGCGATTGTGTCGGCGGCTTCTCCTTTGCCTCGCAGCGTCAGGGTGATGGACCCACCCGTCCTGTCGATAGGTGTGCCGGGCACGGGGTTGGGCGTGTTCTCGGGACGGACCGACCGGATCAGGCCGATCGTGCCCAGGGCTCCGTGCCTGAGGCCCCGCAAGGCGTCCGGGGGAACGGCGGGCACATTGAGATTGAGCACAGTGGCCGGGGGCATGGCCGCCAGCGTCGGCACGATGCCTGCGGCCAGCCGCACCGGGGTCTCCCATGGCACCGGGTCGTCGCCCCAGGCGATACTGACGGCCAGACCGGAGATGCCGAACTGGGCACCGGTGAGCGTGGCGCCCACCGTGCCGGAGTGAAGAGCAGAGCGGCCGGCGTTGACGCCGTGGTTGATGCCGGATACGACCAGGTCGGGGCGAGGGCCGAATCCCTCGATACAGGCCAGGATGACCGCCAGAGCCGGTGGCCCTTCGATTCCGAAGGCGGGAACGTCGCCGAGCCCGCGTATTTGAACGGATTCGTACGGGATCGACTCGCGCTCGTAGACGGGGCCCACAGCGGCCCCGGCACCACTGTGATCGGTCAGGGGTGCCACGATCACCAGGTCGTTCTGGTCGCCGAACGCCGAGGACAAGCCGCGGGCCAAAGCAGCGATGCCGGGCGCGAACACCCCGTCGTCATTGGTAATCAGAATGCGCATCGAGGAGGTTCCATTTCGCGGGAGATCGGGATCACAGCGGGTTCAGCGTCGGAGGATGAGGTCCGAAAGGTGATCCGCCGGGCCGTTACGGCCTCATCGCCTACCATACCGTCGACGCCGGCCGCTCCGGGATCACCTGATCCGACGGACGACCTATCACGATCATGACACCCCGATCCCCTGCAGAAGACCAGCGTCCGGCGGAAACGACCCCAACGACCGGTGACCAATGGGTCATTGGCCACGGCCACCAGCGGGCCGTGATCACCGAGGTCGGGGCAACGCTCCGTTCCTTCACGGTCGACGACCGCCCTGTGATCGACGGATTCGGACCGGGGGAGTGGAGCCGCGGCGGTCGTGGCCAGGTGCTGGCACCGTGGCCCAACCGACTGGGCGATGGCCGCTACATCTTCGAGGAGCGCGAGTCCCAGGCTCCGTTGAATGAGCCGTCCCGCGCCAATGCCATCCACGGCCTGGTCCGGTGGCTGCCATGGCGCATGGTGAGCCGGGCGCAGAATCGGGTGACCATGGCCTGCGAACTCTACCCGTCGCCCGGCTATCCGTTCTCCCTCGGACTGACGGTGGAGTACCGACTGGGGCGAGACGGTCTTACCGTGGCGACTGACGCCGACAACCTGGGGCCGACCGACCTTCCCTTCGGCGTGGGCTTCCATCCGTATCTCAAGGTGGGGGTGACGACGGTGGACCAGGCGCGACTGAGGATTGCTGCCGATCGGAGGCTGACCACTGACGATCGGGGGCTCCCCACCGGCGAGTGCCCCGTATCGGGAACCGAATTCGACTTCAATCAAGGCCGGCTCATCGGTGTGACCCGGCTCGATACCTGCTTCACCGGTCTGCGCCGTGACGCCGACGGCCGAGCCCGAGTGGATCTCGATCATCCGGACGCAGAGGGCGGCGCCACCCTGTGGGCCGACGACCGATTCGGCTACGTGATGGTGTACACCGGTGACTCGCTCGACGCCGGTGAGCGAAGGACCGCGGTCGCCGTGGAGCCCATGAGCTGTCCTCCCGATGCGCTGCGATCGGGGACCGACCTGGTCGTGCTGCGTCCCGGGGGCCGGTGGACGGGATCGTGGGGGATCACCGCCCGACCAGGTGGCTAGCTGGGGAACAGCGCCCCGGGTGTTCTCCATCCGCTCGAGTCCCGGACTCACCACACACACCCGGTGTCGGCGATATCCGCGGGCGGCGCCGGGCTTGACATCTGCGGTCAATCTCTACGTTAAGCGGTCAGGCAAACACTCAACGTAGTAGATGGGGCGACAACCAATCTGGAGTCTTCATTCCCATTGAACTCAAGCGCAGAGATGTGGGACGGTAGCCAACTTCGGGGGCAATTGCCGTAAGGGCTAGGGACGGGGACGTGGTGGAATGCTGAGGCGTTTGACGATTGGTTCGGTTGTGGGCGTGGTCGTGCTGGCAACGATGATCTCGACCATCTCCCTGGCCGCAGGGGCGCCGGGCGACCAGCCCGTTCCGGTGACGCCGTATAGCGGCTTCGATGCTTCTCTCACTCGAGCCCCGTACGTGACCGACCTCACCCAGACCTCGGCCGACGTGAACTGGGCCACCACCAGCGGCCCGGCGGTCGGCACCCTCAAATACGGACCGTCAGGTAGCTGCACGGCCACCACGTTGACGGTCCCGTCCACCCTTCCCTCATCGTTCCCCGCGGCGGGAACCCCCTCCAGCATCACGGCCAGACAGTTCACCGTCAACGGAATTTCTGAGTTCCAGTCCACTGCGGTGATCACTGGCCTCACGGCCGGCACGACCTACTGCTACCGCGTCTTCTCAAGTGCAGCCCTCGATCTGCTGGGCAGCAACCCGTCGCCGACGTTCACCACCCTCGACACCGTCGGATCCTCCTCCGCGGTCACCTTCGACGTGGTCGGCGATCTGGGCGAAACCAACTACTCCAGTGGGGTCGACTACGCCGGCTCCCGCAACACCAACCAGGCTGCCATCGACTCGCTCATCGGATCGTCCGGTGCCAAGTTCGCTGTCACGGTGGGTGACGTGGCCTACGCCGGGGGCACACAGGCCAACTACGGCGACCTGCAGCAGGTCGGTACGCAGGTCAGCGACATCTTCGGCCCCTCCTACTGGCCGCAGACCGGCGGCATCCCTACCTTCAACGGCGTCGGCAACCACGGCCAGAACGTGGACAGCCTCCGGGTCTGGCCTGAATCGAACAGCGCCGCAGCCTCCTCGGGAGACTCCTCCTTCCAGTCGTATCCCCCGGTGCCTGCGGACGGGTTGTCCAACCCGAGCACCGAACCGGCCGCCTGGTACGCCATCTCCACCGGGAACGTCCGCATCTACGTGCTGGACGCGGCGTGGGGCGACAGCAACGTCGGGACCTCCAACCTCTACCAGGTCGACTACGACCAGCACTGGACCCCAAGCTCGCCGGAGTACCAGTGGCTGGCTGCTGACCTCGCCAGTCATCCCGGCGGCGTGAAGATGGCCGTCTTCCACTTGCCGCTTCGTTCTGACAATTCGACCCAGGCCAGCGACACCAACCTCCAGAACAGCACGGCCAATCCCAACGCCTCTTCCAGCCTCGAGGCACTGTTGGCCAACGGTGGCGTCTCTATCGCCTTCAACGGCCACGCTCACACCTACCAGCGGATCATTCCGCGGCAAGCCGGTCAGATCACCAACTACGTGACCGGCGGCGGCGGCGGCGTGCTCGAACCGGTCGACGGAGGCTCCACCTGCACGAATTTCCTGGCTTCTGCCGACGTCTATGCCCTGGGGTGGAGCCCGAGCGGCGCCGGCCCCATCAGCGGTTCCGGCTCCTCCTGCGGACCCGGCACCACCCCTCCGCAGTCCGCGGCCGACGTCTACAACTTCCTCAAGGTCACCGTCTCCGGCAACACCATCACGGTCTCGCCTACCAACGCGGCCGGCAAGGTGTTCGACCAGCACAGTTACACTCCCACCAGCAACTCGGCCACCCCGTCGACTCCTGGCAATGTGACGGCTACTGCCACATCGTCGTCCTCGATCCAAGTCAACTGGAATGCCTCGACAGAGACAGGCGGCACCATCACCAGCTACGCCGTCACTCGCAGTGTGAACGGAGGCACCTATGCGCCCCTGACCACATTGGCCGCTCCCACCACTGGATTCACCGATACCACCGTCCAGCCGGGGGCTCAGTACTCCTATCGGGTCACCGCCTCAGACAACAAGTCCCAAACCTCCGCTGCGGGGACTTCCAACAAAGTCGCCACACCCACGATTCCGGGGAACGTGACCGCCAACGCCACCTCTGGCACCTCGGTCCAGCTCAACTGGGATGCGTCCAACGAGACCGGTGGGACCATCGGCTCCTATGAGGTCGGCCGCAACGGCGTGCAGATCGCCACCGGCGTGATCGGCACCGCCTTCACCGACACCAGCGCCCAACCAGGCACGACCTACACCTACACGGTCACCGCCGTGGACGGCATCGGAGCGCCCTCGTCTCCAGGAACCTCGAACTCGGTCACCACACCCGGATCGCTGCCGTTCACCGGTGGAGGGGCCGGGTGCATGGCTCACCTACCCGCCGGATCGGTGGTCGGATCGGCAGCCCTCAATGACGGTTCCGGCTACTACGAGGTCGATTCGGCCGGCGACGTCGCCGCCTTCGGCGGGGCTGTCTGTTACGGCGCCATGACCGGCATCCGCCTCAATCTGCCCATCGTCGGCATTGCCGTCGACCCGGCCACCGGGGGTTACTGGTTGGTCGCCACCGACGGTGGGGTGTTCTCCTTCAACGCTCCGTTCCTCGGATCCACCGGCGCCATCCGACTCAACAAGCCGATCGTGGGCATGAGCGCGACGCTCGACGGGTCTGGCTACTGGATGGTGGCGTCAGACGGCGGGGTGTTCTCCTTCAACGCCCCGTTCTACGGCTCCACCGGCAATCTCCGCCTGAACAAGCCGATCGTGGGCATGGGTCTGGACCGGGCCACCGGGGGTTACTGGATGGTGGCCACGGACGGCGGCGTGTTCTCCTTCAACGCCCCCTTCTACGGCTCCACTGGCAGCATCCGCCTGAACCAACCGATCGTGGGTATGGCTCCACTGTCCAACGGCGGTGGGTACCGACTCATAGCCTCCGATGGCGGCGTGTTCGACTTCAATGCCCCCTTCTACGGGTCGACGGGCAGCATCCGCTTGAACCGTCCGATGATCGCCGGGGTCAACGACAACGCAGGCGACGGCTACTGGATGATGGCCTCAGACGGCGGCGTGTTCTCATTCAATGCCCCCTTCCTCGGATCAGCCGCCTGAGCGCCGAGCCGCCCGGCAGTCTGCCGCCCTCGGTCCTCGCTCAACGGAGGGCCAAGTCCTAACTCCGCTCCCGGATGCGTTCCCAGCCGCTTGTTTCGCGGACACGTGGCATTGAGATCCTTGTCCTCGTCTCGAACGGCTTTAGGTGAGAGCACCCTGGTCTAGGAGCGCACCAATCGTGCGATGGCTTCGGTCGCCTCGGCGATCTTCTCCTGGGCCCCGGGTCCGCCGGCTTCGACCGCGTCAGTCACGCAGGAGCGCAGATGATCGCCCATCAGCTCGACGGCCACTGCTTGCAATGCCTTGGTTGCAGCCGAGATCTGGGTCAGGATGTCGATGCAGTAGCGGTCATCCTCGATCATCTGTTGCAGGCCGCGAACCTGGCCTTCGATGCGTCGGAGCCGCTTCGCCACCCGGTCTTTGTGTTCGATGTATCCGTACATTGCGATCCTCCCGTTGAGATACCCCTACAGGGTACGCTGCGATCGGACGGCAACGATCGATCCTCCGATGCTGTCGGAGGCAGTCGACGACGAGACGGGAGTCACCTGGGGCTGTGCGCAACCGGGATGATGGAGGTAGGGCCGGACCGGCTGGTTGTCAGCGTTTGCGGACGGTTCAGGCCATGCCAGCCAACGGAGGACAACTGCCATGAGACTCGTTCACGCCATCGGCCACGCCCTTACAGTTACCGGCGGCATGACCTGGCAGATTCTCTGGTCGTTGATCTTGGGCTTCGCTCTGTCGGCGATCGTCCAGGCACTGGTACGCAGGGGAACCATCGAACACCTGTTGGGGAACGACTCCCCCAAGAGTTTGGCGCGGGCCACCGGGTTCGGCATGGCCAGCTCCTCCTGCTCGTACGCGGCAGTGGCGCTGGCTCGGAGTCTGTTCAGAAAGGGGGCCGACTTCACCGCCGTGATGGTGTTCGAGATCGCCTCTACCAACCTCGTCGTGGAGCTAGGGATCATCATGGCCCTCCTGCTCGGCTGGCAGTTCACCGCAGCGGAGTTCGTCGGAGGGCCGATCATGATCGTGCTCATCGCCGTTCTCTTCCGCCTGTTCCTCCGAAAACGGCTCGTCGAGGCGGCGAGAGCTCAAGCCGATCGGGGACTGGCCGGCTCGATGGAGGGCCACGCGGCGATGGACATGAGTGTGAAGGCAGAAGGGAGTCTTTGGTCACGGTTGTCCTCGCCCGAAGGATTCACGTCGGTGTCCCACGGATTCGTGATGGTGGGCGGCCGTCCTGCGCGACATCGTGCTCGGACTGTTCATCGCAGGAGCTCTGGGTGCATGGGTGCCCGACAGCTTCTGGCAGAAGTTGTTCCTCACCGGGCACCCGTTGCTCAGCAAGATCTGGGGGCCTCTGCTCGGACCGGTGATCTCGATCCTTTCCTTCGTCTGCTCCATCGGGAACGTCCCCCTCGCCGCAGTGCTCTGGAATGGAGGTATCAGCTTCGGCGGTGTGATCAGCTTTATCTTCGCCGACCTCATCATCTTGCCCATCCTGGTCATCTACCGGAAGTACTACGGCACCAAGACGATGCTGTTCATCCTCACCACGTTCTATGTGACCATGGTGATGGCCGGCTATGCCGTCGAGTTGATCTTCGGTGCTGCCGGGCTGATCCCGTCAACCCGCAATGCCAAGGTGCTGAACCCGACCATCGGATGGGACTACACGACCTACCTCAACATCGTGTTCCTCGCGGTCGCCGTGGCCCTCGTCTGGCGGTTCTTCCACACCGGGGGCGCGAGGATGCTCAGGATGATGGGCGGGAGCCCCGAACCTGCAGCCATGGGTTGAGAGCCGGGCGACGGAAGAGCTCACTTTGCTTCTTTCGACCTGGTGCGCCCCCCGGGATTTGAACCCGGAACGTAACTATTCAGGTCCCCTGATCGGCGCGTCCACCACCTGCACGAACGACGCGC
>JADEYI010000531.1_pt1 | contig 50167 bp, 40 predicted proteins | sample 8542331 | NCBI WGS metagenome assembly JADEYI01 (sample SAMN16510988, study PRJNA670497) | mine drainage metagenome | isolation source: biofilm near Copperflume 1 | place: Germany: Marsberg coppermine Kilianstollen | collected 2018-02 | reverse complement strand
TACCAATGCTGCCCTGCCCCGCCACTACCTGCCCACCTTGTGGTCCGGCAAATGCGGTGTTGACAGACGTGAGCAGCCACACCAGCAATAGACCCGCAAGCCTGCGCTGATATCGCTGCCCTAGCCATCCCGCAGGTTCTGCTGTTAAGCCCATCCCTTATCCCAATCTTCTATTTTCAAGTGAATTGATCAGATATATCGTTAAATTAAAGTTTAACAGGTTGTTGGCAACTTACCCGGTCGGCTGGCGCGGTAATCAGTTACAATTTCCTGCCGGTCTAACCGGTTGAAAACTTTAGAAAATCAAAGGTGTTTGTCCTGGTCTCCACTATGAAACCGACAGACGCGATAAATTCAGTGACAGATGGAGTCAGAGCAGCGCCGTATGTGTTCAAAAACTTAAGGTAACGTCGGCCCAGATCTCGGAGCTGTTTCGGATGGCCGTGGGATCATAGATAGATGCGCCAGGCCGTGCTCCGCCGTTGAGGTGCGCCCATTGCAGATTGGCGGTGAATTTTCCCGGCCAGGTGAATTCAACCCCCACGCCATTGCCTTCCACAGCAACACGCTTGGTATTGGGATTCACCGGCTTGTTCATTATGCCAATGGCCGCGTCAGTGAAAACACGGAAACGCAATACCTGGCCCCAGCTGAATCCCGCAAACGCCGGTTTGTCAGCGAAACCGGGCGCCCGCACGCTGTACTCCAGCGAACCGAAAACCCCCTTATCCGTCAGGAACTGCGAGGTGGGCACGGCGCGCACACTGTCGGACCCGCCAATCACAAACTGTTCCAGGGATGTCAGCACATCTGGCGAATACTGGCCATCCATGCGAAACAGTAATGCCTGATTGTCAGGCAGACTCTTGAAGATTTGATAATTAACTGTTAAACGCGTGAAATCCGGCAATGCTGGTTTGCCATCGCTTCCAAAACGACTGGGCGGCGGTGAAACTTGTTTGTTCTCGATTTGCGAATCACTGGGCACGCCCAGTATACCCGGCAGTCCACGTTCCAGTCGAAGATAAGCGGTGTTGATGGTACCCAAGGATGAGTTAATCGAATCATAGTTAAGCTGGAAGCCGAGCACAGCCATGTCATCACGTCCAATAACACGGCCAAGGAATTGGGTATCGGCACGCTTGCGGCTTAAATCAATCGTGCCAATGATGTTTTCCTCACGCGAACGTAAAAACGCACGTCGTAATGACAGGGTCGCAATCTTGGATATGCCACCGATAGTTCCCGGGGTTATGCCCGATCCGGTGACGTCAAATGAATTCCTGCTGATATCCACCGCCATGGTATTAGCAGGATCATAGAAAGGGTGCTCGTAACGAATGTCGCCAAATACAGAATTATCCGGTGTGAATGTCTTTAATGCCACGACTTTTAGAAGATCCGCATCGCCAGTTGGATTATTCCAGTCGACAGTCCCAATCAAACGATTGCGTCCGGTAAATTCAGTGCCCTCATTATCTGCACGCACATTGGCATCGTAAACTTGTTCTTTCTGAACGTTCACAACCAAGTCTGTGGTACCGACATAACTACCTGGCCGGAAAACCCCAAATGCGCTCAAGCCGGGATATTGTGTCAGCGTAAGCAACGCAGCTTCAGTCTGTTTGGCGGCAACTAAATTGCCCAGTAACGGTTGAAATGGTTCCGACAAAACCGCGTCCGAATAGCGCTTGTTGCCGATGGCAATGACTTTTTCAAGACGCCCCTCAAGCACGCGGATATTAATGACACCATCGTTGACTTCCTGGGCGGGAATGATGGCGCGAGCCAGAAAATATCCACGGTCGTGGTAATACTTGGTCACCACATCCGCTATTTGTTGCAACTGGCCTATAGTCAACCCCTGCAATCGTTCCAGGCGTTCTAATTGCAATTGCTGGATGAAGTTCTGATAGGCTTTTTTTTGCTCCGCCGGCGATTCTGTCTTCACCGCCCCCTGCATGAATTTCATTATTTTCTGGTGTTCTTCCGGCGTGAATCCTTCCGGCCCCTGGGTCATAAGGTTCTGCGCAGCCTTACGCTGTTTATTCACCAGCGCATTGATGTGTGCAAAGCGTTTATCCACGGCTGCCTGAATATCCGCCGGCACGATACCAGCGCGGCGATCGCCGATTACTCCGGAGATAATAAATTTCCGGACAAATACCCGGGCACCTTGACCCGCCTGTAGCGGGCGTTCAGCAACCGGGGGGATGTCAATCTGCAGATTGGTTTCCGGCAGCGGCAGAATCGGCGGTGGCACGAGAGGCTGTGCGCCTCCCGGCTGGGCGCCACCTGGAAGCGGCGGCGGCACGGGGGGCGGTGCCGCTGCCAGTGTCAGCGGCAATAGCATGCCAAGCAGTATTCCCGGGAGCGCACGCTGGACTTCATAAGGAGCATGAATTCGACTGGCCGTCATCAGAGACCTTCTTACTTGAGCTGCGCCCGGTAACGCATATCACCGGGCGGCACTTCATTGAAAATGGTAACTTGCATCCGGTTGAGCGGTAGAGAGATAGAGTGCCGGGTATAAGAATTTTAGGATCCTAAGATATCGTGGCTCCCCCGTGTTTGCAACAATTATGTAATATAGGCATCGGGCCCACCTTAACTTAGCTATAGGGGTATGCCATGCACAAAGATGTGATTGGATGCGCCCCCGTGCCATCAAAACCCGCGGAGTACAAGATGGCATCCGGCTGGTATATCTGCAACGGGTCTCCCACGCGGATCTTCAACCACCGCTACCTACTGGTATCCAGTGCATCCCCGTATTTATGAAAAAAAACCGATCTAACCTGCATTGGCAGTCCCATGGAATCACTAACGTGGGCGCTGTGCGCAAAATTAATGAGGACGCCTTTCTCGACCGTCCGGATTTGGGCGTTTGGGCCGTGGCTGACGGCATGGGCGGGCATGCTGGGGGTGACGTCGCGAGCCAGCTTGTGGTGGATCGTTTGGCACAATTGCCGGCTAACAGCAGCCTGAGTGCGCTGGTAGATACGGCCGAGGATCGCCTGTTCGAAGCTAACCGTAAACTTTTGACATTGGCGATGCGGCAGAAAGAGCGCACCATCGGCAGCACCGTGGTCGCTTTGTTCGCACGCGGTCGGCACGCGGCCTGTCTATGGGCAGGCGACAGCCGCCTTTATCGCATTCGTGGCCGGCATATCCAGCAGATGATGCAGGATCATGCCATGGTGGAAGACTTGGTAATGAGCGGCCTCATCACCCGCGAGGAAGCCGCCGATCATCCTCAGGCAAATCGCATCACACGCGCCATCGGCGCGATGCCCAGCTTATTCCTTGATCTGGAGCTGTTCGCCGTTCGGCCAGACGATATCTATTTGTTATGTAGCGATGGACTTTATAAGGAACTCAGTGATGATGAAATTGCAAAAACGCTCAATAATGATGAGCGGGCAATTGACAAACTTATCATGTTTGCCCTGGAGCGCGGCGCGCGTGATAACGTGACCGTAGTGTCAGTACGGTTTGACGCATAGTCGTGGATGCATTCCATGCTACCTGGAGATAGCGCGTGACCGATTTTGAGAAATTACTCGACGACATAGTACAGGGCAAAAGTTCTCTTGCCCCATTGCGCACGTGGCTCAGAAAACAATTACAGCAACCGGACTGCAATCCGAAAGCGCTATATGCAGCGCTTGATAACGCGCAGAAAGCAGGGCTAGCCCAGCCTGCGGCCATGGCGTTGCGGAAACAGATCGATGCCGTATATAACATCAAATTACCGGTTGCAGAAAACAAAGAACAAACGCGCACCATTACTTCGGTAACAATTACCACGACAGAAACACAACCCGACACCGTTGCCCAGACCCATACTACTGCGCCATCATTTGAAAGTACCCAGACTGACACAGACCGCACTTTGACATCGCCGATACCCGGCCAGGATGCCGACGCGGGAGTATTACCGGATGAAAACATGGTTGCGACTGGGTCTGATGGAGAGCGGACTGTAATGCTGAATACCACTGGGGATAGTGGTAGCGACCGAACTATTACCGAAAAATCGACCGGTGCAGCACCGATTTCAGACGAGTACGACCCATTTTCCCCTGATGCCACCTCCTCTGCAGGCTCCGGCGAGCCCACCAGCACAAGCTGGGATGCAGGACCGGAGAAAAATGACAAGCACATAGCCAATAAGATCGGCCCGGGTGCTGTTCTGAAGGAACGGTTTGAACTGGTGAATGTGCTTGGCGAAGGCGGTATGGGCAAAGTCTATCGGGCACGCGATTTACTCAAAGTGGAAGCCAAAGACAAAAATCCCTTCATTGCCGTAAAAACTCTCTCCGGTGACTTCAGACAACACCCGGAAGCCTTCATGGCGCTGCAACGCGAGGCCAGTAAGGCGCAGCGGCTTGCGCATCCCAACGTTGCAACGGTATTCGACTTTGACCGTGATGGGACCACCATCTACCTGACCATGGAACTCATGGAGGGAGAGGAGCTGTCTTCGTATATCAAACGGTTACCTGCCGGCGGTCTGCCAGTCCCGGAAGCGATAAACCTTATCAAGCAGCTTTGTGACGGCCTTGCTTATGCCCACTCGAAAGGTTTGGTGCATTCTGACTTCAAGCCAGGCAATGCATTTATTACAAGTGAAGGCATAGTCAAACTCTTAGATTTCGGTATCGCCAGGGCATCCAAGACCCGGCGAGATGCCACTGGGGTGACCACCATATTTGATCCAAGTGAACTCGGTGCACTTACCCCCGCTTATGCATCGCTGGAAATGTTTGAAGGTGACGATCCGGATCCGCGTGATGACATCTATGCGCTCGCCTGCGTTTCCTATGAATTACTTACCGGCAAGCATCCATTTAATAAACTATCCGCTCCCAAGGTACTTGAAAAAGGCTTGCGCCCCGCACCAATTGCAAAACTCAGCAAGCGTCAGAACCGCGCATTGTTGAATGCCCTGGCTATAACCCGTGAGGAGCGCACGCCCTCAGTCGAAAAATTCTGGGACGAGTTGAGTCCCAGAAAGAGCCGCGTTATGCGATATGGCCCGATTACCGCCGCAATCGTAATCATACTCATTCTTCTGGGCTATAAGCCGGTTGAGAGCTATTTCAATACCCGCCGCAACAATGAGGTAGTGGCCAGGATCCAATCTAGAAGTGTGGATATACCGTCGGTTCTCAGGTTAATTGCCGGGTACGACCCGGAATCACAACGCTACATCCTGGAAAATGGCAAGGAGAAAATCGTCAAATATTTTGAGGCCCAAGCAGAAGCCTTTGTGGATGAGAGCCACGAACAATATAATTATCCGGCAGCCTTCGACGAGCTTTCCAAAGCTTCGGGGTACTATCCAGACTCCGCTGAATTGCTGCAGGAAAAAGCCAGTTTGGAATCACGGCGGGCTAACCTGCTTGCGGATCTCACCAAGAAATTCAACGAGAATCTTGCAGCTGATCAAATAATGCCGGGGAATGAGGGAAGCATCACAGACATTATCAGGGTACTCCGCGTCGCGGATCCCAATGATAGCCTGCTGCATGATGAACGCCTCACCAATCGTTATGCACAGTTGGTGCAAAAGAATGTTGGGGCGAAAAATTACGCAGTTGCAAATCGTGTGCTGGTAACCGGTCTTGATTATGCGCCAAATGACCCAGAACTTCTTAATCTCCAAGACCAGATACAGCGTTCCCTAAAACAGGAACGTGATGGTCCCCGTATTGCTGAACTCGATACGTTGCTGCGGTCTGCCTCACCGAATTTGCATACCCTGAATGACTTTAACAAGGTTCGGGCTGAGATGCTTGAACTATCGAAACTCAGCCCGAATGACCCAATATTCGCACAGTTGAATATCTCGCTCAAGAATGCACTTCAGACTGCGTTACATTCAGCCACTGCATCAAACAGCTGGGAGATGATGGAAACAGCACTGTTTGCCTATTCCCGTCTTCTAGGGCTCGATGATTTGCTTAGCTTGCGCGTGACATTGTCGCAATCCGAGGCACATGCAGGCTTTGTCTTGGCGGACATGCGGGCAAGATTGCAAAAAATACAGGAGCACCGCTCAACTATCACCCAACTGCTCGCCAACCCCAAGTACGATAGTGACTGGGATAACAAGCTTTTGGGTCTGACACAGGAAACCGCAGCCTTGCTCCAATCCAGTGATATGAGTTGGTTCAAAAACATGCGCGAGAAAATCGCCGATACCTATATCGGTCTTGCACGACAGATGATCAAACAAAGCCGCTTCGAAGCCGCTTCCGGCCTGCTCGCAGTGGGCAGGTCATATGCCCAGCAACAGCCGGGTTTCGTCCAGGCAGACCAGGCCTTGGCAGCCGCTAAACAGAGCTTTAAGCAGGCCCAGGCCGAACGTCTGCGCATGGCGCAAATCACGGCTCTCGAGAACCAATTCCAGACACAGTTGAATGCCGGACAGATAAATGACGCAAGAAAAACCTATGCAAGCTTGCAAAACCAGTTGCCGGTGGATGACAAGTTTCTTACCGCGGTCGCGCCCCAGGCTTATGCCGTCGCCTATCTCAACTTGGCCAAAGCCCGCGCGGCTATCGGTGATTACCGCGGCGCCATCGCTCTTGTTCAGGGTGGGCTGCAATATGCTCCACTCGACAACCTGAAGAAAGTATTACAGGATTATACGGCCCAGGCCGAACGCAGCGACCTGTTGACGATGGTGGCCTCGCTGCAACCAGACGCTATGGCTAGTCTAAAAACAAAACTCGCCAATGTTCAGAAACTGTTTCCTGGAGAACCGGCGCAGATCGCCGACGACCTTTTCAGAAAACTGGCGCAGCACATTGTAGCGTTGAAGAACACGGACTTAGGGTTGGCGAATGCGTTGCTAACTGCGGCCAAATCTGCTTTTCCGCAAAGTGTGGTTATACGGAATACCACTCTGCCGCCGGCGCCGGTGTTATCCAAGTTCGCGAAACTCGGACGGGAAGCCATGGCGCAAAACCAGCTCTCAACTGCGGAGCACGACTTGATCCAGGGACAGCAGGCGCAACCCGGCAATCAGGATTTAGCACAATTCGGCGCACAATTGCAGGCGGCTCAGGCGAATGCCAATCGCTATTTTGTTGCTTATCAGGAATATATGCGTGCCGGTCAACCGCAGCAGGCGAAAACCTATCTGGCCGAGGCCATGCGCTTATGGGTGGATAATCCAGTCTTCCTGGCAGAATACCAACGCAACTTCGCCGCCAGCCAGACACCTATCGTCAGTCCCAATGGCGGCCGGCCTTGTACTGCGGAACTTGCAGGGTACGGCCGTCTAGGACGCGCCGAATGTTATGACTTCCTTGGCAAGGGACTCCAAGGACCTACCATGGTCGTGGTGCCTGCCGGCGGTGGATTCAAGCAACCGTTTGCGATCGGCAAATACGAAGTATCCGTAGGCCAGGTCGATGCCTACTGTCACGCTACCGGGCAATGCAAACCACTGCCAGGTGAAAGCAACATGCCGGCCACCAATCTGCCCTTTAGTGAAGTGAGAGCCTACGTGGCATGGCTGTCTGCCCAAAGTAGTGAGCACTACTTCATCCCCTCCTACATTCAATATCGCTACGCCGCCAGTGTCAGCGGCACCGATACCAATCGGGATTTCAATTGCCAGGTGACCCTGGCAGGACAAATCATCAAGGGATTGACCATGGTGAATATCGAAACCGGACGCGCCAATATCTGGGGCCTGGTCAATTATGTAGGCAATGTCCAAGAATGGGTCCTGGGCTCGGATGGGCTGGATGCCGCTGGTGGCGACTATCGCGACCCATTATCACAGTGCAGTGTTGACCTGGTCCATGCCAGCAACGGTGCGGCGGATCCGCTGACGGGTTTCCGAGTTGGACGGAATCTGGATAAATGAAGCCCTCGCGTGTCCGCGATCTAGCGCGCCGTTATGCCGCAGGTGAATTAAGTCTTGACGAATATCGTGCGCAACGACGGAAACTGATTGACGGTGTAACTGCCGGCGAGCAAAAACTCGAGTACAGCGAAGCTTCTGTTTCACGGGGAAAACAGTCGCGCCTGCGTCGGTTTTCTGCCATCGGATTCGTTGTCATGGCAATCGGCATTGCGGCCTTCCTGTGGGTCGAACATTCCCATGAGCCCCATCTGCGCAAAACCCAGACCAGAGTCGTACCGGAAACCGGACCGGCACTGGTGCGAACCTTCATAGAAACCAATGACTGGAGCGATGCCAGTCTCGGCCGGTTTCTGCAACGCTGGAAAGCCTTGCCGTCCCATGAACAAAAAGCAGCGCGCGACAGCTACCTGTTCCCCCGTCTGTTATCGCAATTGCAGGAGCAAATCGTATCGCAGCAGGCGGTGGTGGATCTCGCAGCAGGCACCGATCACGATGCTGATTCGGCTTCGGCGCACCTCGCCCATCTGCAAAAGCTGGCCATCACGTTAAGAGTAAAACAAGAACATTGACTACCGTCGGGATCGTGGCTGTACGGGTCTCAGGGTTCGGCCACCAGATAAGCAATCCAGGCGGCATCCGCCTCGCCCCGTTCTGCGGGGGCGAATACCGCATTACCCTCGCCAGTCTTCTTGTCAGTGCCTTCCAGATATACGATCACCTTGGAGAAACCTGCTTCCAGCAATACTTCCCGTAGTTCTGGCAATGTCCAAAGCCGCCAGTGATAGCTGAAAGCACGCTTGAGCCGGGAACCGTCAGGGAAAGCAAAATGGATATGACAGGTGGTGGTACCCGATATCGGCTCGTACTCAGCCTGTTCCCATATATATGTGTAACGACCGAAATCCTGTCGCTCGCGCATCTGTCGAAATGCATCATAGCCGCCGTAGGCGTCCAGCATAAAAATACCGTCAGCCGCCAGACTCCGGTGCACCCTGCGGAAATATTCCCGTAGTATCGCCCGCTGTTTGAAAACCCAATAACTAAAATTGAATGCCAGTAGCAAATCCACTGACGGTGTATCCACTGTAAGCACGTCTGCTTCCAGAAGCGTAAGCCGTTTGATAGCTGAAGGCGTGAGCTTGGCCTGATTATACTGTCGCCCCCAGTCAAGCACCTTGGAATCCAGATCTACCCCGATCGCCTCACGCCGTGCGTCGCGGCGCACCCACTCGCAGGCGGCCAGCGACGTGCCACAGAAGTCCTCCCGCAGTCGCAGCGGTGTCCGCCCGCGCCGTTCGCGGAATACCTGCTCCACAAATTGCATTTCCCAAACCACGTCCTGCACCGATTTCTGGTACAGGGCGTAACGATCGGCACGTTCAGCCAGGGTAACGGTATGTCGACGAGTTGGATTGGTACGACGAGCAGAGCGCATGGATGAATCCCTGAAACAACGGTCAACGGGAATTGTTGCGGAAACAGAAAGTCGCAAATAGTCTCCACTCAAAATGTCGCCCAGGAATTGTAAACTTGATCAACATATAGAAATACAAAGAACGTGTAGCAGATATTGCTAATGCATAAAACTCTTGCATATTTGAATGCGTCCTTATCTCAGTACCGTTCAAGTTCGGAGTATACGAACATTCTCGGGGAGAATGGCTATTGCCTGGGCCACCGCATCCAAGATGGCCGGGGTTATCGTCTTTGATTCTATTTGCTAATCTCATTTACTCGATTCGTGTGTCCTCAGCAATCTGGTTAAGGATGGGTGAACGGATGTATAAGTCAAATCATCGTATTCAGGTGTTGCCGACGATGTATCGCGCACCGGGCACACCACGTTAGATCCCGTCGCTTAAGCCACCGCCTGTATGCTGCACCGAGCGTCCCGCAGAATCTCGATGCCAGCTCCCGGACGGCCGGAGTGCTCGCTGAGATAGCGTCGCCAGTGACGAACGCCGGGGCAACCCTGGAACAATCCCAAGGCATGGCGCGTCATACGCGCCAGCGGCACGCCGTGCGCCAGTTCCTCCGTGACATACGGCAACCAACATTCCAGCACCTGCGTACGCGAGAGCACCGGTGCGTCCGCATCGAAGTAGCGCCGGTCTATGTCGGCGAACAGGTAAGGATTGGCCACCGCCTCTCGGCCGATCATTACCCCGTCGAACGATACCAAATGAGTATGCATCGCCTGGAGCGTCTGGATGCCTCCATTCACCACGATGGTAAGCTCGGGAAAATCACGCTTGAGCTTCTCCACCACATCGTACCGCAGCGGCGGTACTTCGCGATTTTGCTTTGGGCTCAATCCTCGCAACCAGGCTTTACGCGCATGGATAATGAACGCCTGACAACCGGCCACCGCAACTGCGCGCACAAAAGCCGCCAAATGTTCGTAACTGTCGTGCTGATCAACGCCAACCCGGGTCTTGACAGTGACCGGGATGGCTGAGACCGCGACCATGGCCGCGACACACTCCGCCACTAATTGCGGTTCAAGCATGAGACAAGCGCCGAAACGGCCGGACTGAACCCGCTCGCTAGGGCAGCCTGCATTAAGATTGATTTCATCGTAGCCGTATTCAGCGGCCAACCGCGCGCACTGTGCCAGCTCCCGCGGTTCACTGCCGCCAATTTGTAATGCCAGCGGATGTTCCGCGTCATGGAATGCCAAATAGCGCCGTGTATCACCGTGCAGGAGCGCGCCGCTGGTCAGCATCTCGGTATATAGCCGGGTATGCCGGCTCATGAGGCGGATAAAGTAGCGGAAGTGCCGGTCGGTGTAGCCCATCATGGGAGCGAGGCACACACGGTGGCCCATGGCCGCAGGAGAGCGTGTATTGCCAGTGTAGGTTTGCATCATCGTCCAGATTTATGGATATATTAGACAGCGCTGCCAGCTACCGTGCTCGATGAAATAACGTTCACGCTCGTGCAGACGGCCCGGTCGCGATAGCCAGAACTCGATCATATGCGGCTCTAAACGAAAGCCAGACCAATATTTAGGGCGCGGCACCGGCTGGCCGGTGAAACGCTGCTCGAATTCCAAATAGTTCCTTTCTAACTGTACTCGCTCCGGCAGGGGCTCGGACTGCCGTGATGCCCAGGCACCGATCTGGCTCATGCGCTGGCGGGTGATCCAATAAGCATCCGCCTCGGCATCGCTCACCGCCCGAACTTTTCCTTCCACCAACACCTGCTGCATGAGTGCTTGCCAGAAAAAACAAAGGGCGGCATGAGGATTGGCGTGCAGCTGTTCGCCCTTGCGGCTCTGCATATTGGTATAAAAAACAAAACCGTGCGCATCAAATGCCTTGAGCAAAACGGTGCGCACTGAGGGTTGGCCGTCCTTGCTGACCGTTGCCAGACTCACGGCCGCAGGTTCTGGAATATCCAACGTCTGGACCCTGGCAAACACTGCCTGGAAACGTTGCATAGCCTGGGAGTAAAGATCGGTGTTCATATTATCAGCATCGACCTGGAAACACGCTCCAAGTTTAGGAAAACCCGGACAAGATAGTGCCATTCACGGTCCGACAAGCCTACCCTGAACTCATGGCAAAGGGTTCATCATGCATGGAATCAGTGCAATAACCATCCATGATAGGTTTCGCCGTACGCTAGCGAAATTGCAGTATCTATGCAAATCTCGCGCAGCAACTTCTTCAACCTGCTATCCGCGTTTATAAGCACTGTCAGGCGGCCGCCACGCCGCGCGCCGCCTTCTTGCGCTCATGCTCCTTGAGGTAGCGTTTGCGCAGGCGGATGTGATGCGGCGTAATCTCCACCAGTTCGTCGTCCTCGATGAATTCCATGGCCTGCTCTAGCGTGAACCTGAGCGCGGGCGTCAGCAGGATATTCTCGTCACGGCCGGCAGCGCGGATATTGGTGAGCTGCTTGCCCTTCAGGGGATTCACGGTGAGATCGTTATCACGGGCATGGATGCCGATGACCTGCCCTTCATAGACAGGATCACCGGGCGCCACCAGCAGCCGGCCCCGCTCTTGCAAGTTGAAAAGTGCATAAGCCACGACCTTGCCGGCACCATTGGAAATCATAGCGCCATTGGCGCGCTGATTGACCTCGGAGCCCTTGGCGGGTCCATAGTGATCAAATACATGATGCAGCAGTCCGGTACCTGAAGTCAGTGTGCGGAATGCAGTCTGGAAACCAATGAGCCCACGTGCCGGGATCATGTAATCCAGGCGCACGCGGCCGCGGCCGTCGGAACGCATGTCGGCCAGATCGCCGCCACGACTGCCTAGGGCCTCCATCACACCTCCCTGATGGCGTTCCTCTATATCCACCGTGAGCATTTCAAACGGCTCATGGCGCACGCCGTTCACTTCGTGGCAAATCACCTGCGGACGTGATACGGCAATCTCATAGCCTTCGCGCCGCATGGTTTCCAGCAAGATTGAAAGATGCAATTCACCGCGGCCCGATACCCGGAATTTTTCCGGATCTTCGGTATCCTCGACCCGCAGAGCCACGTTGTGCAGTACTTCACGGTATAGACGCTCGCGCACCTGGCGACTGGTGAGAAACTTGCCATCCTGTCCGGCAAACGGCGAGCTGTTGGTCTCGAAAGTCATGCTGATGGTGGGTTCGTCCACGGACAGGGATGGCAGCGCTTCCACATGTTCCGGATCGCAAAGCGTGTCAGAGATGCGTGGCGCGGAAATACCGGTGAATGCTACGATGTCGCCGGCCTGGGCTTCCGCGACTTCGATACGATGCAGGCCGAGGAAACCGAATACCTGCAACACGCGCTCACGGCGCACCTGTCCTTCGTGATCAATCACCGCCACGGAGCTGTTGCGCATGATGCGGCCGCGGGCAATTCGGCCAATGCCGATGGCGCCCACATAACTGGAATAATCCAGCGAGCTCACCTGCAACTGGAACGGGCCGTCCAGCTCCACCGGTGGCGGCGGTGTGTATTTCACGATGGCTTCAAACAGAGCGGTCATGTCCTTGCCCGGCAGATCCAGATTCAAGGTGGCATGACCCTGCAGCGCCGAGGCATACACCACCGGGAAATCCAACTGCGCATCCGAGGCGCCCAACTTGTCGAGCAAATCAAAGGTCTGGTCCAGCACCCAGTGCGGCCGCGCACCATCGCGATCAATCTTATTGATGACCACAATGGGCTTGAGGCCGTGGGCAAAAGCCTTCTGGGTCACAAAACGCGTCTGCGGCATGGGACCGTCCACCGCATCCACCAGCAGCAGCACCGAATCCACCATGGACAGCACTCGTTCCACCTCACCGCCGAAGTCCGCATGGCCGGGGGTATCCACGATATTGATACGGTACCCACCCCAGCGAATGGCGGTGTTCTTGGCCAGGATAGTGATGCCCCGCTCCCGCTCCAAATCGTTAGAATCCATGACCCTATCCGGCATGGCGGCACGGGCGTCCAGAGTTCCGGACTGCCGTAGTAGTTGGTCCACCAAGGTAGTCTTGCCATGATCTACATGGGCGATGATGGCGATATTGCGGAGTTTTTCGATCACGGGACGGGAACCGGCGGAAAAGGCCGGGCATTATACGGCAAACCACCCTGCCTACCGTGTCGCGAGATGGCACTTTGGTAAGGGTTTCTCACCCATACTGGGTATTGGACAGGCCTTTGCAACAGGCGTAAGCTCTCGGCCCCGTTCGGGACCTGTCACACACCTGCAGACGTTCTTTGGGGAATTCGCCCGGCTCGCCGCATCAAAGTGATCAAGTAACGAACAATAAGGCGGTTGCCGCTTGAATGTGTCGCCCTTCCCGTTCTTAATGAAGATGAAGGGATGCCACAAACAGGGGCCCAAGCCGTCAGGCAGTATCACGGCAGCAGGCTTCAACTCCCGCTACCGTGGTTTTCATTAAGTTACAGCAGAGTGAATCAAGAGTATGACGTCAATCTATGTGGGCAATCTGCCCTTTACCGCTTCCGAAGAGGAAGTTCGTTCCAAGTTCGAGTCGTTCGGCACCGTGCATTCGGTGAAACTGATCGCTGACCGCGAAACCGGCCGCCCACGCGGGTTCGCTTTCGTGGAAATGGATCAGGGCGCGGCTCAAAAAGCCATCCAGGAGCTGAATGGCAAGGATATGGGCGGCCGTCCGCTGCGCGTGAATGAAGCGCAGGAACGGCAACCACGCCAAGGCGGCGCTGGCGGCGGCGGCCGCGGCGGCCGCTGGTAATCTCCTAGCCTCGATAAAATTGAACACCCCTGGCCTCTCCGGCCAGGGGTGTCTGTTTCCTGAATCTTGCCTGCCGCATATGAAAAACGGCGGGGTCTCATGACGTTTGTCACTTTCCGGCGGCTTTAGCTACCGCTATCATACCTTTGTGCCTTCAGGCCGTCTGCCGAGAACTTTAATCCCGATAGTTTAGGCGCCGTTTTAAAACGGCGCGTACCGAAAATAGCTGCGCGGGCGGCATAATTGATATGGCGGCTTCAAGTTCCAAGTGCAACTGTGAGTGATGTCTTGGTGTGAAAGAATACCTCATGCGGTGTTTTGAATCCTAATCGCTGTCTGGGCCGGTGATTGAGCCGCTGCATAGCATGATCCAGTTCTTTCTGTGTGACAGTGCTCAGGTTGCGGCGCTTGGGGAAGTACTGACGGATCAACCCATTGGTATTTGAGTGGGTGCCGCGCTCCCATGAACAATAGGGATGCGCAAAGTACACGTGCACGGCCAGGGATTGAGCAATGCGTTCATGCTGGGCGCCTTCGGTGCCGTTATCCAGCGTGAGCGTGTGCACGCGGGCTTTGAACGGGCGCAGCAGTTTGACCGTGGCCTCGCGGAAGGCTTGAGCCGTGCGCCGCCAGCACGGTATAGCCGCTCTTACGCTCCACCCAAGAGACCAGCACGCCCCGATGGTGGCGTCCCGATCAGGATGTCACCTTCCCAGTCCCCGATCCGAGCGCGGCGCCCCGATCGCCGGGCGTGCTTCGATACTCACCCGGTCCTTCAGCTGCCCACGCCGCTCCACACGCCCATAGCGTTTGCGCCGTTGCCGCTGACAGCGCAGAAATCGATACAACGTACCGCCCGCCTGACGGTCCTGGCACAGGTACTGGTAGATCCATTCATGACTGATGGGCCGCCGCCCTTCGTCGGCCAATCGGTCTCGAATCTGCACCGGACTCCACTCCCGTCGGATCAAGCTGTCCACCCGTTGCCACTCACTGACTCCGATACGCGAACGATAACTCGCCGCTCGGCGCCGCTCACAGCAGGCCTGCGCCTGCTTCGGTCGGTAACCCCGCCCGCCCCGGTTGCGCGCCAACTCGCGGGATATCGTCGATTTATGTACCGCCAGCTCGTCGGCGGTCTGCGTTTGGTCAAAACCTGCTTTCAGGTACGCGTATATCTGGTATCGTTGCTCTCGGGTCAGCTGCGTGTAGCCTTTCATCTGTGCCCCTTCGACTTGCCGGTCGGAAAAGCAGCGATACTACCGCAGCTTACCCACTCAGCCCGTCATGAAGTCGCACTTCAGAGTTGAATCCGCCTATTTATTTAAGGTCAACCGGAGATTCCAGTATGGAGACATCCGCCCTCACCTGCCTCGGCAACATTTTCGTCGAACCTAAAAAGGCCCTTCAGGATATCCAATCCCACACCGTTTGGTTTTGGTATCCGCTAATCATCACCATTGTGCTGACTGTTGCGTTCATCGTCTGGTATTACGCCACGGTGGATATTGGCTGGCTAGCCAACCAGATGACCGCCGTCATGGCCGGCAAATATAACCACAGCCAGCTGGACATGATCCGGCGCGGTTTTACCCGCAGCCGCTTCCTCATCGGCAGCGCTGTGGGTGTCCCGTTGTTTCTGATAATCGTGTATCTGCTGCAGGCGCTATACTTTTTTCTGGTAAGCAAAGTTGGCGGCTACGAGCAGCAGTCCTACGGCAAGTGGTTCAGCTTCAGCGTCTGGACCTCCTTTCCAAACATCATTGGGCCCGTCGCCTCGGGAATCGCCTATGTATTCGCCAACCCGCAGACCAGCTATTACGCGCTGGACGTGACCTCCCTGAATACACTCCTGTTCCACCTGCCTATGGGACATCCCATGATGGGCTTGGCGGCCAGCGTGCATCTGACCACGTTCTGGACCTTGGCACTGATGATCCTGGGTTTTTCCCTGTGGACCAAGAAAAGTCTCGGTAAATCGTCGCTGATCGTGCTCGCCCCGTGGGTGATGATTTACGCTATTTGGATCATCCTGAAACTCGCCTAATGCCGCATTTTGAAAGCGCCCAAAACAGGCGCCAGGGGGGTTGTAACCCAAATATTCAGTGTTATACTAAGATACAACACTGAAACATATGGAGACTGGTATGCGGCGGAAGCGCAAGCTCTGGATCACCCTGGCCATCATCGCTGGCATCGCCATCCTCATACTGATCAGCCGTTTCGCGGGCAGTCGGGATACCCAAAAAGTGGATGTGGCCAAAGTCGAGGCCCGCACTATCAAGAGTTCCATTCTGGCTTCGGGACAGCTCATTTATATCAATCCGGTGGAACTGAAGCCGGAGGTTATCGGCAAGATCAGCGCAATCCCGGTGGTGGAAGGTCAGATGGTGAAGAATGGCCAGGTGGTGTTGCGCCTGGATCCACAGCTGTATGCGGCGGCGGTAGACCAGGCTCAGGCCGGGGTGCAACAGGCGCAGCTTGCTATCGAGAGCCAAAAACTCACGATTTCCAACCTGCAACTGCAATACAACCGCCAACAGGCGCTTTTCAAGCAACATCTGGTGGATGCCAATACTTTCGACCAGTTGGGCAATCAACTGGATATCGCCAAAGTACAGCTGGACTCCCAGAAAGAGGCGCTGCGTATCGCCCAGGCGCAACTCAGCCAGGCCCAGCAGAATCTCAGTAAAACCGTGATCCGCTCGCCCATCAACGGCATGGTTACCAGCCTGCCGGTCAAGGTGGGTGAAACCGTCATTACCGGCACCAACATTCCCGGTTCGACGCTCATGGAGATCGCCGATCCCAGCGAGGTACAAGCGGATGTACAGGTGGACGAGGCCGACATCGCCAACCTGAAGCTGAATGAGGATGCCAATATCAACGCGGTCTCCTACCCCAACGATACCTTTCATGGGAAGGTGCAGTTCATCGCGGCTTCCGTGACTGACAACAGCACCAGCACTTCAACCACACAGACGGCACAGCAGGGCGTTACCTTTGAGGTGAAAATCGGGCTCACGGACCAGAAACTGCCGCGCGTACGCCCCGGCATGAGCTGCCGCGCGGAAATCTTCACCCAGAGCACCCCCAATGCCATTGCCGTGCCGTTGCAGGCGATACTCTACGAGAACAACCCTAACTCCAAGAGCCTCGAACCCACCTCCGGCGCTTACGTTTATGTGTTGCGTGACGGCAAAGCTCGCAAGGTGAATGTGACCACCGGCGTTTCCAGCGATACCTATCAGGAAATCGTCTCCGGACTCAAGACCGGCGAAACAGTCATCACCGGTCCTTATACGACACTGCATGCTTTGAGCGACGGCACAGCGGTATCGGTTTTGCCGGCAAATAACACTGTAAGTAAACAGGCCACGAGTGCATCATGAATCCCGAATCCGTACTGGAGCTGCATCACGTCAGCAAACAATACGTGATGGGTGAAGCGACCCTGGATGCACTCAAGGACATCAATCTCAGCATTTATCGCAATGAGTATGTGGCCTTCATCGGCCCTTCCGGCTCGGGTAAATCCACGCTCATGAACATCGTGGGCTGCCTCGACAAGCCAACAAGCGGAGAATACATACTGAACGGTACGCCGGTGGCGCAACTGGATGACAACGCTCTGGCGCGCATCCGCAACCGCGAAATTGGTTTCATCTTCCAGAACTTCAACCTACTGGGACGTGCCAACGCCTTGCACAATGTCATGCAGCCACTCATCTATCGTGGCTCCCCCCTGAGCGAACGTAAGCGCATGGCGACACAAACCTTGCAAAGTGTGGGGTTGGGCGACCGTCTGCAGCATTTACCCAATCAGCTTTCCGGCGGCCAACGCCAGCGTGTAGCTATCGCCCGCGCATTGGTGGGCAAGCCTTCCATCCTGCTGGCGGACGAACCTACCGGCAACCTGGATTCCAGCACCAGCCGTGATGTGATGGCCATGTTCGACGAGCTGCATAAACAAGGTCACAACATTATCATCGTGACGCACGACCAGAACATCGCCAACCATTGCCAGCGGGTCATCCGCCTGATGGACGGGCAGATCCTGAGCGATACCGCCAGGGCCGCCGATGACGAAAATCAGGAAATCATGCGCCGTGTATAGCCTGCTGGAAAGCCTGCGTTCCGCCTTTCAGTCCATTCGCGCCCATGCCCTGCGCAGCTTCCTGACCACGCTGGGCATAATCATCGCGGTGATGTCGGTGATCGCCGTGGTGTCCCTGATCCAGGGATTCAGCCATTCCATCACCTCCATCTTTTCCAACATGGGGGTCAACGGCCTGCTGATCACATCGAACGAGACCCAGGAGGATTACCTGGCAGGCAAAGTGGTCAGGATCACCCCCGGCGACATGCAGGCCATCCAGCACCAGATCGCCGGCATCAGCAAAATCACCCCGGTGCTGTATCTTGCCGGCAATGGATCTGGCCAGGTCCAGTATGGCGACCAGATCGCCTACTCCGGCATTTACGGTACCACCTCATCGCACGCGGAAAACAGCCCCTTTTATCCGGTCATGGGCCGCTATCTGACGCCCAGCGATGATATCAGCCACCGGCGTGTGGCGGTGATCGGCCATACACTGCTGGCCGACCTCAATCTGCCCAAAAATCCGGTGGGCCAGTTCATCGAAATGTTCGGACAGTGGTTCAAAATCGTCGGGGTCCTGAAAGAACTGGGCAATATTGCCGGTCAGGACCAGGACGACCGCATCTATATACCCTACGGCACCGCCCACAGCCTGCTGGGTGCCTCAAGAGAAGTGGATATCCAGATCGATCTGGAGGTGAACAATCTCAAGGATATTGATAACGTCGCAAACCAGATCACCGAACTGCTGCGCCGCAGGCATCATCTCAAGCCGGGCGAGGAAAATGACTTTGAGGTGCAGACCTCGGCACAGATAACCGCCACCATCAACAAGATTTTCAACATGATCACCCTGGTGCTGGGCGGCGTGGTCAGTATCTCGCTGCTGGTGGGCGGCATCGGCATCATGAACATCATGCTGGTATCGGTCACGGAGCGCACCCGGGAGATCGGCATTTGCAAGAGCCTGGGTGCGCGCCGCAGCGACATCCTGCTGCAATTCCTCATTGAAGCCGTGACCCTGTCGCTCATCGGCGGCATCATCGGCCTGTTGCTGGGCTACGGGATCGGCATGCTGGTGGCGCATCTGGTTCCGCAGTTCCTGGGCGCCCACGTTCCCTGGTGGGCGATTGCCCTGGCGTTCGGCTTTTCCGGCGGCGTGGGCGTGCTGTTCGGGATCGCGCCTGCCGCGAAAGCGGCTTCCCTGAACCCCATCGATGCGCTGCGCTATGAATAAAGTGTTGGAGCCTGCGCGTGTATAACCTGCTGGAAAGCCTGCGTTCCGCCTTCCAGGCCATCCGCGCCCACGCCCTGCGCAGTTTCCTGACCATGCTCGGCATCGTCATCGGCGTGATGGCGGTGATCGCGGTGGTCTCGCTGATCCAGGGGTTCAGCAAATCCATCACCAGCGAGTTCAACGGCCTGGGTGTCAACAGTCTCACCATTAACTCCTACCTGCCGCGCAAGGACCGCCTCGCCGGCAAGGTCGCCAAGGTGACCACGGATGACCTGCTGAGCATCCAGCACGATGTCACCGGCATCAGCGGTCTCAGTCCGGTATTGCCGGTGGGGAGATTCTATGACCCGGTGAAATATCGCAATCAAACCACCAACAGCCAGGTGCTGGGCAGCACCCCAGCTTACGCCATCAACAACGGTTCCTATCCGGACAGCGGCCGCTTCATCACGCCAAACGACGACCTGCATCATCGCCACGTGGCCGTGATCGGCGTCACCGTGGTTAAGAAACTGCACCTGCCGGCGGACCCACTGGGGCAGTACATCCAGATTTCCGGCCAATGGTTCAAGGTGGTAGGCGTACTGCATCCACTCGGACAGATCCTGGGTTTCGACCAGGATAACCAGGTGATCATCCCCTACGGCACGGCCCACAGCCTGCTGGGCGCGGCGGTCGTGCCCGACATCGTCATTCAGTTGAAAGTCAACGACGTCAAACAGCTGGATGCCGTCTCCGGCCGGATCACGCAGATATTGCGCCGCAATCATCACCTGAAGCCCGGGCAGGACAACGATTTCAAGGTGCAGACACCGGCACAACTGCTGGGAAACTTCACCAGCGTACTCAACGCCATAACCTATATCCTCGGCGGGATCGTGGCGATTGCGCTGCTGGTGGGCGGCATCGGCATCATGAACATCATGCTGGTGTCGGTTACCGAGCGCACCCGCGAAATCGGCATCATGAAGAGCCTGGGGGCACGCCGTCATGACATCCTCATGCAGTTCCTCGTCGAAGCGGTTACGCTGGCGCTCATCGGCGGCGTCATCGGTGTGCTGCTGGGTTACGGCATCGGCATGCTGGTGGCTCATGCGGTACCCCAATTCCGCAGCGCCTATGTCCCGTGGTGGGCGGTAGCCCTGGCCTTCGGTTTCTCCGGCGGCGTGGGCGTGCTATTCGGCATCGCGCCGGCCGCCAAGGCCGCGGCCCTCGACCCCATCGAAGCGTTGCGCTACGAATAAATTTCCCCGAAGATACACAGGACCATCCTTCGGACCAGAATGGTTCATGGCGCCGACAAAAATCCCTGCGCTGGTCGGCCATCGCGGTTGGCCGGCGCGTTATCCCGAAAACACACTGGAAGGCTTTGCCGCAGCCGTGGGTGCGGGCGCGCGCTGGCTCGAATGCGATGTGCAAATGAGTGCCGACGGCGTGCCATTCGTATGCCACGATCTGTCGCTCAAACGCACCACCGGCATAGACCGGGACATTACGGAAATACCTGCAGCAGAACTCATTTCGGTAACCGTGGGTGAAGGCCCTCGACTCGGCGGATGTTACGCCGACATAAAGCTTGCGCCATTCACGGCACTCATCGCGTGGCTTGAAACGCAGCCACAGGTAACCCTGTTTGTAGAAATCAAGCGCCAGAGCCTACGGCATTTTGGCGGTGACAATGTCGTGCGTTCGATTTTGACAGCCGGCCAGGCAGCCCTCAAACAATGCGTTATCATCTCATTTGACCACGCCTGCCTTAGCCTGGCGCGCAAACAGGGGGCGCCGGCTATTGGCTGGGCGACTGAAGAATCAACTCCGCAAATCCACCACCTCGTCCACACGCTTGACCCAGATTACCTATTTACCAGCGATGAGCGGTTTGCCGACATTCATAATGCGCTGAACGGCCCCTGGCAATGGGTCGCGTACCAAACCCAGGATCCGCAGCGGGCCTTACAACTGGCGGCACAGGGCGCCGGCTTGGTAGAAACCAACGACATCGGCGCCATGCTGAAGTCACCGGAATTTGCATCGCCATGAGCGTGGACTACGATCTGGTAATTATCGGGGCCGGTATCCATGGTGCCGGCATCGCCCAGGCGGTGGCCGCGGCGGGATATTCAGCGCTGGTGCTCGAACAATCCGGCATTGCCGCGGGCACTTCCAGCCGTTCCAGTAAACTGATCCACGGGGGTCTGCGCTATCTGGAGCAATTTGACTTGCGGCTGGTGCGTGAATGTCTGCGAGAACGGGAATTGTTGCTGCGCATCGCACCCAAGCTGGTAAAACTCACACCCTTTTACATCCCTGTTTATGAACACACCCGCCGGCATCCATGGCAGGTACGTGCGGGCTTGAGCCTGTACGCATTGCTGGGAAGCCTGCACGCCCACGTCCGTTTCCAGACACTGCCGCGCAGTCAGTGGAATACGCTGCAGGGTTTGAGCAAGGACGGTCTACGGGCCGTATTCCAGTATTGGGATGCACAAACCGATGACGCCGCCCTCACCCGGGCGGTCATGGCCTCCGCAAAAAGCCTCGGTGTCGATGTGTATTTACCGGCCAGATTCGAACACGCACAACTTCACGACAACGGCTGCGAGATCGCATTTAATCATGAGGGAGTTTCTCGTAGCGTACAGGCCAGGGTACTGGTGAATGCCGCAGGCCCGTGGGTGAATCAGGTGGCCGACCGCATCCGCCCCACGCTGTCAAAACCGGCCATCGATCTGACCCAAGGTACTCACATCATCCTTGATGAAGCCGTCGTAAACAGCATCTTTTATGTCGAAGCACCCCGGGATGGCCGCGCCATATTCATCATGCCTTGGCACAACAATACCACCTTGGTGGGCACCACAGAGACAGCGTTCGCCGGCAACGACCCTGCAGAAGTTAAACCCTTGCCGCAGGAGCAAGAATACCTGCTGGAGGTGGTGCAGCGTTATTTCCCGCAGGCACACACGAATATCCGCGCCAGTTTCGCGGGGGTGCGCGTGCTGCCAGCCGGTAGGACCGGCGCCTTTCGGCGTTCCCGGGAAATTCTGTTTGCCACTGACCGGCGGCGTCGACCACGGGTGCTGGGTGTGTATGGCGGCAAACTCACCTCCTATCGTGCAGATGCGCAGCAGGCCTTGCGGCATCTTGATAATGCCCTGCCTGCGCGTCGGCCGCTGGCAGATACCTGGACACTGTCACTGGAACCGGTCTAATACCGGATTCGCCCCGATGCCACGCACGCTTCCGCTTTTCCTTGCACTGGATCAGGGTGGCCATGCCAGTCGCGCGCTGGTATTCGACGCGCACGGCAGGCTGGTGACATCCGCGCAAAGACAGATCACGACCCTGCATCCAGGCCGCGAGCGGGTGGAACACCATGCTGCGGCGCTGTTGGCATCCGTTACCCAAGTATGCAAAGAGGTTGCGCGGCAATTGGGTCCGCGCTGCGCTCAAGTTCAAGCAGCCGGCCTGGCCACGCAACGTTCCACCATGGCGTGCTGGGACAGGCAGACAGGCAAAGCCCTATCGCCAGTGATTTCCTGGCAGGACCGACGCGCGGCCCGCCGTGTCGCGACGCTGGCACCCCATCAATCGCGCGTCCATGAGATCACCGGGCTGGTGCTCTCGGCTCATTACGGCGCCAGCAAGCTCGCCTGGTGTCTCGGCAGGCTGAAATCCGTCCGTCGGGCTTTGCGGCAGGAACGTCTCGCGGCCGGCCCGCTGGCGAGCTTTATTCTCGCCAATCTGCTGGTTGAGAAACCATTGCTGGCCGACCCCGTGAATGCCTCGCGCACATTACTGTGGGATTACCGCCGGCGTGACTGGTCAGAAGAGTTGCTGGAGCTGTTTCGGGTCCCCGCATGGATATTGCCACGTTGCGTGCCCAACCAGCATGCCTTTGGTCATCTGCGACTCGGCACTCGAGCCATTCCTTTGACCGTGGTTACAGGTGACCAGTCCGCCGCCATGTACGCCGGCGGCGAACCGGACGCTGACAGCATCTACATCAACCTGGGCACAGGCGCGTTCATACAGCGATTGCGTGGCGATACGCCGCCGCAAGTGCCAGGCATGCTCGGTAGTGTTTTGTGGCAGGATCAGGACCGCGTTCTGTATGTGCTGGAAGGTACCGTCAACGGAGCCGGCAGCGCGCTCAGCTGGCTGTGCAAGCGACTGGCAATTTCCGAAAAAAAGATGTTCGGCCATATACCAGCTTGGCTCACTACCAAATTGGACCTGCCCCTGTTTTTGAATGGTATCTCCGGTTTGGGTTCGCCTTATTGGGTATCCAATTTCCGTTCGCGCTTTGTAGGTCCGGGAAATGCCATGCAAAAAATGATTGCCGTCGCGGAAAGCATCGTATTTCTGTTATGCATGAACCTGGAACGGATGCACGGCACCGGAAAGCCAGCATGGCGCATAGTGGTAAGCGGCGGTCTCGCTCGATGGGAGGGACTTTGTCAGCGACTTGCGGATCTGAGTGGATTACCGGTGCACCGGCCGGCTCTGCATGAAGCTACTGCCAGCGGGCTTGCGCGGCTGCTAGGCGCCTGTAATCGCACACCGGTGGAATCCATAATTTTCACGCCCGGTAATGCTGTCCAGCTGAAACGCCGCTATACCGCTTGGCTGGCCGCCATGGAAAGGGTGATCTTACAAACAGACGTTGGCTCTTGAGGTTATTTTCCGGTTTTGAGCTTGTGCTTGCGGCGCACTTGCACTCGTTCCCGCTTGATCGCCAGTTGCATCCGATGCAGTAACACCCAGTCGTGTTCGTCGCGGTAAGGTTTTATATCCAGGTCCACCGGCAGACGTGCAAGCTTCTCATCCGCCGCTTCCTTGATATACATCTGCATGAAGCGGTCGTATTCGCGCCACTTGATCCCATAGGCCCGCACTACCGCCTCCTCGGTGCGCAGGGCAATCTGATGGGCGTGTTGATATTTCAACCTCAACTGGTCAATCAAAGCCTTCTCCACAGTCTCGTGGAGAATCAAAAAACGGTCGGTATAAATGCGTCGGCGGTGCGCGATGAAATAGCACGGCAGCTCGCGGTCAATATAAATTGTCTTGCCGTCGCGGCTATATCCGGCAAGATAGGGAATGTCGTGCTTGCGATCCAGTTTTGCGTGTTTCAGCAGCGTGCGCAGCATCTGCTCGAGGATGAATCCCGATACATCCGTATCGGGGCCATGTAAGCGCTGGTAGTGGTTTGATGTGTATTTTTTCGCCATGCAAGACATCTTTCAAAAAAGACCGTCCGCTTCTGCAGGCCGAATTCATGTCGCATTCAATCAGAGGAATAGGATGTCGCTGTCCACTGGGGCGGAAGGCTGGGTGTCCAGGTATCAAACCCGCGTGAGTCCCAAATGTTGCCGGAAATACTGGAGCCTTCGGAAGTTAAGGGGATGTCGTAATGAGCGCCAGGCCAGAGCTTGGTCAACTCAGTGGGGTTGAACATCAGCGTGAAGTCACCGTGTTGATTGGCAAGTACAGTGCATTCGAGATGCAAGGGGGCATAACCGACCTTGTAGGTCACATCCAGAATACCTTGGCTACCGTTGACGCTCAGAATCGCCTTGGTCACCATGAAGCCCGAATTCTGGCCCTCGAGTACCGCATGGCCCGGATAGGGAGATTCGTTCCACTGCCTCGGAAAACCAGAGCCGCTGTCTACAGAGGAAGCAGCGGAATTGGGCGATGCCGGCGCAGGCAAGGTCGGTACCGTGGTGCTCAACACTTGGAAGCTGTTACCGACCGCACCGAAATCCACTTCCTGACCCCCAATGAGAAAACTTTTGTAGGTGGTCTGATCCTTCTTCACAAAACATAAAGGCTTCCAGGCTTTAAGGGAATTCAATAGCATGATGCGCGCACTGCAGGAGTCACCGGTCACGTCGATGGTAGCCGCTACGATTCGCGCTTGCTGGAACAGGGGCTGCAATTGCGCCACTAAGGTATAGGGTTTGGAAGAGGAGCACCCGATAAGCACCAGCATAGCGCCCACGGCAGAGACTCCGGCGATCCAACGACAGACATCAAACTTCAGCATGGCGGCGACTCCAGTTCTCATGGTTCAGCGGCAAGTCCAGACCCGCAGAAGCATAGCTGCTCGCAGATGAAGAATCTACGCCGAAATGCGGGGAAAGGCCTATCCCTGGGACATCTGATGAAATATGTCACAGTGTGGCCGCCAAACGCATCCCCTCGTCAATGGCACGTTTGGCATCCAGTTCCGTCGCCAGCCGCGCCCCACCAATTAGATGCACAGGTACTCGCTGCGTCTTAAACGCATTGTAAACTTGAAGGTTACATTCCTGGCCGGCGCAGATAATCACATTATCCACAGTCAGCAGTTGCGGCTCACCATTGATTCGTATGTGCAAGCCAGCCTCGTCAATTCGCTCATAACTCACGCCGCCCAGCATCTTCACCTGTTTATGGCGCAGTGATGCGCGATGGATCCAGCCGGTTGTTTTACCGAGACTCTTGCCGAATGGCATGGTTTTACGCTGTAGCAATGTGATGTTGCGCTCCGGGAGTTCGACTTGGGATGCAGTGAGCGCACCGCGCATCTTGTAATCCCTGTCCACACCCCACTCGAGAAAGAACCTGGACGCGTCAAGGTTCGATGAAGCCTCGGTATCCGCCAGAAATCCTGCCACGTCAAAACCGATACCGCCCGCACCGATGATAGCCACGCTCCTGCCCACAGGTTTGTTTCGCAACAGCACATCCACGTAGGAAAGCACCTTGGGATGGTCTAGGCCGGGAATAGTCGGGTTCCGCGGCAATACCCCGGTGGCGAATACGACCTCTTCAAACCCGTGTGCGCATAATTTCTCAGCATCCGCCTGCCGGCCAAGTTGCAATTCGACTTGGGTTAACTCGAGTTGCCGGCTGAAGTAACGCAGTGTTTCATGGAACTCCTGTTTGCCGGGGATACGTTTGGCCATGTTGAACTGGCCGCCAATCTCGCGGGCCGCTTCATACAAGGTCACGCGATGACCGCGTTGTGCGGCGGTCACGGCCGCGGCAAGTCCGGCGGGTCCCGCTCCCACCACGGCAATACGTTTCGGCCTGTGTGCCGGCTTGATAATCAGCTCGGTTTCATGGCAAGCCCGTGGGTTGACCAGACAGGACGCGCGCTGCTTCGCGAATATCTGATCCAGACAAGCCTGGTTGCAGGCGATACAGGTGTTTATTTCATCCTCGCGTCCACTCGAGGCTTTCAACACCCACGCCGGATCCGCCAGCAGCGGCCTGGCCATGGATACCATGTCGGCATCGCCGTTCGCCAAAATCTTTTCTGCCACTGCAGGCATGTTGATACGATTGGTGGCAATGACTGGCACCCATACTTCGCTTTTAAGCCGGCGGGTGATCCAGGTAAAGGCAGCGCGCGGCACCATGGTGGCAATGGTGGGTACTCGCGCCTCGTGCCAACCGATGCCGGTGTTGATAAAGGTGGCCCCTGCTGCTTCCACGCCCTTGGCCAAAGCGACGATTTCCGTCCAGTCACTGCCGTTTTCCACCAAATCCAGCATCGACAGGCGGTAAATGATGATGAAGTCCGGCCCAACCGTCGAACGTGTGCGACGCACGATCTCTATTGGCAAGCGCAAGCGGTTTTCGAGACTGCCGCCCCATTCATCGCTACGCCGATTGGTGCGCGGCACGGTGAACTCGTTGATGAAATAACCTTCCGAGCCCATGATCTCCACGCCGTCATAACCCGCTTCGCGGGCCAATGCAGCGCAACCCACGAAGGCGAGGATCTGCTTTCCAACGCCGTTCTTGCTCAGCGCACGCGGCGTAAATGGATTAATCGGCGACTTCAGGGCCGAGGGCGCGACGGAAAAGGGGTGGTAGGCATAGCGCCCCGCGTGCAGGATCTGCATGCAGATACGCCCGCCTTCCGCATGCACGGCGTGCGTAACTTTTCTGTGGCGAGCCAGTTCCCAGCGGCTGGAAAGTTTGGAAGCAAGCGGCGCCAGTGATCCGCGACGGTTGGGCGCAATGCCCCCGGTAACCATGAGCGCCACCCCACCGCGCGCCCGTTCGGCAAAATAAGCAGCCAGCTTGGGGTAATCATGGGCACGGTCCTCAAGACCTGTGTGCATGGAACCCATGAGCACACGGTTGGGGAGCGTTAGGAAACCGAGATCCAGCGGCGCCAGCAGGTGCGGATAAGAAGCAGACATGAAAGCGGTGTTTTGGTTCAAGGTACAAGCGTATCGGTCGCCCGCCATAAATACCAGCTGGCAACGGAACGATAGGGTGACCATCGGCGGGCGACGCGGCGCAGCGTAACCGCGGCCGGCAAATTTCTCATGCCGTAGGCGACTCGAAAACCTTTGCGTATGCCGAGATCATCCACAGGCAGCACATCAGGTCGTCCCAGTGTGAATATAAGCAGCATTTCCACGCTCCAGCGCCCAATGCCGCGCACAACCGTGAGCCGTGCGACTGCCTCATCATCCGTCATTCGCGCCAGCACGGCGAAATCCGGAACGCTGCCATCGAGTGTCTTGGCGGCCAGGTCCCGTACCGCCAGTGATTTATTGCGCGACAGACCGGCGCCGCGCAAGTCGCTCTCAGGCAACGCCAACAGCCGTTCCGGCGCAGGACCCCCGGGGAACAGGCCAAGCAGACGGCCGTGGATAGTGGCAGCCGCCTTCCCCGATAGCTGCTGGTAGGTGATGGCACGCAGCAATGCCTCAAAAGGACTGCCAGCGGGGCGCAACTTCATCCGCAAGGGGCCCACGCGGTCCATGAGTTTCGCCAGCCGGGGGTCCACGCGCCGCAAATGGCGCACGGCCCGGCGCGTATCAAACGGCAATCGGGTGTACATCATTGATCGGAGCGCCCGTGATCGGCCCGACAAGGGCTGAATCGCACGGCCACTTGAAATATCACCATCATCGGCGCCACCCTAGTCAAAACGTCATCATTTGATTTATGAGGCATGAACATGCAAATCCAGAAAGAACTGGTCAGCGCTCTGCTGGCTGCATTGGCGCAGGATGGCGACATCAACCTGCATGAATATCCGATTCGTATCACCTACCAAGACACCCTGCGGCTCGAAGGCGAAGTCGCCAATATCATTGCCAAACGCAAGGCCCGGCGCATTGCCCTGCAACTATCGGGACTGCCGAATATCGAGGATCATCTGCACTTGCGCCCCGGTGAACACCGCAGCGGCAAAGCACTACAGGACGCCACCGTCGATGCCCTTGCCCAGGAACCGGCGTTCCGTGACATCCGTGTATATTCTGGCCACGTGGCTCTGCCAGAAACCGGGCAGTGGATCAGCACAAGCGCGAATGGTTGTGTAGTACGTCTGGATGGTCAAATGAGCAGCCTCTCACACCGGCGGCTCGCCGAGGTCATTGCCTGGTGGGTGCCAGGGAGTTGTGATGTTCACAATCATCTGCGCGTACGCCCGGCCGAGCAGGATAACGACGACGAGATATCGGATGCCATACGTATGGTACTGGAAAAGGATCCGTTGTTGCATGCGGAAAACATCAGCGCCAATACCCACGAGCGGAGGGTGACCTTGGAAGGCTATGTGCACAGCCCTGAACAAGGCCGTATGGCGGTATATGATTGCTGGTATGTACCAGGGGTGCACGATGTTCGAGATTGCCTGCGCCTGCTCCAGTAACCCTGGCGATATCACGCCAGAATTCAAACCGCATACGAGCCCCCATCCGCCTGCCCAATGAAAACCGTCGTCGGCGTTCTTTATACCCTGTTGCCGGAAATCATTCTGCTGGTCTTCGCCGTGCTGCTGGCCCATTACGCAATCGATTTCCAGGATGCGGGTGTCTTGGCAACGGAGGTGGTGACGCTGTTCATCCTGCTAGCCTCTCTGGCCTTGAGCCTGCAGTTCAACCGCAGCCGCATGTTTTTCGCACTGCTGACCCTGCTTGTCGGTTACGGCGCTTTACTGATGCTAGCCGGCAAAAGTGACGCCCTTGGCCGGCAAATACTGGATGGCGCTCTGTGTCTGTTTCTGCCGCTGAACCTGGTATGCGTACACCCGCTGGCGGAACGCGGTGTTTTTACGCGCTATGGCGCGTGGCCATTCGGACTTCTGCTGCTGGAAATCGCGTTTGTCATCGTGCTCATGGGCACCCGCGCCCAGGGTGTGGCGGATGCGCTGTTTGTGCAATTCATACATTGGCCGCCGCTTTCCGCGGCCGCCATCAGTCAACCTGGGCTGTTGCTGCTGGCCATCGGTCTACTATGGATTAACGACCGCTTGATCCGGCGACACAGCGCCGAGTTGGCGGCGTTTTTCTTTTCCCTGGTGGCGACGGCGGTGATGCTGCATTCCCGCCAACCTATCGCGGTGGCCATATTCGTCGCCGCGGCCGCCCTAGCCTTCGGTTTTGCCATCGTCCTCGAATCCTGGAACATGGCCTATCTGGACGAACTCACCGGCCTGCCGGGTCGGCGTGCCTTGGAAGAACAAATGCGTCAACTGGGCGGCCGCTATGTCATCGCCATGCTGGATGTGGATCACTTCAAGCATTTCAACGATACCTATGGCCACGATGTGGGCGACCAGGTATTGCGGCTGGTGGCTTCGCGGCTGCAGCAATGCGCGGGCGGCGGCAAAGCCTTCCGCTATGGCGGCGAGGAATTCGGCCTGCTGTACCCGGGCAGAAGCCTCAAGGAAACGGCGCCTGCGCTGGAGGCTTTGCGCACTGATATTGAAACTTCCGGGTTCAATCCGCGCCGGGGTGAACGCCGCGCCGCCCCCGGTATTCCGGAGGTCATGGATGACGGCAATCCTCTGCGAGTGACGGTGAGCATCGGCGCAGCCGAAAGCAGCAATCCCAGGGGAGATCCCTGGGGCGTCCTCAAGACCGCAGATCAGGCGCTGTATGATGCCAAACACAACGGCCGTAACCGGGTCCGCCTGCACGGAATTTAACCAACATGTATTTGGACCTTACCAGCCTGCTGGCGCTCTTTACACTCATGGCCCTTGCCGCGGGCGCATGGTTCTGGAACGACAGCCTGCAGGCACGCGAGCGCATGACCGCCACCTGCATGCGCATCTGTAGCGACATGCACTTGCAGTTTCTGGACGAAACCGTGTCCTTGGCCCGGTTGCGGCTCACGCGCACCGTTGGAGGGTGGCTCGTGTGGCGGCGCACGTACACCTTCGAGTTCAGTGAATCCGGCTCCGACCGCTGGAAGGGACATGCCCTGCTGACAGGCCAGCGGGTGGAGTCCGTTCAACTGGAGAATCCTCAGGGCATCACCATTCTGGGCGGTGGCAGAGCGGTCGCCACTGACATCCGCCCCTGGAATGGAGCTAGCACCGAGGGAGAAAACCAGAGGCGCCTGCATTGAGTACCATGCGGTTGTTCCGGCGACCCGGGTCGTCTAATATCCCACGTCCCCGCTCAGCTCCGGAATGACTTGGATGTCTGATCGGCCATAAGGATCAAGGCGTTATTTTGAGAGTGACGGTTTCGTGAGCTGTACGGGTGGGCTGTTTATTTGAGCTGTTGCTGCATCGAATGTGATCCAGGGCGACCTGTTGAAATCATGTAATCGAATATAGACCTCAACTACCGGAGTTACACAATGGCGGGACCTACCAAGCTCAGGCGCGATGCCGGCGTCATAGGACTTTTGTATGCCAGCCTAGGCGCCATGATCGGCTCGGGCTGGTTGTTCGGACCGCTGCATGCCGCATTGGAGGCCGGCCCTTGGAGCGTCTTCTCCTGGATTATTGGCGCCATCGCCGTGCTGTTCCTGGCGTTCGTGTTCGCTGAGCTCTCCACTATGTTTCCGAATTCCGGGGCCCTGGTGCACATGACCCATGTGAGTCACGGCGATCTGGTGGGCAAGATATGGACTTGGATTCTGTTCCTAGCCTTTGTCTCGGTGCCGCCGGTCGAAGTCACATCGGTTGTGACCTATGCCAACGCTTACATACCTGGCTTGATTACCCCCACCAGCGGCATCTTGACCCACCTCGGTACTATTGTCTCGATTATTCTTCTGGCCTTCGTGGTAGCTCTCAACTTTCTCGCCATACGGCTGGTGGTCGCCATCAACAGCGCGGCGACTTGGTGGAAAGTCATTATTCCTCTTGCCACCATCGGTATTCTGATGGCCTATTCCTTCCACCCCGGCAATATGACGGCGCATGCCGCCAGCACCCCAATTAGCGGCATATTCACTGCCGTGGCCACCGCCGGCATCATTTTCAGTTTTCTCGGGTTCCAGCAGGCCATCGCCCTGGCCGGCGAAACCCGTAATCCCGGCCGTTATATTCCGATTGCGCTAATCGGCTCGGTCATCATTTCCATGCTGATCTACATCGGGCTCCAAGTTTCCTTCATTATCGCGCTCAAACCGACAGACATCGCCCAGGGTTGGGAACATTTGCAGTTTACCGGCATGTTCGGGCCGCTCGCAGCCATTGCCGTCGCGGTGGGCGCGTTCTGGTGGGCGGTCATTCTGTACGTGGATGCTTTTGTATCGCCGATGGGAACGGCGTTCATCTATGTTACCGCTAGCCCGCGCATCATCATGGCGGCCGGCGAAATGGGCAACGCACCCAAACAGGTAATCAAGCTCAATCAAAACGGCGTGCCGTGGATTGGCCTGGTCATCACCTGGATCGTCGGCGCGATCTTTTTCTTTCCGTTTCCATCCTGGCAGCAACTGGTTTCCGCGGTTTCTCTTATTACGGTATTGTCTTACATGATCGGGCCGATCATCCTGCTGCATCTGCGCCGCGCCTTGCCGGCCGCTCCGCGCCCTTTCCGCCTGCGGGCGGTGCGCGTAGTTTCAGTTATCGCTTTCATTTTTTCCAATTGGATTATCTACTGGACAGGATATGACACTGTAAAAATTCTCTTTAGTTTGGTGGCAGTGTATGTAGTTTTATATCTGGCCTGGTACCTCATCAAACGCAAACCATTATCTAAACTCGGTTGGGAACAAGCTTGGTGGCTGCTGCCGTATTTCATCGGTATGTGGCTGATAAGCTGGTTCGGTCCTAGCGGCAAAATGGGTGGCATTGGCTTGTACGGCTTCTTTACCGGCATGTGGATCCTGGTGGTATTCAGCCTGATTATTCTCGGCCTCGCGCTATCGTGCGGCCAGAGTAACGAAGCCGCCCAGCGGGTTGCCGACCAAATCAAAGACCTGGGCTCGCGTGGCATAGAAACCCACAAAGGCACAGGTCACGCCGCAGAGGAACCCATCTTCTAAATCCTGGGGTGGCGGGATTGCGGCCGGAATCGGCCGTGCTCTACACCTACCGGGTAAAAATACCGGCAGGCCGTTATCTTTTAGGCAGTTTCAATCATTGCAGGATGAACGGCGTAATCGTTTCTTGTGGGCCTGTCGGCGCTTGCTTTCGAGGCGCCGTAGTCTGGAAGCACGGGTGGGCTTGCTAGCTTTACGTGACTTGGGAATCTCGGCGGCACGGCGGATAAGCGTTACCAGTCGTTCAACCGCATCTGCCCGATTGCGTTCCTGAGTACGGAAGCGCTGCGCAAATATCAATAATTTACCTTGTGAATTGATCTTATTGGCGGCAAGCCTGGAGAGGCGCTCACGCACGTCATCCGGCAGAGAAACACTGCACATCACGTCAAAGCGCAGTTCCGCCGCCGTCGCCACCTTGTTTACATTCTGGCCGCCCGGCCCCGAGGCGCGCACAAAACGGAATACCAGCTCATCTTCGTGAAGACGGATATGCGATGTGATCTCAAGCATGTGATGAAATGGTCTTAATGGATCCCGGAAAAGCAATACAAGGTAGTCACTCTTCCGCTAGACACCGGCTTCCATTTCTGCGATTCGTCCCAAGTCGATATCATATTCCTTGGAGTCCACGACACGTTTGATGGACCACTTGGGTTCACCACCCCGAGCTGATGGGGTGGCGAGATTGATCAGCGGGCGGCGGCCATACGACTTGCCCTCGGCGTCCCTAATCAGCATAACGATAGGACGCAGGCGGCTTGCCGGGTTAGCGGACATGACGATACCCAGAGCGTTACTGTTTAATTCAACGAGACTGCCGATTGGGTAAATACCAATACAACGTATGAATTCCTGCATCAGGTCCTCGCCGAAATCCCGCGGCGCCCAGTGGAACATCATGTTAAGGCAGGTGTGGGGCGGGATACCTTCGTGATACACGCGGTTGCTGGTAATATCATCGTAAACATCCGCGATGGCTACAATGCGCACGTGCACCGGGATCTCATCGTCCTTCAATCCGAAGGGATAACCCTGACCACTAATCCGCTCGTGGTGTAACTGAACTATTTCGAGGCACTTTTCGGAAACGTGCTTGTCTTTGCGCAGGATATTGAATCCATCCACCGGATGCTTCTTCATGATGTCAAATTCATCTTCTGTAAGCAGTCCCGGTTTATCGAGGATAGAGACCGGCGTGCGCATCTTGCCGACATCATGCAACAATGCGCCCAACGCCAGCTCGGCGATGGAATCATTCGACAATCCCAGATGCAGGCCGAATACGATACTCAGGATACAAACATTCAAACAATGAGAAACGGTATAATCGTGTTTAGTCTCAAGGTTGGTAAGCCAAAGGGTGGCCGCTGGATTTGTCATCGCCACATCCACCAATTCAAGCGTGAGGATTCGCGCCTCACGGGTGTCCGCGCTGCGCCCGAAACGCACGTCGCTCAACAGACGCTGCACATGCCGGTGCAATTTACCGCGGCTGGCGAGAACCTTGCGCATGTCCTGACGGAAACTCTCCCGCCCCCGCCAACCGAGGCCGGTTAGGTCAGTACGCTCCATCGTCAGGGTGGCGGGCCGGCCGGAACTCCGACTCGAGGTCTTGCTAGAGGTCTTGCGCCCGGAATCCGATGTCTTCGGGGCGGCCCCTTTTTCCTCGTCGATAAATATGTACTCGCAGGTTTTCTGCAGGGTATCCAGCTGCTCATGCGACTCGACAGGGAACCCCTGGAACGGGAAGGGGCTTTCCAGCCAAGGGCGGTCCAGCGCTGTCACATACATGCCCAGCCGGAGTTCTGATATGGAAATTTTCTTCATAATGCTCATTATGCCAGCGACAGGAGCCGCCCGTCAGGTTGATTTTGGCACTTACAGGCGGACCCGATATAAACCAGGGACCCTACGTTAGGCGCCATTACCCCCTATCCAATAGGCCCAGGGCGCGTTAGACTAGATAGCTGTCGGCAAGTCTGCCGGGGGGGCGGGTCCAAGCCCCCTCCAAGGGATCACATAAAATTTCAAGGGATTTTTTAAGACCAGAAACCTGGTTGATTGAAAGACGCATAGGCTGTCTTTTGGGTCCGGGGTGGGGTGGGTTCACCTCAGTTTTACCTACGTCCGAAAACAACAGCAATTTTACAAAACCTAAACCTGTTACGGAGTACTTCAGATGAAACGTCAGATGTTGGTTGGTCTTGTTGCTGGCTCGCTGTTTGCGTTTGCCGGCATGGCACTTGCCCAAGGCACCCCGGCTCAAGCCGGTGCCCAGGCTCCTGCCACTAAGGCAGTTGCTTCCGCGAAAAAGAAGGCAGCTGCCAAACGCGAAGAAAAGCATGAAATGATGATGCGCCATGAGAAAATGGAGCATAAGAAGATGATGGAACATAAAAAGATGATGGAGCATAAAAAGATGATGGAGCATAAAAAGACTCATCACAAAATGATGAAGAAAGAGAAGAAAGCGAAGACTGCGGCTCCCGCAGCACACACCAAATAAAAGTAAAGACGAAATCAGCAGCGGCTATAGCATTTCCGCTGTTTTTTCCCAATAAGGCGCGGAGCGATCCGCGCCTTTTCTTTGGCTAAAATCCCGTTGCCGGATCCACCCTCATGCCGAGATACCCCCTGCCGGAAACCCGTTACGAATCACCCCCACAACCACCCCTTCCAGCACCAGCGAGGCGTTGGAAGCCTCCAAAATGATGGGTTCAAAGTCGGGATTTTCGGGCATGAGCCACACTTGCGAGCCCTTGAGGCGGTAACGCTTCACCGTGACTTCGTCCCCAACGCGGGCCACCACAATCTGGCCATTATATACGTCCGGAGAACGGTGCACGGCTAACAGATCGCCGTCGAGGATGCCGGCATTGCGCATGCTCATGCCGCGCACGCGCAACAGGTAATGGGGCTTGGGATGAAACAGGCCCGGGTCGAGGCGGTAACGGCCTTCCAGATGTTCCTGAGCCAAAAGAGGACTGCCCGCCGCTACCCGGCCGACTACCGGGAGACCGGGAGGATCGGTAAGACGGATTCCCCGGGCAGCGCCGGGCAGTAGTTCAATCATACCCTTTCGAGCCAAGGCGCGCAGATGGTCTTCCGCCGCATTCGCCGACTTGAATCCCAGTTTCCGGGCGATTTCCGCGCGTGTCGGCGGCATTCCGCTAGCGTCAATAACATCTTGAACTAATTCAAGAATCTGTTGTTGCCGCTGTGTCAGGTCAGCCACAAACTTCGCCTATAGACTGTATTTAAACACAGTATAGGTACTTTTATGCCATCGTCAAGACATTTTTCCTCGCGGGTCTGGGCATGCGACGACGCCTAATTCCTGAGGTCTCACTGGGTTCGGCCACCTAACAGGGTTGAGGAACCATGGGCCAATATAGCCCTCGCGATCCCAGTATCACCTGGACACTGATGGCTTATGCAGCGCCCTAGTTGCCGATTTCACTGGTCGCAATCACATCCCTTTCCAGTCTCGCCGCCGCTATCCATTCCTGTACCGCTGTGTCTTGCTGCACCGTCCGCACATACGCCTGCGCCCCGGTATCCAGACGTGCGCCGTAGGTGACGAAACGCAGTGCCATGGGAATATACATGCAATCCGCCACTGTAAAGCGGCCGAACAGCCATGGTCCTTCCTGGCCATGACGCTCCTGACATTCGCGCCACAGACTCTGCACCCGCTGGATCTCGCTTTCCAGCTCCTGACTGCTCGCCACACGCCGTCCCGTGGCGCGGCAATTAAACGGCATAGCGGAACGGATGGCGGTGAACCCCGAGTGCATCTCGGCACTTACCGAGCGTGCCAACGCCCGGGCTGCCGTAGCTTCCGGCCAGAGCCGCGCCTTTGGAAACTGTTCGGCCAAGTACTCGCAGATCGCGAGCGAATCCCAGATGACGCGCTCGCCATGTTTCAGCACCGGCACCTTACCGGCCGGCGAATGCGCCAGCAGCATCGCCTTGTAACCCGGCACATACAATGGCACCGCGATTTCATCGAAAGCTGCATCAGTGGCACGCAGCGCCAGCCACGGCCGCAGTGACCAGGAAGAATAGGCCTTGTTGCCCGTTATAAATGTCAGCTTATCCATATTGATTAGTCTTAAGGTTTAGTGGTTGACGGTACTCATATCGGCATAACGATCCCCGGCAGCAAGACCACGGGGGAATGTCGCGTCAATTCGCCGCAAATCTCCAGCACTCAAGTTAACTTCAATTGCGTTGGCATTTTCTTCCAGGTACTTGCGTTGTTTGGTACCTGGTATCGGTACGATGTCTTTACCCTGATGCAATAACCAAGCAAGCGCCACCTGAGAGGGGCTCACATTTTTTTCCCGCGCGATTAACTGTACATGGCGTGCCAATTCAAGATTCTTCTGGAAATTCGCTCCCTGGAAACGTGGATGATTGCGCCGCCAGTCACCTTCTGGTAAATCCTCCAGTCGCTGGAAGCGGCCTGTCAAAAAGCCGCGTCCCAACGGACTATAGGCTACGAAACCGATGCCGAGCTCACGTACCGTGGGCAGAATCTCAGCCTCCGGATCGCGGCTCCAGAGGGAATACTCCGTTTGCAGAGCACTGATGGGATGGATCCGGTGGGCACGTCGAATAGTGGCGGGAGCCGCTTCCGACAAACCAAGGTAACGTACCTTGCCTGCTTTTACCAGTTCCGCCATGGCACCCACGGTGTCCTCGATGGGCACTTGGGTATCCACGCGGTGTTGGTAATACAAATCGATCTGCGTTATTCCCAAGCGCTTGAGCGAAGCGTCGCAGCAGGCGCGCGCATACTCCGGCCGGCCATTGACGCCCAGGAATTTACCCTCCGGGCTGCGCTGATTGCCGAATTTGGTGGCGATGATGACACCGTCGCGCCGGCCTTTAAGAGCCTTGCCTACCAGCTGTTCGTTGGTAAACGGTCCATACATATCCGCGGTATCCAGAAAATTGATGCCCAGTTCCAGCGCCCGGTGAATGGTCGCAATGGATTCGTTTTCGCTGCCGCCTTTATAAAAATCCGACATGCCCATGCAACCCAGCCCCATTGCCGAGACCACAAGACCTTGTCGGCCAAGCCGGTGTTGCGGAATGTTTGGCATGAATAGACTCCTTCAAAAGGATTTTGGACCCGTGCACAGCGCCAGAACCCGTGGCGCCATTTATAGATCAGACCATGAGTTGCAAATTATAGTCGCTTATCCGGCAGCCACTATCACGCTTGACAGCGCAGCCGCGGTATTCTGCAAGCCTGACCGCTGCTCAACTTGCCGAAAGCAGGGATTTCGTTAACCTGCCTCAGGCTTTGCATTGCTGCCCGCTACATGGGTTATTACCGTCAGAGCCTGGCCCAGCGAAGCCGCAATGCATTCAATACGACGGACACCGAGCTGAACGACATGGCAGCCGCGGCAATCATCGGCGACAGCAGCAGGCCGAAGAACGGATACAGCACGCCAGCTGCAATCGGCACGCCCACCACGTTATAGGCGAATGCCCAGAACAGATTCTGGCGGATGTTGCGCACGGTGGCCTGGGACAGCCTGCGGGCGCGCAGCAGACCGCATAAATCGCCTTTTACCAAAGTCACAGCGGCAGTTTCCATGGCGATGTCGGTGCCGGTACCCATGGCAATACCCACGTCGGCAGTCGCGAGTGCCGGCGCGTCGTTGATGCCGTCGCCGGTCATAGCCACGCGCCTGCCTTCAGCCTGCAGATGCTTTACAACTTCAGCCTTGCCTTCCGGAGAAACACCAGCGAGGACCTCATCCAAAGCAAGTTTGTCGGCGACTGCGTGCGCCGTGGTTTCGTTGTCACCCGTCACCATGACCACACGCAGGCCTGCATGTTTCAGTCCTGCAATGGCATCCGGTGTGGTTTGCTTGATGGGGTCGGCCACGGCGATGAAGCCGGCGCGCTGGCCGTCCACAAACACATACATAACTGTTGCGCCCTGAGCGCGCTGCGCTTGAACCTTGTTGTCTGCGGATGACACGTCCGCTTTGAGCGCCGCCGCCAGTTTGTCATTGCCCAGCGCTACGCGCTTACCATTCACCAGGCCCCGCACACCCTGCCCCGTGACCGATTCGAATTGATCCGCCTTGCCGATGACAAGTTCGCGTTCCCGCGCGGCGGTCACGATGGCCGCAGCCAGCGGATGTTCGCTGACCTGTTCCAACGCGGCGGCAAACAACAGTAATTCGTTCTCCGATAATGTGCCGCTGGATTCCACACCCACCACTTTGGGTTTGCCTTCCGTGAGCGTGCCGGTCTTGTCCACCAAAAGCGTATCCACTTCCCGTAAACGTTCCAGCGCCGCCGCGTTGCGGAACAGCACGCCCGACTGCGCGCCTTTGCCCATGGCCACCATAATCGACATGGGTGTGGCAAGCCCCAGCGCGCACGGGCAGGCGATAATGAGCACCGCCACGGCATTCACCAGTCCATGGGCGAACTGCGGAGCGGGTCCGAAGAAATACCAGACAATGAAACTTGTCAGGGCGGCCAGCACCACCGCCGGCACAAACCAAGCGGATACCCGATCCGCCAGTGACTGGATAGGCGCACGGCTGCGCTGCGCCGCAGTCACCTGCGCCACGATGCGTGAGAGCAGCGTGTTGGCACCCACCCGTTCCGCGCGCATCACGAAACTGCCGGTACTATTGAGCGTGCCGCCCGCCAATTTGTCTCCGGCGTGTTTTTCCACCGGCAACGGCTCGCCAGTCAACATGGACTCATCGACGCTGCTCTTGCCTTCCAGCAGCACGCCATCCACGGGTATTTTCTCGCCCGGTCGTATGCGCAAGGAATTACCCACCTGCACTTGTCCCAGAAGCACATCCTGTTCACCGCCGTCCGCATTGATGCGGTGTGCCACGGGTGGCGCCAGATCCAGCAGCGCGCGAATGGCAGCCGAGGTGGAATGGCGAGCGCGCATCTGCAATACCTCGCCCAGCAGCACCAGCGTGGTAATGGCCGCGGCCGCCTCGAAATACACCGGCAGCGTGCCATCCGCCATGCGGAACGTCACGGGGAACATCCCCGGGAAAAGTAATGCCGCCAGGCTGTAGCCATAGGCCACAGCAACCCCTAGCCCGATCAAGGTGTACATGTTGAGGCTGCGGCGCAGAAGCGAACGCCAGGCGCGCTGGAAAAACGGCCAGCCGCCCCACAACACCACCGGTGTTGCCAGCGCAAACTCGCTCCAACTCCATACCGCGCCCGGCAGCAACTCAACCCAGGGGCGCAAAAACAGTGTGCGCATGGCGATAATGACGAGGGGCATTGTGAATGCGACACCGACCCAGAAACGTAGCAGCATGCCGAGCAGTTCCGGATCGCTTTGCTTGTCCACTACCGGCAGCATCGGTTCGAGCGCCATACCGCAGATCGGGCAAACGCCCGGCGCATCGCGCACGATCTCGGGATGCATGGGACAAGTCCAGCGCTGCTTTGCCGACGGAACCGGCATCAACGGCTCAAGCACCATGCCACACTCCGGGCAGGTGCCGGGATGATTCTGGACCACTTCTGGATGCATGGGGCAGGTCCATTTCTGTTGCGCCGATGGACCCTCCAGGGGCTCCGCCTTGACCGTGGATTGACCTGGATTTTGCCGGCGGCTTGACGGGTCCAAGAAGGGCTCGGGGGTACTATGACAACAGTCGGCCACGACCATGCTCCTGAAACGGCGGTTTTAAGACGGGAACCGCTTGAGAATCTCGAACAGCTCCGTGAGCTTGGCATCGCGTTTGCGCTGGTCACCGCTTGCGATGGCACCCGCCACACAGTGCTCGATATGGCTCTTGAGGATTTCCTGCTCGACGCCGCGCAAGGCCGCCTGCACCGCACGCAACTGGATAAGAATGTCACCGCAGTAGCGCTCCTCCTCCAGCATGCGCACCAGGCCGGCTACTTGGCCGTGAATGCGTTTCAAGCGCGGGAGTTTGGCGGCATGGCTCGGGTAGTTCATGCTGTTTATACCATACCCCCCTATAGTATAAATGTCAATTCCGCCAGCCCGATTGAAAATCCTTGAAACTCAAAGGCTTGATCGTCAGCGGCGCAGGTAGGACTTGAGGGCAACGGCGTTGTTATGCGCTTCATCATGGACCCCGAACACCAGCGTCACGCTGGCAGACTGCCGCAGCAAGGCTTTCAATGCAGCCACGCCCGTCTTGTTCTGACGCAATTCGGCGTGATAGCGCCTTTTGAATTCTGGCCATTTTTCCAGGTCGTGGCCGAACCATTGGCGCAATTTCGTGCTGGGTGCCACATCCTGCGCCCAATAGTCAATGCGCACCTGCTTTTTGGTCAGTCCCCGCGGCCAGATACGGTCCACCAGAATCCGGACACCGTCTGTTTTTACGGGTGTTTCATAGACACGCTTGAGTTTGATAGTGCGTGCCGTGCTTGATCACCCTGCCAACCGGCAATCCCAAAGAAATCAACATTCGGTCACATTGACCGCCAATCCACCGAGCGAAGTTTCCTTGTAGATACTGCGCATGTCGCGGCCAGTCTGGCGCATGGTGGCGATCACCTGATCAAGCGACACGCGATGCTGACCGTCGCCGTGCTGGGCAAGACGCGCGGCGTTGATGGCTTTCACCGAGCCCATGGCATTGCGCTCGATGCAAGGGATCTGCACCAGCCCCCCTACCGGATCGCAGGTCAGTCCCAGGTTGTGTTCCATGCCGATTTCGGCGGCATTTTCGATTTGACCATTACTGCCACCCATGGCGGATACCAGACCACCGGCCGCCATCGAGCAGGCCACGCCCACTTCACCCTGGCAGCCCATCTCCGCGCCCGAGATGGAGGCATTCTTCTTATATAAAATGCCGATAGCCGCGGCCGTCAGCAGATAACGCAGAATACCCTCTTCATCGGCGCCCTCCACAAAGCGCAGATAATAGTGCCCGACCGCCGGGATGATGCCGGCAGCACCGTTGGTGGGTGCGGTCACCACCCGCCCACCGGCGGCGTTTTCCTCATTCACTGCCAAGGCCCAGAGATTCACCCAATCCATGGCGTCCAGCGCCGTGGTCTTTTTTTGCTGGGAAAGATCGCGATACAACTTGGGCGCACGCCGCATGACATGCAGGCCGCCGGGCAGTTCGCCCTGTACGCGCATACCGCGTTCCACGCAAGCCCGCATGACCCACCAGATTTTCAGCAGGCCGGAGCGGGTTTCCGCTTCCTTGCGCCAGGTCCTTTCATTCTCCAGCATCAACTGGTCCACGCGCAGCGAGTGTTTTTCGCAGAGTGCCAGTAATTCCTCAGCCGAGGTGATGTGGTACGGCAATCTCACTTCCACCGCGGCTGCGTCGCCTTCGTCATCGCTGCCGCGAATGATGAAGCCACCACCGATGGAATAGAATTCGTCTTTTAAAAGCGTCTTGCCATCGGCACCCAGTGCTGTGAACCGCAGGCCATTGGAATGCTTGGGCAGCACCTGGTCCTTGTGGAACAAGAGATTCATCGGCTCGTCAAATAGTATTTCACGCTTGCCGAGTAAATTGATTCTGCCGCTGCTGCGTATATGCGCCAGCCGCTGCTCGATGCTATCCGGATTTACTTCGTCGGGTGTCTCGCCTTCGAGACCCAGCAATACAGCCCGGTCTGTGCCGTGACCTTTGCCGGTCAGCGCCAGTGAGCCGTAGAGCTGCGCCACCACTTGCGCGGTGTTATCAAACTGATTCTGCGCTTCCAGATCCAGCAGGAACTGGCGCGCAGCGCGCATAGGGCCGACGGTATGCGAGCTGGACGGCCCCACACCGATCTTGAACATGTCGAAAACGCTGATGGTCATGTGCGTGCTGCTTTAGCTTCTGTCAATACTTTATACAGTAGTTCCAAGTGCGCTGAGATAGTGAGGGATGAGGGATTAAAAGCGATCAGGAGTTATACTCCTCACTCCTCACCCAACGACAGCAAGGTGGCATTACCACCAACCGCTGCGGTGTTGACGGTGACGGTGCGCTCGGTGGCGAAGCGCAACAGGTAATGGGGCCCGCCGGCCTTAGGCCCGGTGCCCGAAAGGCCTTGGCCGCCGAAAGGCTGTACCCCGACCACCGCGCCGATGATGTTGCGGTTGATATACACATTACCAACACGGATGCGCCGCTGAATGTATTGCGCCTGGCTGTCAATGCGCGAATGCACTCCCAACGTCAAGCCATAGCCGGTGTGGTTGATACTTTCGATAACCGCATCCAGCCCACCGGCCTTGAAGCGGATCACATGCAACACCGGACCAAACACCTCGTGCTTGAGGATATCCAGTGACGGCAGTTCAACGGCCATGGGAGCCACGTAGGTACCGTTGGCGCACTCCGCCGGCAGCTTGAGTTCGCGCAGTACCTTGCCTTGGCCCATGATCCACTGCTTATGTTCGTCAAGCCCTTGCCTGGCCGCCGCATCAATCACTGGGCCCACGTCGGTGTCGAGGTAGGCAGGATCACCGATGCGCAATTCATCCAGGTAGCCGCTGAGTACTTCCATGACCCGTGGTGCAATTTCATCCTGTATGAACAGCACGCGCAGCGCCGAGCAGCGTTGACCGGCGCTGTTGAAAGCGCTCGCCACCACGTCCAATACCACCTGTTCCGGCAACGCCGAGGAATCCACCAGCATGGCGTTCTGGCCGCCGGTTTCGGCGATCAGCACCGGGATGATGCCGTCGCGGTTGGCAAGAGTCTGATGAATGACCTTGGCGGTCTCGGTCGAACCGGTGAAGGCCACGCCGGCGATGCGCGCATCCGCCACCGCATGCTGCCCCACCACCGAGCCGCGGCCGGGAATGAAGTGCAGCACCTCACCCGGGACGCCCGCTGCGTGCAGCAAACGCACCGCGTGCGCGCCAATCAGCGAGGTTTGCTCGGCGGGCTTGGTAAGCACCGCATTACCGGCGGCCAGTGCCGCGCTCATCTGGCCGGTAAAAATCGCCAGCGGGAAATTCCAGGGACTGATGCATACGAATACACCGCGGCCCTGCAGCCACAGTTCGTTGGATTCGCCGGTGGGGCCTGGCAAGCGCTGCGGCTTGCCGAAATCCTCTTCTGCACGTTCCGCATAGTAACGCAGGAAATCCACCGCCTCGCGCACTTCGGAAACCGCATCGGGAATGGTTTTACCGGCTTCGCGCACGCACAGCGCCATGAGTTCGGCGCTATGTTCCTCGAACAAATCGGCGCCACGGCGCAGAATACGGGCACGCTCCGCGGCCGGCGTCATGTCCCAAGCGGGTTGCGCGGCGGCGGCAATGTCCACGGCTTTGCGGATGGTTTCGGCGTCCGCTTCATGAATCAAGCCTACTGTTTGGCGGGTGTCGGCGGGATTAAGCGAGGGTTTTTGTTTTCCGCCAAATACCTTGCCACCGACGATGGGAGCGGCAATCCACTCGCGCTGCATGGCTTTCTGCATATCCTGGGCGAGCCGCCCGAGCACCGCTACGTCGCTAAGATTCATACCGCGAGAATTGCGCCGCTTTGCGCCATAAATGTCCGCCGGCAGGGGAATACGCGGGTGCGGTTTCACCACAAGGGCCTCCACCTCCGCCACCGGGTCGCTGACAATGACCGTCACCGGCACTTTCTCATCAATGATGCGGTTTACAAAGGAAGTGTTAGCGCCATTTTCCAGCAGCCGCCGTACCAGATACGGCAACAGATCCTCGTGGCTACCCACCGGCGCATAGACGCGGCAATTCAATTTCAGCCGGTCCGTGCCCATCACTTCCGTGTAGAGCTCTTCACCCATGCCATGCAAGCGCTGGAATTCAAATTCAGGGTTAGCACCGGCCATTTCCACCACGCTGGAGAGCGTCTGGGCATTGTGGGTGGCAAACATGGGATACAACACGTCCCGCGCCCCCAGCAGCTTGCGTGCGCAGGCCAGATACGACACGTCCGTATTGGACTTGCGGGTAAATACGGGATAACCCTCGAGGCCGCGTTCCTGGGCGCGTTTGACTTCGCTGTCCCAGTAAGCGCCCTTCACCAAGCGTACGGGAATGCGCCGCTTGCCGTCTTTTGCCAGCGCCATGAGCCAGTCAATCACGCGGATGGCGCGTTTCTGATAGGCCTGTACCGCCAGGCCGAAACCTTCCCAGCCAGTCAATGACGGCGAACGGTATACCGCTTCAAAGAGGTCCAACGAGAGATCCAGTCGTTCGGCTTCCTCCGCGTCAACTGTCAAACCCATAGCATGCTTCCTGGCACGCTCGGCCAGCGCCAGCAACATGGGCACAAGTTCCCGCATCACCCGGGCGCGCTGTGCCAGCTCGTAACGCGGATGCAAAGCCGAAAGCTTCACGGATATGCTGGGTGCATCGAACACGCCCACGTTTTTTCCAATGCTCGCGCCGATGGCATCGATTGCCTGGGTATAGTCATTAAAATAGCGCTGCGCATCCGTAGCCGTGAGCGCCGCCTCTCCCAGCATGTCATAGGATTGCCGGTAAGCCCGGTATTCCTGGCTGGCGGTACGCTTGAGCGCCTCCTCAATGCAGCGCCCCATGACGAACTGATGGCCCATGATGCGCATCGCCTGCCGGAAGGCGGTGCGTATCACCGGTTCACCGAGGCGAGTGACCAGTTTGGCCATGTAATTCGAAACATTCCTCTCCACGCTCTGATCAAGCGCGATCAATTTGCCGGTCAGCATCAGTCCCCAGGTGGAAGCGTTCACGAACAGCGAGGGGCTGGCACCCAGATGTTCTTCCCACTTGCCGTCCATGATCTTGTCGCGGATCAATTTATCGGCGGTATCGGCGTCCGGAATGCGCAGCAGGGCTTCCGCCAGGCACATGAGCACCATGCCTTCCTGCGAGGAGAGATCATACTGGCGTAAAAACTCTTCCACCCCGCCCTTGGCGGTGCGGTTGCGGCGCACCGCCTCCACCAGTTGCGTGGCGTGCGCGTGGATGCGCTGCCTGGCCGCGGCATCGAGTTTTGCCCGAGTGAGCAGGTCATTCACGCAGTCAGTTTCATCGGCAAGATAGCGCTCATTGATAGCGGCGCGCAGCGGCGTGAGCACCGGCGGTACGCCGTCGAATACGAAGGACGGATGCAAGCCGGTTGGAGATTCAGCGGGCTGATACATGGGTACTCCGAAGCGGGGAAAACGGCCGACCAGGCAGGCGATGGGTACGGCGTGCAACAGGCTATTTTACTGAATCGGCGCGGGAAATGCCTTGTGTCCCTAGGCTGCGGCGGTCAGGCGGTACGCCGACAAGCGTGTGTAAAACGGCCGGCACTGCTCAGCCAGGCGGGACTAGAATGCCGTCAGTGTAATGCTGCGGGGTTTATAGGGCTCAAAACCGGTGGAGTGTTCCACCGCTTGATACCAGTACCTTGCCCACACGCCGTCGCTGCCGCGGGGACCCGCCGGCCAGTGGAGCATGGCTTCGCTGAAAGCGATACCCAAGCGCGCGCACAATGCACGCAACATGCCGGTGGGATTCTTCAATACGTCAGCCGCATCCAGTACCGCTGGCGCAGCGCCTATCTGTTGGCACACCTGATCGAACAACCGGGCCTGTTGTTCGAATCCGAGTTCCCATGGGGCGGCGTCCGGGCGATTCCGGGTAAAAGAGGCCACCACCTCCTCCGGAGCACGGATCAGAAAGCAATTATTTATCTGCCGCAACCAATCCAGCGAGATCTCCGGCAGCATGTGCTGAGTCATGTGCTTCTGATACCAGATGGCTTTGCCGCCCGGAACAGGGCCGGTAAGCATTCTCACCACGGTCCGCCAGTCGGTGGATTGCGAGGCGATCACTGCTGCACGGCCCGGGTGATTGGCGCCGGTGTTGAGAAGGTAATAGGCATACAAAGGTTCATCCATGACTGCCGTGTCCCCCCGATTCTCCCAGGCACGCATCAGGGCCGTGGAAATATTGCGCGGCCCGGACCACATGGCGATGCGCAAACCCGCGGTCACGCGCGCGGACCCTTTTGACTCTCCTGTTTCACCAGCTGCATGTAAAGTTGCTGCAAATGCCGCACCATGGGCCCACGTTTGCCATCGCCCACCCGGCGGCCATCAATTTCGGTGACCGACACCAGCCCGGCGAAGGTGCCGGTCACAAAGGCTTCCTCGGCGCCGTAAACATCGGTGAGGCTGAAGTCCTTTTCGTACACCGGGATGTCCTGCTCACGACACAGCCGGATCACATTCCCGCGCGTGATGCCACCAAGGCAATACTTGCCGGTGGAGGTCCAGACTTCGCCCTTGCGCACGATGAAGAAATGCGTCGAATTACAGGTGGCCACAAAGCCCTGGGGATCAAGCATCAGCGCTTCATCATAGCCGGCCTTGCTGGCCTGGATGCAGGCCAGAATGCAGTTCAATTTTGAATGACTGTTGAGTTTTGGATCCTGAACATCCGGTGGTCCGCGGCGCACGTGCACGGTAAACAACCGGATGCCCTGCTCCACGGTGGCCGGCAGCGGCAGCTTATACTCCGGAATGATGACCACGGTCGCGGCTGTAACAGTGAAGCGCGGGTCCTGATGCGGGGTGGACTTCATGCCGCGCGTCACCATGAGTCGAATGTGCACGCCATCGCGCATGTGATTGGCGCGCAGCGTGTCAAGCACGCGTCCGGTCAATTGTTCGCGTGTCAGGCCGATGTCCATATCCAGAGCATTGGCGCCCTCGTATAGCCGGTCGAAGTGCTGGCTCAGAAACGGCAGGCCGCCGTCATGCAGACGCAAGCCTTCCCACACGCCATCGCCCAGCACGAAGCCGCTGTCAAATACCGAGACCTTGGCTGCGGCGCGCGGCAACAGCTCACCGTTGATGTTGATCTTGATACCCGCATTGCGCTGATCCTGCTCATAATCGTGGGTGCCTTTCGCCATCAATCTCTCCCCGGCATGGCCATAAAACCTGGCCTAGTCTAATAGCCGGGCCGGGCATTGGCTACGAACCGGAAACATCCGATTCAAATTCAAACGATGACCCGGACCGCACTTGATTTCCACCTGCATGCTCTTTACCGTGACCACCCTGACCTATCGAGCCAGGAGTCCCACATGAAACTGCTGCTTTCAGCGCTGGCATTGCTGCTGGCGGCCGGTCCGGTATTTGCTGCCGGCACGCCCCACCCCTTAGATGCCCACGACCTGGTGATGATGGACCGTGTCAATAATCCGCAGTTGTCGCCGGATGGCTCCGAAGTCGCATTCACAGTACGCGAGACCGATTTCGCCGCCAACAAAGGCATCACCAGCGTCTGGGTGCAGAACCTCGATCGTCGCGATGCCAAACCGGTGAAATTATCGATGGGCGACAGCCCCCACTGGTCCATGGACGGCAAGACCCTGTATTTCCTGTCCTCGAAATCCGGCTCCAGTCAGTTGTGGCGCGTAGCTGCCACCGGCGGCGCACCGGTGCAAGTCAGCGATTATCCGCTCGACATCAATAACTTCAAAATTTCGCCGGATGACCGGCACGTGCTCATGTCCATCGACGTGTTCACGGATTGCAACGACCTCGCCTGCAGCAAGGCGCGCCTTGATAAAAGAGCCGCGGACAAGGCCACCGGCCGCCTCTTCACCCACCTGTTCATTCGGCATTGGGATACCTGGATGGATGGACGCCGCTCACAGCTTTTCATCGCCGGCATCGGCGCCGACGGCAAACTCGATGGCCGGCCGATATGGCTCACCCGCGGCCTGGATGGCGATGTCCCCTCCAAACCCGACGGCGATGACAGTGAATATACATTCGCGCCGCATGGACGAACCGTGTATTTCGATGTCAAGACCGGCGGCTCGATCCAGGCTTGGTCCACCAACTTCAACGTGTACTCGGTGCCTGCCGACGGTTCTGCGGCGCCGAAGGATCTGACCACTACCAACCTGGCCTGGGATGGATTTCCTCTGGCGTCACCCGATGGCAAGACTTTGTACTACCTGGCCATGAAAACCCCCGGCTTCGAGGCCGACCGCTTCGCCATCATGGCGCGCGATCTCGACAGCGGGAAAACCCACGAAGTGGATCCGCACTGGGATCGCACCGCGGGGCCCTTGCAGATATCGGCCGACGGCAAGATCCTGTACACCACGGCGGATGATTGGGGCGACCATGCCCTGTTCGCTGTGGATGTGAAGACCGGAAAAGTCAGCAAGCTGGTGAGCGATGGCACGGTCACAGGATTTAATATTGTCGGAGATCACCTGATCGTGGCGCGGCAGGATTTCAAGCATCCCACGGATCTCTATCTCGCGGACGCCTCGGGCAAGGGATTCCATCAAATTACTTACTTCAATACCGAGCGCCTTAAAGATATCCAGTTTGGCGATTGGCAGTGGTTCACTTTCAAGGGCTGGCATGGCGACACCGTACAGGGTTATGTGATGCAGCCGGTGGGCTACGTGAAAGGCAAGAAATATCCCGTGGCCTTCCTGATCCATGGCGGCCCGCAAGGCGCCTGGACTAATGATTTCCATTACCGCTGGAATCCGGAGACTTATGCCGGCCAGGGTTTCGCGGTAGTGACAGTAAACTTCCATGGATCCACCGGTTATGGTCAGGCATTCACGGATGCCATATCCCAGCATTGGGGCGACCGGCCGCTGGAAGACCTCAAGAAAGGCTATGCAGCGGCGCTCAGGAAATTTCCGTTCCTGGATGCCAACCGTGCCTGTGCACTGGGCGCCAGCTACGGCGGTTACATGGTGTACTGGATCGCCGGCGTCTGGAACCAGCCATGGAAATGCCTGGTGGATCACGATGGCGTGTTCGATGCGCGCATGATGTATTACGCCACCGACGAGTTGTGGTTTGAAGAACATGAGAACGGTGGCACCCAGTACGAGCATCCGGCGAACTACGAGAAATTCAACCCGCTGGATCACGTCAAGGACTGGCGAGTCCCCATGCTCATCATCCACAGCGACCACGACTACCGCATCCCCGAGACCCAGGGTTTCGGCGCCTTCACCGCATTGCAGCGACGCGGCATACCCAGCGAGTTGCTGACTTTCCCGGATGAGAGCCACTTCGTGCAGAAACCGCAGAACAGCGTCCAATGGCACGATACCGTGAATGCCTGGCTGAAGCGCTGGACTTCACCCGATAATACGAAATAGCGCATGTCAACATGTAAAACAAACGGCGGCTATGAAGCCGCCGTTTTCATATAAAGTTGGACTACCGCTTCCGACCGATACTGTTGAAAAACTCAATTTTCAGGTTAAATGAATTTTTATATTCGCTATTGGCGCGTTTTGTTGCGAGCACTCGAGAGGGACTGCCATCATTGCAATAAACGTGCTCAACGATTCTGGTTTGCTTGTGCATCGAATATACGTCATGAAATGAGAGAGATTCAATTCATTCTGAATTCAGCGTCTCGACATTTTACGAGTTTTTCAACAGAATCGACCCATTGCAGACGTTCATATCTAAGGAAGGCCTGATTAATTGCGTGATTTTAGGTTGAGTGTGAATAACAACAACA